>Ga0302275_10004661_pt1 | contig 13458 bp, 9 predicted proteins | sample III_Bog_N2_2_FD_200229 | JGI IMG/M metagenome (GOLD analysis project Ga0302275, IMG submission 200229) | Peat permafrost microbial communities from Stordalen Mire near Abisko, Sweden - III_Bog_N2_2 | ecosystem: Environmental > Terrestrial > Soil > Wetlands > Peat | place: Sweden: Abisko...
CGCGCGCTGCATGGTTAAAGGTACGCTCTGGGACACTGGTTCCGGGTAAGTGCAATTACCTATACGAAGAGGGTGTTGCTCCACATACGCGGTTTGTATTTTCGGCTGGCTACAGAATGGAATGTAGCCAGATTTGTTAAAGGTCAGTTAACAATCCGGTAAAGAAGCTCTGAGATTGACCTCAGGCGTGTAAAAAAAGCCTAAGGTAGCCGCAGGTGCGTGCGAATCATCCCTGAGCCGTGCTGAAATAGAAGTATTGAATCCGCGCACAACACAGGAAACTTTACTGGTGCACTGAGACACACGATGCGAATACTTGCGATTGAGGACGATCTGCGCATGATCGAACTGTTGCGCAGGGGGCTTGAAGAAGCCGGCCATACGGTGACGATTGCCGCCGATGGAGATACTGGCCTTGAGATCGCGCTATCAAGAGAGTTCGACGCAATCGTGCTGGACATTGGATTGCCCGGCCGCAGCGGCTATGCAATCGCGGAGTGCCTTGTGCACCGCCCAGACCGTCCGGCAATCGTGATGCTGACAGCTTTGAATCAGGAAGAGAGCATTGTGTACGGCCTTGACGCGGGTGCGGACGACTACCTTTCCAAGCCCTTCTCGTTTCGTGAGCTGGTGGCGCGCATTGGTTCCGCAGTGCGCCGCACGCGATTTGCGGCGGTGGATAACTTCTGCTTTGGACCTTTCCACTTCGACATTCCCGGCAGACGGCTTTATTCAAGCAGCGCAGAGATCCACATATCCCGCACAGAATATCTGCTGCTGCGCGCGCTGGCATTGCATCGCGGCGAAGTGGTGACGCGGCGGCAGCTCATTCAGGCGGTGTGGGGAACCGAAGGGATGAGCCACGGCGCACTGGATACGCTGGTAAACAGCCTGCGCGATAAGCTCAACGCCGGGCAGCCGGGCCTGATCTGCACAATCCGCGGCAGCGGCTACTCGCTGGTAGACGATTCGGACCTTCAGGTAAGGAAGGCTTCGTGATCGTCCACCTTCCCATTCGCGTAAGGCTCACGCTCTGGTATGGGCTGATTATTGCTGCAATTCTGTTCTCCATCGGCTTTGGCGCGCTATGGATGGTGCATCACGCCATTGAGGACCTTGAGAACAACGAACTGCAGCAGCGCGTGCGGAGCGTACGGCGCTTTATTGAAAGCCGGCCCGATGGCGAGACACCAGACCAGACACGCGCCGCAATGACAGCCGCTTACGAGGTGAGCCACGGCAGCAAGTGGCTGCAGGTCATCGACGAACACGGCGACTGGCTCTATCGATCTCCGCACGTTGCTTCGGCTTTTCCAAATCTGGCGCTTCCTCAGCAGGCCCCGGAGGCCGGATCGTACTTTGCCTATGAAGCGGAGTCGGTTCACGTTCGCGCGCTCATTGAGCCTATTAAGGTAAAACATACGCGCTACACGGTCCAGACCGGACTCTCGCTTACCAAAACGCTAGTGGTCCTCTCCGACTTTCGCGCGCATCTGTTTCTACTGGCTTTCGGCGGACTGATTGTGTCGTCGCTGGCGGGCTATTTTATGAGCCGCAAAGCGCTCTCGCCAATTGCCGCGATTGCCGCCGAGGCGCAGCGCATTAACGACAAAAATCTCAACGTCCGCCTGCCCGAGCTAAAAATGCGCGACGAACTGGCCGCGCTTTCAAACACGCTGAACCAGATGCTCGACCGCATCGAGGCGGGATATCAGAGCGTGCGGTCGTTTACCGCGAACGCGGCACACGAGTTGCGCACACCCGTTGCGCTGCTGCGCGCTGAAACCGAGGTGACGCTGGCCTTTCCGCGCGATGCCGACTACTACCGCGAAACCTGCGAACGAATCCACAGAAATTCCCTGCAGATGACACTGCTGATCGATCAACTGCTGGCGTTGGCGCGCGCCGACTCCGGTGCCGAGGCATTGAAGTTTGAGCCGGTTAACTTGCCCGACCTGATGGAAGAGACCGCCGATGAATGGATCGATCGGTTTGCCGAGGCGAAGATCCAATTCCGTTGTGAGATTGACGTGCCGGAGTTCTGGGTTAACGCAGATTATCTCGCGCTCAAGCGGCTGCTCAACATCCTGCTTGAGAACGCGTGGCGCTATACGCCTTCCGATAGATCCGTCACGCTCGCTCTGTGGAAGCAGCTACAAAGCGCTGGTCCGCCCGTCGCTCGCATCGGCGTAACCGACACAGGAATCGGCATTGCGCCTGAAGACCAGAAGCGCATCTTCGAGCGGTTCTTGAGCGTGGCGCGGCCTCTCCATGGCGAATTCTCCGCCTCTGGACTTGGGCTGGTGCTGGCCGCTTGGATCGCCGAGCGCCACGGTTCGAAGATTGAAGTAGAAAGTTCCCCGCAAGCCGGAAGTCGCTGGAGTTGGCCTCGAGAGTTGAGACCGTCAGAGAGTTGCTAACGCGCGAAACAATTCAAGCGGAGACCTCCAATGCCGGGCCGCTCACTCGGTAACCGCTCACCCATACTACTCGAAAGATTGTCGATAGACACCCCGCCTGAACGCGTGGGGAAGATCACAGTTCATGGCTCTCAAGGGCGAGTACAATGGTCCGCAAATACAAATACGCATAGGACCTTTGCTTGGAAATGCCACAGAATAAGGCATCGCTGCTGAGCGGCGATGAAGCGGTTGCCCTGGCCGCAATTGAATCCGGAGTGAAACTCGGTACAGGCTATCCCGGCACGCCTTCGACCGAGATACTGGAAACCTTCAGCCGCCTTGGCGGACATGCGCAGTGGGCGCCCAATGAGAAGGTCGCGCTGGAAGTTGGGCTCGGCGTTGCATTTGCCGGAGCACGCGCCATTGTCACCATGAAGCACGTCGGCCTGAATGTTGCTGCCGACCCGCTGTTTACGGCGGCGCTCACAAAGGTGACGGGCGCGCTGGTTGTCGTTTCTGCCGACGATCCGGGAATGGCATCAAGCCAGAACGAGCAGGACAACCGGCGCTATGCGCTTGCCGCCGGAGTGCCGATGCTGGAGCCAGCGGACTCGCAGGAAGCATACGAGTTCACTCTGCGCGCCATTGAGATATCGGAGCGCTGGCAAGTGCCGGTTCTGCTGCGCATGACCACGCGCGTCTGTCATTCAAAGACCGTCGTTCGCAGTGGAACCGTCGCGATCCCCCAGCCACGAGCCGCAAAGTTTGTGCGCGATTGCCGCAACCGCGTGATGATTCCCGCTCACGCGCGTCCAGCGCATCACCGTCTGCGCGAGACGCTGGCGAACATAGCGGCATGGAATGAGAAGGAAGGGCCGAACGAGATCGTAGCTGGTTCGACCTCGCTGGGCATTATCACTTCAGGAATTGCCTACCAGCACGTGCGCGAAGCCGCGCCGGAAGCCAGCGTGTTGAAGCTGGGCATGACCTATCCGCTGCCAATTGAAAAGATGCGCGCCTTCGCCGACAGCGTCGATCTCTGCATGGTGATTGAAGAAGGCGATCCATATCTGGTGGAAGCGGCGCGGACTGCGGGCATCGCGGTTGAAGGCAAGCAGGAGATGTACCGGCACGGCGAATTGAACCCGCAGCGCGTGCGCCGCATACTGAACGATGATTGCTCGCCGGAGCCAAAACCTGTTCCGGGCAAGCCGCCCGCGCTGTGCCCGGGCTGTCCGCATCGCATCGCATTCACGGCGCTCAAGAATCTGGATTGCATTGTGGCCGGCGACATTGGCTGCTACACGCTTGGCGTTCTACCGCCTTTTGAAGCGATGGATACGATGGTGGACATGGGCGCGGCCATTGGCGTGGGACTGGGGTTGCGCCATTCGCTGCCGCCGGATGAAGCAAAGCGCGTGGTGAGCGTGATTGGCGACAGCACGTTTGTGCATAGCGGCATCACCGGCCTTGTGGAGATGGTTTACAACCCGCCCGCCACCGGACATGTATTGATCATTCTCGACAACGGAACCACGGCAATGACCGGACTGCAAGAGCATCCGGGCACGGGACGCACGTTGGCTCACTTGAAGACCGGCAAACTGATCTTCGAAGATCTGGCGCGCACGTTGGGCATCAAGAACGTGCATGTGATCGACCCTCAGCCTGCGCCTGAAAAGTTTCAGGAGCTGATTCAATCGTGTCTGGAAAAGCCGGAGCTTTCTGTGATTGTTGCGCGGCGGAATTGTCTGCTGGCGGCGCGGTCGATCCGGGAGTATGAGGTACACGAGAACGACACCCGCGAGCTTGAGGTATGCCATGAGTAAGCCGACGAATGTTGTGATTGCGGGATTGGGCGGACAAGGCGTCATCAAGGCATCTGACATTCTGGCCGACGTTGTGTTCAGTGCCGGTCTCGATGTGAAGAAGAGCGAGTTGCACGGAATGAGCCAGCGCGGCGGTTCCGTCTCGAGCGATGTGCGCTTCGGCGAATGCGTTTTCAGCCCCATGGTTCCCGCGGGCGAGGCCGACTTTCTCGTTGTAATTTCGGCGGATCAGGTTCCGGTGAATGCGGCGGCATTAGCGCCGGGCGGAGTCTTGATTGAGCCTGCGCAGATCGATGAATCCCGTTTGTCGAACAAGAAAAGCATCAACGTTGCATTGCTCGGTAAGTTGAGCCGGCATCTGCCGTTCTCCGCCGAGGCATGGGTGAGCGCTCTCAAGCGCAACCTGCCGGAAAAGCTGCACGACGTGAATCTCAAGAGCTTTGCAATCGGGCGGGAAGGATGATCATGGCTCCGAGCGCCGTCGAATGTCATCCCGCGAGCATGCCGGATTACACACCGGCCTCGCAGCTCCGCGACCTGCAGTTGCAGCGATTGCAGCACGTAGTTGCGCGGGCCTGGCAGCACGTAAAGCTGTTCCGCGAACGCATGGATGAGCGAGGTCTGACGCCGGAGAACATCGGCTCGCTTGAAGACATCCGCAAGCTACCCTTCACGGTGAAGAGCGACCTGCGCGACACTTATCCGTTCGGGCTCTTCGCCAGCCCAATCAAGGATGTGGTTCGTCTCCACGCATCGAGCGGAACCACGGGCAAGCCGATCGTTGTCGCTTATACGAAGGAAGACATCGACGTGTGGACATCCGTGCTGGTACGCTGCTTTGCCGGTTGCGGGTTGCATCGCGGAGACATCATCCAGGTGGCCTATGGGTACGGGCTGTTCACCGGCGGCCTGGGCGCGCACTATGGCGCCGAGGGGCTGGGCGCCGCGGTGATTCCCGCCTCGGGAGGCAACGCGGACCGGCAGATCATGCTGATGAAGGATTTTGGCGTAACCGCCATGTGCTGCACGCCATCCTACTTTCTTCACCTCATTGAACGCGCCGCCGAACTCGGCGTGGACCTGAAATCATTGCCGCTGCGTGCGGGCGTCTTTGGCGCAGAGCCGTGGACCGAATCCATGCGCAGGCACATTGAAAACGGAAGCAGCATCGAGGCCTTCGACATCTACGGACTCTCCGAGATTATCGGCCCCGGTGTGGCGTGCGAGTGCCAGCGGCACAATGGGCTGCACATCTTTGAAGATCATTTTTATCCTGAGGTCATCGATCCGGAGACCGGCGAAACGCTGCCCGATGGCTGCGAAGGCGAACTGGTGCTGACCACGTTGAGCAAGCTGGCCATGCCCATGATCCGCTATCGCACGCGCGACATTACATCGATCATGCCGGGCACGTGCGAGTGCGGCCGCTCGTTGCGGCGGATGAACCGCATTGGCAGGCGTAGCGACGATATGCTCATCATTCGCGGCGTCAACGTGTTTCCGTCGCAGATTGAAACCGCGTTGCTGCAGGTGGAAGGCACGCTGCCGCACTACCAGATTATTCTGACGCGCGCGCAAGGGTTGGATCAGTTGGAAGTGCAGGTAGAAGTAACTCCGCAGATGTTCAACGACAAGATCGGAGCGCTGCAGGATCTGCACTGCAAGCTGCAAAACGCGCTTGACCATGTGCTTGGAATCCGCGTCAAGGCTTCTCTGGTAGAGGCGCGTTCCATTGAGCGCAGCCAAGGAAAAGCCAAACGCGTCATCGACAGGCGGACATCATGAAGATTGAGCAGATATCTCTGTTTGCCGAAAACAAGCCGGGACACATTGCCACTCCCGCGCGATTGCTGGCGAGGGAAGGCATCGACATCCGGTCACTGTATCTCGCGGACACGCAGCAGTATGGCATTCTGCGCATGATCGTCTCTGACCGGCGCAAAGCCACGCAGGTTCTTGAAGCAAATGGTTATGTGGTGAAGGCGACCGAAGTGCTCGCCGTAGAAGTGGCCGACCAGCCGGGCGGACTAGCCGACGTGCTAGACGCGCTGGACGGAACCGGACTCAATATCGAATATATGTACGCCTTCCCGAACGCCTGTAAAGACAAGGCCATCCTGATCTTTCGCTTCAACGATCCGGACGCGGCCCTTGAACGGTTGCAGGCGGCAGGCATCCATCCGCTGGCTAGCGGAGAGTTGCTGGAAAGATAATCGACCCAATGCCCGTTGCAAAAACCATCGCCAGTCAACTCGAAAATGCTTCGTGGATTCGCAAGATGTTCGAAGAGGGCGCGCGGCTGAAACGCGAACGCGGCGCCGACGCAATCTTCGATTACTCCATCGGCAATCCGGATATGGAGCCGCCCGCGGCGGTGATCGATGCGTTGCGCCGCGTGGCTGCGGGCGAACGCAAAGGCTCGCACGGGTATATGCCGAACCCCGGCTACACCGAGGTGCGCGCAACGGTCGCTAAAAAACTGCACAGAGAAACCGGTGTCGATTTTACAGCCGAAGACATCTTCATGACGGTCGGCTCCGCGGGCGCTTGCAACGTGATTCTCAAGTCGATTCTCGATCCGGGAGACGAGGTCATTGTTCTCACGCCCTTCTTTCCCGAGTACCAGTTTTATATTGCAAATCACGGCGGGCGCATGGTCATGGTGGAAACCGACAGCGAGTTTCTGCCAGACATGGAGCGCATCCGCGCCGCGATTACGCCACGGACGCGCGCTCTGATTTTGAATACGCCCAACAACCCGACTGGGCGCGTTTACCCTGAAAGCACACTGCGCGATCTGGAGAAACTCCTGCTCAGCGTTGAGCAGCCGATCCTGGTCATCAGCGACGAGCCCTACAAGTCCGTTGTGTATGACGGAGGGCGGCAGCCGGAGGTGGCGTCGTTCATCTCGAACACTGTCATCTGTAACTCGTGGTCAAAGTCGCTGGGATTGTCTGGCGAGCGCATCGGTTATCTGGCCATCTCGCCAAAGATCGCCGAGGCCGAACAACTGCGCCGCGCCTGCGCGTTCTGCAACCGCATTCTGGGTTTTATTAATGCGCCGGCTATCTGGCAATGGGTATTGCTTGAGACAGCGGACGAAGTCATCGACGCCGCGCCCTACGAGCAGCGGCGCAATGTTCTTTGCAGCGCGCTGGAAACGATTGGATACGACGTGCGACGGCCCGAAGGCTCGTTCTACATCTTCCTTAAGACTCCCATAGCCGACGATATTGCGTTTGTGAAGCTGCTTGCGGAGCAAGGCGTGCTGGCCGTACCAGGCACAGGCTTTGGACGCTCGGGTTACATCCGCCTGTCGCTGACCATTCCTCTGGATCGCATCGAAAAGTCGATCGGCGGCTTCGAGCGCGCGTTTGTTGCCTCTTCCCAACCTCGAAAATAAGACAGCTCCGCTCCCGCAAGGCTCGATGATTGGGATGAGCACTGCCCGGATTCGGCGGCCAAACTAACTCGTCAGCCTGCCTCCCTGTCCCACATTGGACAGCTTTGACGCTGGCGGTACTTTTGCTTTCTTGCCCATTCATCTCTCATTGACATTCCCGAGCACGTAGGTATAGGTTGTGTCCGTCCGAATTCGGGGCAGACGCTCGGTTCGCTGTGGACCGGAAAAGGCCCCAGGGATGAAGTAAGTAATTGAACACAGAAAGCCCCTCGGTCTACCAACGCTCACCGTAGACCTGGCAGCGTCGAGGGTTGCGATGGGGAGTGTAGAGAGAGAGGCCCTGCAATGACAGATCGAAACAGCTCTTATTTCACCGGCATGTATCTGATCCCGGCGGTCGCGGTTGTATTAGCGCTGGGAATCACGGGGAGTGCGCAAACGCCGGTGCCTGCAAAAGCCCCGGCTCCGCCAGCAGGATTTCATTTTCCTACTCCACAGGAACGCGCTGCCATTACCGCTGCTTCAGCCGCTGAGCGGGACCGCGAGCTAAAGCTGCTGGGAATTACAGCGATGCAACCGCCGGCAACGGCCTACGATGTTGGCAAGCCCGGTAACGCAAACTACGACGAATCGAAGGCCAACCCGTATCCCGATTTGCCCGCGCTGCTGGTGATGAAGGACGGAAAGAAGGTAAAGTCGGCGGCGCAGTGGCCGCAAAGGCGGAAAGAGATTGAGGCGGATTTTGCCGAGGATGTGTATGGCAAATATCCCGCGCACATTCCCGGAGTTACGTGGAAAGTTGACAGCGTTGAAGAGATAACGGTCGCCGGAGTTCCGGCTGTGGTAAAGCACATTACCGGCCACGTAGATAACTCGGAGTATCCGGCGATTACGGTGGACATCCACGCAAACGTGGTGACGCCGGCGAGCATGAAGGGGCAGAAGGTGCCGGTGATCGTCGGCGGCGGGTCAACCCGCTCGTTCACGTTTCACATGCCAGCGCCGCGGCCAGGATTTGTGATGCATCTGCTGTGGATGCCGGACAATCCGCCAGACTCATCCAAGTTGTTGCTTGAGGCCGGTTGGGGATTTGTGGAGCGCAACTCCAACGATGTGCAGGCAGACAACGGCGCAGGACTGGACAAGGGAATCATCGGACTGGTGAACCACGGACAGCCGCGCGCTTTGGACGATTGGGGTGTGCTGCGGGCATGGGCGTGGGCCGACAGCAGGATTCTCGATTATCTTCAGACCGATCCAGATGTGGACGGAAAAAAGGTGGGCGTTGCCGGACACTCGCGTGGAGGCAAGGCCGCTCTGGTGGCCATGGCCGACGATCCGCGCTTTGCGATCGGATATATTTCGTCGTCGGGCGCTGGCGGAGCGGATCTGTTCCGGCGCAACTACGGCGAGACCCTGGGAAACCTGTGCAGCACCGAAGAATACCACTGGTTCGCGGGGAACTTTATGCGTTACGCAGCGGAGGGACACTCGGCAAGCGAATTGCCGGTAGACAGCCACGAGTTCATCGCACTGATTGCGCCCAGGCCGGTGTTTATCGGCGGCGGTGCACTGATCGTCGATCCCAACTACGCGCCCGGCGACGCATGGCAAGATGCGCAGGGAATGTTTATAGCTGCAGCGGCGGCGAGCCCGGCATGGAAGCTGCTCGGGGTCGAAGGACTGGGGACGGCGACGTTTCCGAAGATGAAAACGCTGATTGATTCCGGCCGGATCGCGTTCCGGCAGCATGAGTATGGGCATACGCCAGCGCCGAACTGGCCTTACTTTATCGCGTTCGCCCAGAAGCAGCTCGGAACGAAGTAAGGGCACAATGCACGAGGAGCGACCGCTTGCGGCCGCTCCTTGTTTTTCTGTCGGTTGTGGTTGAGGGCTGGGCGATCGTTAAAGCGAGCCTTTGACAAAAGGCGTTGCGCCCAACGGTTGTCCGCCGCCTACGCTGATTTCCACTTTCTCTTTGGGCAGGTCAACCTGCGCCACCGTGAATGTTACTTTGCGGCTTTCGCCAGCCTTCAGGTGGATGCGCTGAAAGCCGCGCAGGCTGCGGACAGAGGCGGTTTCATCGCTGCCGCCGGCAAAGTAGAGCTGCACCACCTCGTCGCCGTCACGTTTGGATGTGTTCTTCACCGTGGCCGTGATTTGAGCGCCCTCGGCGGTGCGCTTCGCGCTCAGGCCGGAATACGCAAAGGAGGAGTAACTCAACCCAAAGCCGAACGGGTAGAGCGGATCGCCCTTGAAGTAACGGTAGGTGCGGTTCTTCATGGAGTAGTCCTTGAAGTCCGGCACCTGGTCAATGCCCTTGTAGAACGTTACCGGCAAGCGGCCAGCAGGGTTGTTCAGGCCAGCCAGCGTTTCGGCAATCGCCGTGCCGGTCTCCTCGCCACCGTACCAGGCGGAGAGAACCGCCTGCGCGCCAGCCTCGGCGGAGTTGATTGCAACCGCGCTGCCGCTAGTTAAAACCACCACCACCGGCTTGCCCGTGGCGATGATTGCCTTCACCAGATTCTCCTGCGGCTCAGGCAGATCGATGGCCGCGCGGTCGTGTCCTTCGCCTTCAATCGAACCGTTCAGTCCCACAAAAACCAGCGCCACGTCTGAATCCGCCGCTACCTTCGTAGCCTCGTCCAGAAGAACGGACGCCGGCGGAATCCAGTCAAGCTCCGCGCCGCCACCGCCGCCGTTTTGCCGGTATTCCACGCGCACTGCGTACTTGTGCCCGCCATCCAGATGCAAAGGCGCAGGTCCTGAGCGCCCAGGTCCCTGTCCTTGCCCCGGCCCCAATCCCGCAGGCCTCATGCTGAACGGTCCGCCTGAGCTGACTTCCTTGTCGTCGATGAACAGCTTGATCTTTCCATCGCGATTCCAAATGCCGGTGCGTGCCGATATGGAGTAATCGCCGGTGGCCGGAGGAGTGAGCGTGCCCGTCCAGCGGATCGAGTACACGTCGCCCTTGGTTGCCGCGACAATGGCGGGCTCTTCAGTGTTGGCGTCGAAATATATCCGCGGTTCAGTACGGCTGAGCGTCGGCTGTCCCTGCAGATCGGCATTGTTGAAATACTCGGCCAGCAGTCCCTGCCCGCTTGCATCCGGCGGAGCCAGAACACTTGCTGAAACCAGAGCCGCAGCGGTTGGAGTATAGACCGAGCCAAGCGCGAACTGCACTTTAGCCGACGGGAACTGCCGCGCGATTCCTTCAAACGGCGTTACCTGCTTCGAAGAGACTCCGTTGTAGTTGCCCAGCAAGCCGACAGGATCGTTCGCGGAGGGACCGATGACCGCAATCTTGCGCACCGAAGGCTTCAAAGGCAGAATGCCGCCCTGGTTCTTCAACAGCACAATGGATTCCCGCTCAGCGGTCAGCGCCAAACGCCGGTGCGCGGCAGAATCGTTCTCAGTGATAGGAATCTTGTTGTACGGAACGGCATCTGCCGGGTCGAACATGCCGAGGCGGAATCGCGCCACAAAGAGCCGCTCCGTCGCGCGCGTGATTTCGGCTTCAGAGATTTTGCCGGCCTTCACCTCGTCGACAAGGGTCTTGTACTCGTCGCCGCAGGTAAGGTCGGTGCCCGCCTTCACGGCTGCCACTGCCGCATCGCCCATTGAGGTGGTGAATTTGTGGCTGCGGAAGATGTCGCCGACTGCGCCGCAATCGCTCACCACAAAGCCGTTGAAGCCCCATTGATCGCGAAGCCGCTTTTGCAGCAGATCGTCGTTGGCGCAGCCGGGCGCTCCGTTAATGGAGTTGTACACGCACATCACCGAGTCCGCCTTGCCCTCGATAACGGCTGCCTTGAACGCCGGCAGATACGTGTTGACCTCGTCGAACTCGTTCACCTTGGCATCAAAGGTATGCCGCAGCGGCTCAGGACCGCTGTGGACCGCATAGTGCTTGGGAGTGGCTACCACTTTCAGATAATGCGGATCGTTGCCCTGCATCCCGGTGACGAACGCGACACCCATGCGGCTGGTCAGGAAAGGATCTTCGCCGTACGTCTCCTGACCGCGGCCCCAGCGGGGATCGCGGAAGATGTTCAGGTTCGGCGACCAGTAGTTCAACCCTGCGGTGCGGCCAGGCGCTGCGCCCGGAGCCACCACCGTTGCGGGCGGCTGGCGCTGCGCCTCGTTGTATTTTGCACGCGCTTCGGTTGAGATTGCGTCGGCCACGCGATGCACCATCTCGGGATCGAAGCTTGCGCCCATGCCAATCGGCTCAGGGAATACGGTTGCGCGCCCCGTGGCCACGCCATGCAGCGCCTCGTTCCACCAGTTGTACGCCGGAACGCCAAGCCGCGGGATTGCCGGAGCGCTGTTCTGCATCTGCAGAACCTTCTCCTCCAGGGTCATGCGAGACACAATATCGGTCGAGCGCTGCTCCGCGGAAAGCTGTGGATTCATGAAGGGCAATTTTGCGGTGTCCTGCGCTGGGGCAAGGGCGACACAGCCTATCGCGCACGCCAGGGCGAGCGCCCATTTTGAAGCTACCGATACGTTCATCAAACTCTCCTTGGGTGCAAAAAACGTCCCTGAACGACAGACAGGGCCGATGAAAATCGGCCACACGTCTCCGCAAGCCAGACTACTGCGAAGAACACCCTGTGTCAATTTAGGCGGGCAGCTAAAAAATCGCTTTTCTAAGTACTTTCCGTTGGCAGCCTAACTGCCTTGCGGCTGGGTGTTCTGTTGTGTCAATTTCATGACAACGTGTTTCAAAAATGACGACCGGATTTGGGTTCGAATCCCTCAGGGGTTAAAACCCATCGTTTCACTGCAACCTTCCGGCCCGACTGAAGTCGGGCCCTGTTACAAGGCTGTTTTTTGAAACACGCTGTAGCCACACTGCGATTGATCGCTTGCGAAATCGCAGTGTAGCTTGTACAAGACGCTATGCCTGCGCGGCTCGCTTGACCCAGTCGAGCGGCTCGTGCCGGCCCAGTTTGACCCGTATAACGACCGGCTTGCCGGCGGGCAGATGAAGGCTGCAATTGTCCTTGCCGCGGTCGAGCGGCTCGGCAAGAACTCCCGGCGGCGCGGTAATTGCCTCAATGCCGTAGCGGACGATCAGCGCGATGTCCTGGTTTCTGAGCGAGGTAATCGTCACCGATACAGTCCTGCTTTGCATGTCCCAGTCGAGGTTGTCGATGCGGGCAAAGGTGCGCGCCTGCATACCCTTGATGGTTCCCTTCACCAGCGCCGGCGGAAGGGCCGGGAGCAACTCGATCACGCCGGGGCGCGAGTAAGCCAGCATCTCCATCACGATCGCGGGAATTCCGCCGTGCGCATCTGGCACCGGCACGGCATAAGGCTCGCGCGAGCAGCGGAGAGCGGTGCTGACGTAGCCCTGCTCAATCAATTGCCGCAGTTGGACGTCCACAATCACCTTGTCTTTGAGCCGCGCCCCCACCAAAGCGCGATGGCAGCGTGCAAACGCAGGCAAGGTTTCGCCCGCAACCGCGGTGGACATCGCATCAAACGTGCGCCTCCGGTCAGCGATCTCGGCGGCGCGAGCCAGTTGCGGCGTGCGGTCCGGATCGATCTCATCGCCCGGCCATGCGCCGTAAAGATGAGAAATATGCCGATGGATGTAATGCTCTTGCAACGTGGGCCACGCCCATTCTTTCAGGGTGCCGTCCGGCTCCATAAGGTACGGCGGCATCTTGGCCAGCATCGCCTTCCATTTGGTCACGCTGTCGGCGTCAGTGCCCAAAGTCTCGCAAGCTACGATTAAATTGGTCAGCACTTCCCTGCACACCGCAATGTCCATGGTGGCATTGATCAGCGACGGTCCCGCTGCATCCGTGTTGTG
>Ga0302275_10004662_pt1 | contig 13455 bp, 10 predicted proteins | sample III_Bog_N2_2_FD_200229 | JGI IMG/M metagenome (GOLD analysis project Ga0302275, IMG submission 200229) | Peat permafrost microbial communities from Stordalen Mire near Abisko, Sweden - III_Bog_N2_2 | ecosystem: Environmental > Terrestrial > Soil > Wetlands > Peat | place: Sweden: Abisko...
CTTGCTCCCTATGTGAAGAGCACTCCCATCCACTGGCTCTTCGATATCGAGATCGATCCAACCAACCCGGATCACGCCGTATTCACCACCGGGTATGGCGGCTGGGAGACCTTCGACCTCACCGATTCCGACGCCGTCAAGCCGACGCACTGGAGCGCCCTCGCCTTCGGTATTGAGGAAACTGTGGCCCTGCAGCTTGACAGCCCCGCAGAGGGCGCACATCTGCTAACAGCAATTGGTGGCTACGGCGGCTTCGTTCACTGGGACCTTGACCATCCTGCGTCGGAAGGCGCCTCGGCGCCGCCGCGCATGGGCAACACCACCGGCGTCGTCTCCGCGCCGCTTCGCCCGGAATTGATAGTCCGCGTTGGCGACAGCGCCCAGCACAAACCCGGCGAGAGCATTGGCTACAGTCTCGACGCCGGGCATTCCTGGAAGCCTGCGGCTAGCTCACCGTCGGCCACCAGTCGGGCGGGATCGATTGCCGTCTCGTCCGATGGCGGCACATGGGTCTGGACTCCTCAACGCGAAGCGGCCTATTTCAGTAGAGATCAGGGCGCAACGTGGACTGCGGCGCAGGGGCTGCCCCTCGGTCTTCGCGTCATCGCCGACTCTGTGGACCCGAAGTTGTTCTATGCCATCTCGCTTCCGGATGGGACGTTTTACCAGAGCTGGGACAGCGGAGCCACTTTCAGGCCAGAGCATTTAGCGCTCCCTGATGAGGCGCCCTTTTCTTCTGGAAGAGGCGACAATCGGGGCGGCCAGGATCGCATTTATGCCACGCCGGGACGCTCCGGAGACCTTTGGCTGGCGGCCTTCGACGGGCTCTACCACTCCGTTGCGGCTGGGAATGGGATCAGCACCGGCATCCCGTTCGAACATCTGCCGGGTGTGGAGGAAATCCACGCCTTCGGCTTTGGCAAGGCAGCGCCAAAGCAGACTTTTCCGGCTCTCTACCTGGTGGGGACCGTTCACGGCCAGCGCGGCATCTTTCAGTCCATCGACGAAGCGCGCACGTGGGTGAGAATCAACGACGACCAGCATCAATGGGGACTGGTGCTGCAGATTGCCGGCGACCCACGGATTTATGGACGAGTGTATGTTGGCACGCACGGGCGTGGAGTCTTCTATGGCGACCCCGCTCGCTGACACTGGAGTTGCTTTCGTGCAAATCCCGGTGTTGGGCTACAAAAGCCATGCACCTGGCGCATCACCGCGGGTGCGGTTTATTGCATACGCCGGGATGGGCAAAAAGACAGCGCAGCGTACGCGTATCCGCGCACTCAAGAGTGTGACAAAAAGTGCAAAACAGCGCAAAATAAGGCTGTTTAGGAGCGAATTAGAGCGTTTTCGATGCGTTTTTGCGCACAAATCTGCGCGTGTAAAGGTTTACATTTTGAAGAAGTGCTAACATTGATATCATCTGGCTGCGAACGCCCGGCCACGGCACGGCTGACGCCGTGCCGTGTCAAAACAGTCCTGGCAGTCGCAGTTTCTGGACAGGTTCTTAGGCGAGGACAAGCTCGCCATGAACGGTACGGAAACTGTGTTCGGTTCCGTCGATAATGTCCCGGGCTTTTTGGACGGCGTCGGGTGTGCCGTGGACGACCAACAGAAACTTGTCCGTTTTCAAAGCAATTTCGTACTTCAGTACGCTGTCTTTGGGAATGCCGATACTCACGAGGCCGGCGCCGACAGCACTGACTCCTCCGACCACCACGGCCCCTTCAAGTCCCGCGACAATCCAAGCCACCAGTGGTCCAGCCACGAGGATCGGTCCGAGTCCGGGAATGGCGAATGCAGCTGAGCCGAACAACAGCCCCCAGAATCCTCCCCAGAATGCTCCGACCTTGCCCCAGTACTGCATGCGATCGCCGGTGCTGTCATACCCAACGATGTGTTCATCGGTGTGCGTGTTTCTGGCAGCGATGGAGAGGCTTTTCATATCGACGCCGCCTTCCTGCAGTTCCTTGACGGCATGCTCGGCTTGATCGTGTGTGTCATAGATGGCTACTACAGAATTTGTAATGATCACAAGAGTTCTCCATGTTCATGGGTTGACTGAGTACTTTCGGAAATGTTGCCGAAGGGATGCAATATTGGCTGCAACCATCGCTTTTCGAAGAGCGATTGACTCTCCGGATGGGATGTTGACACCCCGCACCGGAAGTTCAATTCGCTTGCGGATCGATTGTTTCACTTTGAACGCGCAGGGTCCTGAGCAATCGGGTGCATCCAGAAAGAACGAAGCCCTGCGGCCGCGTGCGCATCTACGGTTGTCAATCGATCGGCGCACGGCCTTATTGATGGATGAACTAAGTTGGTTGTCATGTGGCCAAAAGAGCACAGCCTTTCTCCGGAGGACGAGGGAGAATGAGCGATTAGTCCTTTTCATGCTTTCAAAAGAGGAGATCGCCGTGACTGAAGCTCATGCATTCCCTTCCATCCCTACAAGGATTCTGCTGCCCATCGATTTCAGCCCGTCATCGCAGGCGGCCCTTGAGATGGCGGCCGACCTTGCCCAGCACTTTCATGCCGAACTGTGGCTTGTTAACGTGATTCCGATGTTTCCCGCCACGACTCTGCCCGACTTCATTCCCGAGGCAACCTTCATTCGCGACGCCAGGATATTCGCGGAAAGCAATCTTGCGAAATGCAATGCTGCTTTGCTGGCGAAAGGAATCAAGTCAAATTCGTGCGTCGAAATTGGAAACGACGTAGCCAGCGCTATTTTGGAAGTGGTGGATCGTGAGCATATCGACATGGTGGTGATCTCAACCCACGGGATCTCGGGGTGGCATCCATTGGTCTTCGGCTCCATCGCGGAAAAGGTCGTCAAGCTTGTGCAGTGCCCACTCTTGCTTCTTCGTTCGGCCAAGCCTGAGGTCGGCTCGAAGATTCCATCCGCGCGCTCTTCGGAATGGTGGTAGCGGCAGTGCAAACACAAATTCGCAGAGCTTGAGTGCTGGAGACGAATGAAAAAGCTCGTTGTGTTCGACCTGGACGGAACCCTCGCGCCGAGCAAATCATCCCTCGATCCCGAAATGGCTGCGCTGTTGCACGATTTGCTCGGCGTCGTGAGGGTTGCTGTAATCTCCGGCGGCGCATGGCTGCAGTTTGAGCGACAAGTACCGTCCAAACTTGCTCAAGATGAACGCCTGGAGAAGCTTTCCATCCTGCCTACCTGCGGAACACAATTCTTCGAATATGCAGGGCAATGGAAAAGGCTCTATGAGGAAGATTTCACCCCGGACGAAAAAGAGAAGATCGTTCGATCGCTGAGCAATGCTGTAGGAACCGCGGGCTACCAAGTGGAGAAGACCTGGGGAGAAACCATCGAGGACCGGGGAAGCCAGATCACTTACTCCGCGCTGGGCCAGCAGGCTCCGTTGGAAGACAAGGTGAAGTGGGACGCGGACTTCGCCAAGCGGAAAAAGATCAAAGCAATCCTCGACACTCTGATTCCCGAGTTTTCAGTTCGGCTCGGCGGCGCGACATCGATCGATGTTACCAAGCCCGGGATTGACAAAGCTTACGGGATCAAGAAACTGCGAGAGACTCTTGGCATTGAAGTGAACGAAATGATCTATGTCGGGGATGCCTTGTTTCCTGGAGGAAATGACTACCCGGCGAAACAGGCAGGCGTGATTTCCATTCCGGTTCGAGGCCCGGATGATACCAAGCTCGTTATCGAAACAATGATCGCCTGCCTGGGCGACGCCGGTTGAGGAACTTATGCCAGAGGCTGCTGAAGCAGAGCTACGATCATGCGATTCAACGGGGTATCGATGCCGTGCTTCCGGCCCTTGCGGACGATGACCCCGTTGCGCGCATCGATCTCCATCGGACGTCCGGCAAGCCTGTCGGCAAGCATGGAGTTGATGGAATCCTCCGGCTGCGCGCGATATCCGTCGAGAACCTGCTGACCGACGTTTTCATCGAGCCGCGCGCCCTCGGCACGCGCAACCGCGGCACACTCGGCCACGATGTCTTTGGCCACCTGGCCCAGCGCGTTGTCGCGCAGCACGCCCGCGGGCTTCAATGTGAGCGCGTTGATTGCCCCGGCCGAGTTGATGCACAGCTTTCGCCAGGCGGCGGTGACGAAGTCCTGAGTTAGTTCGACCTGTGCGTTGCTGCCCGAGAGGATCTGCGCAAACACCTCTCCCAGCGGACCGGCTTCAACCTGCATTTTCGCAACGCCACGCTGATGAACTGTGCCATCCGCCTGGCGTTCCACCGGGCAATCGATGATCACTGGCACGGTCAGATGCTGACTCACATCGTCACTAAAACGCTCCCGATGCTCGACGCCGTTCTGGACCACCGCAACAGGGGTATTGTCAGCGCAGAGGACGCGAAGCCATGCTGCGGCGCCGAGCGCGTCGTATGTCTTTGTGGCCACAAAGACCCAATCCACCAGCGCGGCCTGCGACGGTTCGGTGAGATTCGCCGCGTTTACCCGGACAACGCCTTCCGGAGTCTTGACGGTGAGGCTGCCGATTGGACGCCGGGTACACAGCGTGATCTGGTGCCGGCCCGTGACCTGAAGCAGGGCTGCCAGCACACCACCAATTGCTCCCACACCGACAACCGCTACTCGCGCCATTCTTGCTCCTCGACCATATTATTACAGCTTATCGAAGCCGATGTTGAGCCTGGTGAGGCCGCGCAGGCCTGCATTGCTTCGCCAATCCAATTCTCTTTCGAGCAAGACAGGCCTCGATAACCTGCGCAAAAGAGCATTGAATGCGATCTGGCCCTCCATGCGAGCCAATGGCGCGCCAAAACAAAAATGGGCCGCCCAGCCAAACGCCAGATGACGATTGTCCGAGCGAAGCAAATCCAGTTGATCGGGATCGGGAAATCGGGTTGGATCGCGATTCGCGGCAGCCAGCCCAGCCACAACCCTTGAACCTTTCTTGATGGTTTTTCCGCCAAGCTGCATGTCCGCGGGTGCAATGCGCGCGGTGTGCTGCACAGGCGACTCGAAGCGGAGCAACTCCTCTACGGCCGAGGCGGCGATCTGAGGTTGACTGCGGAGTTGTTCAAGACACGCGGGGTTGCGGAGCAGTGTGAGGAACCCACTCGCGATAAGATTCGTGGTGGTCTCGTGACCACCGATCAACGTGATGATGGTATTGGCAATCACCTCTTCGTCAGAGAGTTTTTGACCATCGAATTCCGCCGTCATGAGCGCGTGAATGAGGCCGCCGGTTGGGCGTCGGCGCTGCTCCTCCACTCTGGCGGCAACGTAATCCTTCAGGTCTTCGAGACTCTCTACTATTTGAGCGACGCGATTGGGATGATGCTGAAAATTGCCCAGCACCTCGGCCAGATCGAGAACCCATGCATGGAGCTGCCGGTGATCGTCAGCGGGCACGCCGAGAAGCCTGGCCGTTACGATCGCCGGGAGTGGGTTTGCAAAGTCATGGATCATATCCATGTGTCCATGCTCGATGACTTTGTCGATAAGTTCGTTGGCCACGGACTCGATGTCTGTTCGCAGCCCCTCAACCCTCCGCGGCGTGAATGCCGCCGAACATATACCGCGCAGACGGGCGTGCATCGCGCCATCCATGAACATCATTTGTTGCAGCATCACTTCGGAGAACGGCTTCATGAACGAAAGGCCCAGCCGATCGAGATAAGCCGGCGGCGGAGTTCGGTCAGCCGAATAATTCATCAGCACGGTCATCGCTTCCGCATAGCTGGTGACCACCCAGGCATGCATGTATGGGTCCCAGTGCACGGGATCGGATTGGCGCAGCTCCCGGAAGATTGCATGAGGGTCTGCGAGCACGGCCGGATTGAGCAGCCGGAGAAGGCTCAGACGCTCGTCGTCCACCTCAGCAACCGCGCCGGCTGTGAAAGCATTCATCGCCGCTTACTCCGTGAATTGCATTTCGGCTTCTTTGGGGGCCATTGAGTAGACGACGCTCGGCTGCCCGGTTCTCTTTCGAGGTGTCCGCTGCTCATCGAGACCTGCGTTCTGACGGCCCTGGTTGGGGGGTGGGACTGCGAGGTGAGGCAGTATGGCGTCCGCGACACCACGCACGTTTTCCTTACTCATCAAGTGGGAGTGGCTGCCATGGACATACTGGATATGCAAGGTATCTGGAACGATGGCCTGCCAGCCGGGAAGATAATTCAAATGCGTCGGACGGTCGGAAGCCAGGAGCAAAAGCACCTTCCCGGAGTATTCTTCGGGCTGGTATGCGCGAGCCGCCGCTTCAATTGTTTGTTGTGCAACCTGCATTTCCGTTCTCGCGGCTACTGTTTTTGCATCGCCGGGGAAACGATTGAGAAGATGCGCGCGCAACTGGACTACGGTGGCTCGCAAGCCACGTCGCGCGGCCTTTTTGACGAGGTGGCGCAGGTGGCTCAACTGGCGTGAGAGCGCGCCGTGCTTTCTAAGCCAGGAAAAGAACGGCACGTCAAGCAGTACAAGCGCGGTTACCTCGTGTCCGGCAGTCCGCAGTTGGGATGCGACTTCGTATGCGAGGATGCCGCCAAGGCATTGACCGCCGATATTGTAGGGGCCGCAGGATTGCGCTTCAAGGATCTTGCGGGTGTGGCACGCGGCAATCCGCTCGAGAGCAGGCGACTGACCCAGCGATGCAAGTTCCTGTGCGTTAAGCGTGACCGCGAAGAACGGCTGATCGTCTCCCATGGCCTTGGCCAGGCTTCCGTTAATGTAGTGCAACCAGAAGATGGATTTGCGTTTGCCCTCTGGATGCAGGGCAAGCACCCCAGGCGGCAAGGCCCGATTGCTTTGAACCTGCCGATGCGCAAGCGCCGCCTGCTGGCGGATGGTTGGGTTGAGAAGCAATTCGGCAATGGGGATGCTGCGGCCGAACTCCGCGGCAATGTGCTGTTGCAGCGCGGCAAGCAGATGCGAGCGGCCGCCCTGGTCATGGAAGTTGTCGTCCAGCGCGGACTGGCTGTGCCCAAGCAGACTTTCCCAAATCGCGGCCATGCGCCGCTCGCATAGTTTTGCTTCAATCGCCGAGCCAAGGCGCTGAATCGTGGGCGATTCAAAGAGCTGTTGCAAGGTCAGGTCGACTCCAAACGCTTTCTCGACGTTCATTACCAGTTGCATGCCGAGCAAAGAATGCCCCCCGGCGAGGAAGAAGTTGTCTTCGAGTCCGACCTCGTCGCATTCAAGCAACTCCCGGACGATGCCGAGCAGTTTCTCTTCTATCGGCGAAGTGGGCGGAGCGGGAGCCCTCATTTTCAGCATGTTCGCCTCAGTTGGCTGCGGAAGCAAGGAGAGATCGAGCTTTCCATTTGGCCCAAGCGGCAGCACTTTCAGGCATACAAAGATCGATGGGATCATGTAGTCCGGCAAACTGCGCAGCAGGTGCTTCTGGAGTTCCGGCACAATGGGAACAGACGCATTTTCTTTGGGAAGAATGTATGCCACAAGCCTGCTCCATCCCGCTTGCGGGCTGCTGACGATGGCCGTGGCAAACTCGACGCCGGGGTGATGAGAGAGGACGCTGGCTATCTCATCCAATTCGATCCGTTGTCCGCGAATCTTCGTCTGCCGGTCGAGCCTTCCACGAAACTCGATCTGTCCGTCCGGCCGTGCGCATCCGCGATCGCCGGTGCGATACATGCGCGCGCCTGGCGTTGCCGCGAATGGATCGGGCAAAAAGTTAAGCTGGGTGGCTTCCGGAAGGTTGCGATACCCGCGCCCCACTCCGTCTCCTCCAATGTAGATTTCGCCGGTACGGCCATCCTGGACCGGCGCGCCGCGTTCGTCGAGCAAATAAATCGAGGCGCCGGCAATGGCGCGGCCGATGGGCGGAGTTTCTCGCAATCCGCCATGGAGGTTGGTTGATGTGGCGACCACGGTGCATTCCGTGGGTCCGTAGTTGTTGACTACCTGGAAGGGGAGGTACATGCCCGGGGAGTGGTGCAGGGTATCTCCGCCAGTAAGCAGAAAACGCAGAGCTGTCGCTGGCGGCCAATCCATTTCCATCAAGGGCGCGGCGTGAATAGTGGGCACAAAACTGATTGTCACGCGCTCGCGAATCAGCCATTGTTGCAGTAACTCTGGCGACGAGCGCACCGCATCCTCCGCCAGGCACACGGTGGTGCCCGCGCAAAGATGCGGCCAAATCTCCCAAACAGCCGCGTCGAAGCCCAGGCTCGCCAGATGGCTCGCGCGGTCGCGATGTGTGACGCTGAAGGTATCCAGGTGCCAGCGGATAAGATGAGCCAGATTGGCGTGAGTAATCTCCACCCCTTTGGGGACTCCGGAGGATCCAGAGGTGTAGACCACGTAAGCCAGGCTTTCCGGCTCGATGGGTCTGTGAGCAAACAGGGGAGCGGCGGCAATGGCCGCTGCGTCCCGGCCGGGATCAATGCCAAGCGCGTCCACCTGGAGTCGATCGAGAAGTGTGGTTCGGGCCACCAGAACGGTTGCGCCTGAATCGCTCACCGCGTATCGCAGTCGCTCGTCCGGCCAGGCTGGATCCAACGGCACGTACGCCGCGCCGGCCCGCATGATTCCAAGGGCGGCAACAATCCAGTCGAACGATCGTTCCATGCAAAGGGCGACAGTGCCGTTAGATTCAACGCCAAGCTTTGCCAAGTGCGAGGCAAACCGGTCGGCCCGGCGATTGAGTTCTTCGTAGTTCATGCGCCGGTCGAGGTGGCTCAGCGCAACGGAATGGCGGAAATCGAGCCGCAGCCCGGAGATTTGCTCGGGGACAGGACGAAGGATCGCCTTCAAAGTGTGCATTGGGGGAATGCTCCTTTGTGGTGGTCCAAGGCGAGTTGTTCATGCTGAAAATGATCGGGGAGATGTCGTGCGGCATGTCGGCGGGGGAATCCAGGATTCCCGAATCGCTTGCACCGTCTTCAGTGTGCTTCTGTCACTCTGCTCTTTGGCTGCGGACTCGCTGCCTGCTTTGGCCTGTGCTGCGTTGGTTTTGTTTCAGTTCCACAGGGTGAGGAGATCGAGTCTTCCCTGTGTGGAATGAAATATACCATCAGAGATTTATCCGCGCCAACATTATTTTTCGTTCTTTAGCTGGGCAGCGGGGAGGGAAGCGCCGGGAGTGGACTCGCTTAGCGGCTCGCCGAATTGGCGATCGGCCGTCGATGCGTGCGTATTTCAGGCGTCGTGGAAACAACTGATCCACTTCTCACTTAACCGGCTCGCGCGTCGATTCCGCAGATCGAGAATCTCCAGAAAACGTAAAGACACAACTGGATGTTCTTTCCTCTTATGAACAAGAACCACAGAAGATAATGTTAAGCTGGCCGGCGCGGAGGGATTCGAAGCCTCGTTCCGAATTGGTCCCTATGCCATTCTATTTCACCTTGTAGACCGCGCTGCCATGCGCCGGCAAAGTCACACTGACCTCTTTCGATTCCTTGCCGGTGCTATCGTTCCAGAGGTCCTGGGCCTGATGCTTTGCGCCGTCCAGGCCAAGCTGTTTCCAGGTTGCGCGGAGAGTAACCGGCTTATCGTCGAGATTGAAAAATGCAAAGAACTCGGCATAGTTTCTTGCTCCGGGAGTGTCGATGGTTGCGCGCCACACCCTGGCGTTTTCATAACCCGCGCCCAAACTCGCCGCATCCACCGGATGACTGTAAGTTACATTCTGGTTCATGAAGAGGATCGACTGATTTGTTATCAGGCGCCGCGTAAAATCGTCGAGCTTGGTCAAGTTAGTGCCCAGAATCAGCGGCGACCGCGAAATGGCCCACAGCGTAAACTCGGTTCGCTCTTCATCCATTGTCTCTCGGGACTGGCGCGGCTCTCCCCATCCCGGATGAGGCGTCAACGACCCGATAGGCAGCATGTCCTGGTCAGGCCAGTTGCCCGGGCGGACATAGGGGACCCACTTCGCCAGCCGGTCGAACGCATCGCGCACGCCAAAGGGAAACTCGCCGTCTCCGGGCTTATGGGGGAAGATCCAAGAGTCCCAATGGTCGTCCGCGATTCGCCACATCTGCGCGTATTCGGCCACCTCGGCGCCATGCTCAAGCTGGGTGGGGCCGGGCGATAGACTAAGCACGATCGGGCGCCCCGTCTTTTTGATCGCTTCGGCGATCTGGCGGATTTCCGTGGGCCGGTACGGATGGTCGCTGATGCAATCGACCTTGATGTAGTCCAACCCCCAGGCGGCATACTTCATCAACATGGAATCGTAGTAAGCCTGACCGGCCGGGGTGTCGCTTACTCCCCAGTTGCCCTCGTCCCAGGGGCAGGGGGACGCGGTATCGGCCGCGTCTGCGGCGTGAAACACCGATCCGGCGATGGGCAGGTTCTCCTTGACCACCTGGCGAGGAATTCCGCGGACGATATGAATTCCAAACTTGAGGCCCTGCGCATGAACCCAATCCGCCAGCGGCTTGAACCCCGCCCCGCCCGCCGAAGAGGGAAACCTGGCCGCAACCGGAATCAGTATCCCGTTTCCGTCCCACAGGTATTTTCGGTCCACGAGTTTCGCGCCGAAGGGATTCCCCATGTACCACCCTTCGTCGATGACCGCATACTTCCAGCCGAACTGCTCAATGCCGGCAAGCACCTTGACGTTGTCTCGGAAGTCGGCCTCATCGATGGTAAGCCCGTAGGCATCCCAACTGTTCCAGCCTAACGGCGGGGTGGGAGCGGGGGATTGCGCGTTCAAAGCGGTCTTGGCGGAGACGGTGACTACAAGAAGGAAGAGAATAGCGGCGAAGAAAAGCCTGTGCCTTGTCATTTGAAAACGTATACCACATCGGGCGGGGTGCCCGCACTGTTGCGCACGGCTCTTGAATCGCCGAGGGCGAAGTGCGAGCCTCCGGGCTCGGAACCGGATCGCAAACCTATCGCGCCTTGAAGGGGCACTGCTTTTGGCGGCGGGGATTCTCTCGGCCCGGCCGTGAAGTATGAGTTCTTTGCGAAGTAACTCGAAAATCACTTCGAAATCACATCCAGACGATTGCAATTGCCACCGGCGCAAATCAAAGTTGCGACAGTTGACAGGCGGCCTTCCCCCCAATCTCAGGCATGCCTGGCGGCGAAAAATCTTCGATCTGGAAAGTGAGCATCTCGATGACGAACAGGACAGCCAACACGAACATGACTGCAATCGCTCGCCGGTTCCTATTCAAGGTTGCGGTGTGCGGATTGCTTGCCGCAACAGCCGCGACGGCGAAAGCCCAGTTCAGCGCAACCCAAGGGTCTTTGTGCGGCTGCGACGGCGAGGTTAGAGGAATCGCAGCCGGCATAGCAGCGGGCGCAGCGGTAATCACCGTGGTGGCAATTCTAGCGGTTCGCCACCATAACGCCGTTGCCGGGTGCACAGTTTCCGGCCCCAACGGCCTGGACTTGCAGGCGAAAAACGGACAGGACTTTGCGTTGCTTGGAGCCACGGCAGGCATCAAGGCCGGCGAACGGATCAAGGTAAGCGGTTCGCGCAAAAGGAAAGTGGACGGCGTAACAAATAGGGAATCGTTCGTGGTGAGCAAGGTAACAAAGGACTATGGCTCGTGCATGGCGGCGCCCGCGACGCCATAGGCCGCGGCTGGAATTGGACTTTGAATGGACGCGGTCCCAACCGTTTCAAAAGCGGGCGCCAGCAAGGGTTGCCTGTTGGAGGTTACCGAGATGAAGAATGTTGTTTTGGTATTGAGAAGGTTTGCTGAGCCTGTTACCGCGCTGTTTGTCATCGGGCTTGCAGCGATGGTGGTTGTTTTGTGCAGCGGCGCGCTGCGAACAGAAGCCGTGAGCCACGCTACTCCAGGCTTCACGACGTTCGATGCCGAAGGTGCGGGAACCACGGCGGGCAGATTGCAGGGCACAGGCGCCTTCGGCATCAACGAATCCGGAGACATTGCGGGGCTGTACACGGATACGAACGGAGTGCATCATGGCTACGTTCGCAATTCCAGCGGCGACATTACCGAATTCGATGCTACGGGCGCGGGGACCGGCAACAATCAGGGAACTCTGACGCTGAGCATCGATGCGGCTGGGGATGTAACTGGTCCTTACATGGATCAAACCTATGTGTATCACGGCTACATACGCGCAGTCGGAGGCACTATCACCGAGTTCGATGTTTCTGGCATTGGCAAGGGCAGGAACCAGGGAACCGTGCCAGTGAGCATTGATTCGGCGGGGGACGTCGCGGGATACTTCACTGACTCTGGCGGAGTGCCGCATGGTTTTATGCGCGCGGCCAGCGGCACTATCAGCAGCTTCGATCCGACAGGGGCGGGTACGAGCAGGAACCAGGGAACAAGGGCCTTGAGCATCGACTCGGCGGCTGGCATCACGGGATTCTATACCGACTCGAGCAATGTGTTTCACGGCTTCCTTCGCGCGGCCGGTGGCGGGATTACCGACTTCGATGCTCCGAATGCGGGCACTGGAACCGATCAGGGAACCATCGCGTTCAGCATCAACGACGCAGGGGAGATAGCAGGGCTGTATTTCGATTCGAAGAACGCATCGCACGGCTTTATTCGCGCAACCGATGGCGCGATCACGGACTTCGATGTTACAGGCGCGGGCACGACGATGCTATTGGGAACTTACCCAATCAACATCAATACAGCGGGAGACATTGCGGGATTTTACTTTGACGCGAACACCGTGTTGCACGGATTTGAGCGCGCGGCCGATGGCGTCATCTCAACATTCAATGTGCCCGAAGCCGGTACTGGCGGACCATCGAACATAAACGCGGACGGCTTTGAGGGAAGCGGAGGATTCAGCATCAACGATTCTGGAACGATTGCAGGATCGTATTTGGACGCAAACTCCGTGATGCATGGGTTTGTAACCAACCCAACGCAAGCGACAGTGACGGTGACGGCCTCTTCAGGGAGCATTACCGTAGCGCAGCCTTTGACCGTGACTGTTACAGTGAGCGGCGGCAGCGGCAACCCGACGCCCACAGGGACTGTAACTCTGACCAGTGGGAGTTACACCTCCGCGGCTACGTCTCTCAACAGCAGCGGCGGCGCCACCATCGGCATAGCCGCGGGGGCGTTGGCTGCGGGGACCGACACGCTGACTGTGAGTTACTCGGGTGACAGCAATTACGCGGCGGCCAGCGGCACAACCACAGTGATTGTTACTGCGGTTCCGAGCTTCACGGTTACGGGGACCGCGGTGTCGATAGATCCCGGCGCGACAAGCGGGAACACATCGACGATTACGGTTACTCCGAGCAAAGGCTTTACCGGAAGCGTGGCGCTAACGGCGGCAGTATCTGGCACCCCGGCCAGCGCGCAGAACATGCCCACGCTGAGCTTCGGCGCTACCAGCCCGGTGAGTATCACCGGGGCCACGGCCGGAACAGCGACGCTCACGATAACAAGCACGGCGGCCACTACAAGCGCGCTCGCATATCCGAGGCGCAAGGGCGAGGCCTGGCACGCTGCCGGCGGCGCAATGCTGGCTTGCCTGCTGCTGTTTGGCATACCGGCTAAGAGGCGCAGCTG
>Ga0302275_10004663_pt1 | contig 13455 bp, 9 predicted proteins | sample III_Bog_N2_2_FD_200229 | JGI IMG/M metagenome (GOLD analysis project Ga0302275, IMG submission 200229) | Peat permafrost microbial communities from Stordalen Mire near Abisko, Sweden - III_Bog_N2_2 | ecosystem: Environmental > Terrestrial > Soil > Wetlands > Peat | place: Sweden: Abisko...
GTCGAACGGAAGCGAAAGGTCATGAGGGGAAATCCGCAGGCTGTTCTTGGGGCGGCGTAGATTGGGAAACTCTTTCCCGTTCGTGACAATGCTTTAACCCTTCCTTGTCCGGCTTGGCACGCCATCTGCATGAACTCCGGCATGACTGTTGCAGCAACCAATGGAGCGCAATCAGGCGGGCATTCCGGCGCGGCGCCGAACGCAGCCGTTGCCCGGATCCTTGGCGCGGCTGTTTCGGCACGTCAAGGCGGAGCAGGAGCTTTGCCGCGCGTGACTCTGCCCGGCTTATCAAGTTTTCGAGCCAACTGGCATGCTCAACTGGAAGTGCTGAGCAACGCGGCGGAGCAGTCGGGAATCGAGGGGGACGAAGCAGATGGAACGAACGGCAGGTCGACGGCGCGCGCGGCTCTGGCGCAGCGGAGTCCGGCGGACGGTCCAGCTCCACCTGTATCCACAGCACGGCAAACTTCAGGGGCGACGGCCGTTGCGGCGTCTAGTTCAGCTTGCGGGATTGGATCGAGAGTTGCACACGCGAGCCGCGCTGAGGCCGGGGCAGCTGCGATTGGGGTTGAGAGCCGGGCCTTCGACCTGACGTTCCGGCCGCCTGCGGAGACTCGAACCAGTCAGACGGCTGAGCGGGAAGGGAAGCCGGGCACACGAAAAGCTGCTGGGGAAGAAGTCGCCGCTGCGGGTGTGGAGCTTGCGGACAGCTCAGGAGTGATTGCAGCTCTGCCGGTCTCGGCCGTCGTGACCCAGGTTCCGCTGAGCAACCTGGGTGCGAATCAACCCGGACAACCGAACCTCGCAGAGGTGAACTCGCCGCGGACGAGCGCCGCTGCTAGTCAGGATGTACCGCCCGTCGTGCCGTCCGTCGTGCCGTCCGTCGTGATCGTTTCGCCCCAGGGATCGGATGAGCCTGCGACCTTTGGCGGGGAAGCCGTCGATCCTCCAGTGGCTCAGGCCACCCAATCTATGGCTGGGCCGAATGCTGGAGCGCATGCCGCGAGCGCTCCGATCCGTCCTCCGTCTGCGGAGGAACCGATTCATTCAGAGCCGGTTGCGCTAACCTCGCATGCAGTTGAGGGTGTTCCTGCGGAAAACCGTCAGCCGTTCGCGGCCGCACAGCCGCCTGGAGCCTATCCCGCGTCTGCAAAGACGGATGACCCGACGCACGGTCCCGCTGCCGCGACCGCCGGGGCGGCGGCGGCTCCTGCCCAAGGGGCGGCAGCTTTCGTTGCAGCAGGGCCGATGCTGGGCGCGGCAAGTACCCCGACGAACCGTGCCCTGGCGAGCAGGACTCTTGACCCGCAGCAAAGCACTGTAATCAGCATAAATAGTGCAAATACAGTAGATGCAAGCAATTTATCCATGCAAAACATGAAGTCGTCCGCCGAGGCTCCGATCGGCGGCATTTCGCCGCCACGGAGTGTGCGCCCAGGGGAAGCGGCGGGCCGCCGCGCTGCACCTTCTGGGCCGCCCACAGGTGAGTCCGCGCCAAATGCTCCAAGCGGAATCATGCTCCACGGGCCGGCGCCCGGCCTGGAACCGTCGGCAGCGCGCGGGGCAATTCTCGCGGAGGCAAGCCGGGCAGAATCGGCGGGAGCGGGTCGGCACGACCCTTTCACAGAGCTCGACAGCGCGCCAGGCACGGTGACATGGTCCCATACCGGGCCGCGCCAGGCCGAGGCTGGATTTGAAGACCCGGCGCTGGGTTGGATTGGCGTCCGGGCAGAGATGAGCGGCGGCGGGGTGCATGCCGAAGTGGTCCCCGGCTCCGCCGGGGCTGCCCTGGAGTTGGGACGGCAGATGGAAGGGTTGCACAGCTATGTGGCTGAGCAGCGGATGCCTGTCGATTCGCTCTCGATGGCTTCATCGGGCGGACACGGCGGAGACCCGGCCGACGCGCAGCAAATGCAGCAGAATCCGCAAGGTCAAAGCTCCGGACAGCATGAGACTGAAACTCCTCAGCCAGTCCGCACGGGTCGGGGAGAGGGCGGGGCGGATAGCACCGTCAGTGCCAGTTCTGGTTTGCGAACCACCGCGGAAAGAGCAGCTCTCAACGATTTTCAAGCAGGGAAGAGTATCTCCGTAATGGCCTGAGGGAGGGCTGGAATCGGAGTGGGGACAGGAACCGCGCGACCCGGAAAGCGGGGAGCGCGCCAGAAAGCAGGGCACGCATGGCAGCCATGGCAGGCATTTTGAATCACTCGATGACGGCGGGGCAGGCGCTCCAGGGAGCCGGGGCCAACCGGATGGCAGTGGCGCCGCAGGCAGCGGCCGGCGCAGCGGCCCCGGACAGCGCTGCGGCCACTTCCTCGGCCACGATCTCGTCCAACGATTTTCTCACCCTCCTGGTCACCGAGATGCAAAACCAGGATCCGACCGCGCAGACCGATCCCAATGAGTACATCAACCAGCTGGTGCAGGTCAACAGCCTGGAGCAGTTGATTTCAATCAACCAGAACCTCTCGACGGCGCTCGGCGTCAGTGGCTCAAGCGCCAGCGGGCAGAGTGCTTCCGCTCAAGCAAGCAATGCGGTTTCAACACCTTACCCCTCCACTACGAGCGTGACTGGCGCCCCAGGAAAGGCCGTTTCACCAGCCCCCGCGGCGCATCGGGCAGTGTCGCTGCCGACGACGCGATCAGCTGGCTCAAACACCGCAGCGGCTATCGGCCAGTTTGCAAACGCCAGGCAGGCTCCGGGCAATCTGGCCGTTCCCAGGGCGCAAGGCGCAGCCAACAAGGTCGCGCACGCCCTGGATGGCAGGGGCCGACCGCACTGGACGCCGGGCAAGCCGGCTTGAACCTGGCCGCTGGCAGGCGCCAGCCGTCCTCCGATTCAACCGCTGGCCGGATCGGCCGGTAACCAACAGGGAACAGGAGAAGCACCATGCCGAGCTTTTATATCCCGCTGAGCGGACTCGACGCAGATTCGACGGCGCTGAACACCATTGCCAATAACCTGGCCAACATGAACACCAACGGCTTCAAGTCTCAAACCACCAACTTCAGCGACCTGTTTTATCAACAGGTTGGCGCCAATGGGTCAGGAGACGAGATTCAGGCGGGAACCGGCGTGCAGGTGGCCTCCAACAGCACCGACTTCTCTGGAGGATCGATCGCTTCAACCGGAGTATCGACCGACGCGGCAATTGACGGCGCAGGATTCTTCGTGCTCGATGCCGGCAGCGGCAGCCAGCTCTACACCCAGAACGGCAACTTTCAACTCAGTTCCAACGGGACGCTGGAAAGCTCGGATGGGCTCGCCGTGATGGGCTACGGGGCGGTCAACGGCGTAGTCAACAGCAACGGCGGGCTGGTGGACATCAACATCCCCACCGGGCAGGTGATGCAGCCGGCTGCGACCACCACCTTTGGCATGACGCAGAATCTTGATTCCAACGCTGCAATCGGTTCCCAGGTGACCGGGCAGGTGCAGATCTACGACTCACTTGGCAATCCCTATCAGGCCACCGTGACCTACACCAACCAGGGAAACAACACCTGGAACTATAGCGTGCAGGTGCCAGACGCCCTTCCGAGCACTTCAGCGACAGTAGCTGGAGTTACTACGACGAGTTACAACTTCGGTTCGAGTGGCGGCACGCTGGCGACCGTGGACCCGAGCACCAATTTGACTATTACCGGACCAACGGCAAGCGGAAGCGCAACGATTACGGCGCCGACGGTGACAGCCGGCGAGACACTGGCAACCTACACCACGGCGGTCAATGCAGCCATCGCGGCGGCCGGAATCACCGGCGTTACCGCTGCCTCGACGGCGGCCGGCCAATTCACGATTACCGGGACCGGGATCTTGACGGCTGGCAGCCTGGTTCAGGATCCGATCGCCTCGGCGAGCGCCAGCGGCACGCTGACCTTCAATTCCAGCGGCAATCTGGTGAGCCCGGCTACGGATGTGAGCGGCATTACGTTCTCGGGGCTGGCCGATGGAGCTGCGGCGCTCAATTTGAACTTCAATCTGTTTGCAAGCAACGGCACGGGGCAGATTAGCCAGACAGCCGCCGCTTCGGCGACCTCGGCGACCAGCCAGAACGGCTATACAACAGGCCAGTACCAGAGCTTCGCAATCAGCGGCAGTGGCTTGATTTCAGCCACGTATTCAAATGGCCAGACGCAGAATGTTGGCCAGCTGGCACTGGCCACAGTGAGTAACGAACAGGGTCTCGTGGATGTGGGCTCAACCGAATATCAGGCGACCACTGCCTCCGGGAACGCAGCCATTGGGCTCGCCGGGAGCGGCGGCCGGGGCACTATTGACGGGTCGTCGCTCGAGGCCTCCAATGTGAACATTTCGGCTGAGTTTTCAGACCTTATTGTGGCGCAGCGGGCGTTTGAGGCCAATTCAAAAGCCGTGACGACCTTCGACTCTGTGACTGAGCAGACGATCAACATGATTCACTAGAGCCGTTCTCCCATTCATGTGCTCTATTGAGTTCCGTGCACGGCGGCTTTTTCTTACGGAAAAAGCCACTTATCATCGTGCTTTCGGTGTACAGCAATTGGAGAACAGCTATAAACCTCGCTGCGGCCGTGACAGAAAGAGACGAAAGGCCCGGTTGGGCGCCATCTTGCTCGGATTGCGCCGGTTCCGGCATCGGGAAAGACGGCCGTGTTCCAACCGGTCGCCGGTGCGTTCGCCCATTCTGGTACTCACGGAGGGTAATACCCTATTTGTCGCATTGTGCCTCACCGGGAATCGATGTTCAATTGAGGTGCGGTGGGGCAGTTCAGGAATCGCCGCTGACCGGAAGTGCGGCTCTAAGTGGATTCTCCCTGGGGAAACTATCATTTGGAACCTCAAGGCTGACGATCAAGCAGATTCCTAAATTGCTCGAACGAGCCGGTTAGAGCAGTTCTCCAATTCATGTGCTCTGTTTAGTTGCGTGCAAGGTGGCACTTTCTTAAGGAAAAAGCCACTTATCATCGTGCTTTCGGTGTACAGCAATTGGAGAACAGCTATAGCCGGGGATCGAGGAGATTGAGCTGACATGTCGGACGTGCTCCATAAGACCACAGGCGACCCGGCGACGCCGGGATACAGGCCATTGCCCGGTTCGGGGCCCACGCGCGGCGCAGACCTGCGCACCACGGTTTATGCCGGGTTGGGCATTGCACTGGGAATCATTGCGGGCACCTTCATTGCCGACGGGACAGTGCAGCGGATGCTCGCCGGTCCCCGGGACCAGGTGGCGCAGGTCAGGCCGCAAGCTTTTCCCGTTGCGCCAAGCCCCTCCCTTGCAGCCGTTTCGGCGACATCGGCCGCGGTCTCGACACCACAGGCGATTGCTGCGGCTACTCCAACTGCCGCCGTTGTGATTCCGGCAGCCGAGCCGTCGCATGACACCACACCGACGGTTATGGCTGACACCAAACCCCGGATCATTAAGCCTGTTCCCCCAGCCACGCCGCGGCAAGGGACGCACGCTGCGACACAGGTGGCTTCAGCTCAGAATGCGCCGGTGGCTGCGGCGTTGAATCATGCATCCTCCAGGCTCGATTCCTCCGTCAAGGCAGAGGACGTTTCCGCCGCGGCGCGCACTGTTGCCGTCACCCATCACCACCGTTCCATCCGCAGGTCTGCCTCGCGGCGAGTGCATCTGGGCCGTCGCCATGGACGCGGACGGCACCGGTTCCATCCCCTGGAACGGATCGCAATGCCGGTTCGATCACCTGCCAAGATCGAGTTTGTTGGACCAGAGCCAGCCGACGAGCCGGCCGGCTTTACTGTGGAAGGCAACCTGACCGTGTTGAGCATCGACCCGTCGGAAGGGATCGTGCAAACCTATGAGGGCGAAAGCTTTGCCCTGGGCAAGCCAGCGGGTGACACAACGATGGTTGCGTGGTTGCAGAACCCCGCCGACCTGCACTACCGCTGCGATCAGTCCGGCAATTGCACCCTGGGCCACGGCCGTGTGCTTGTCGCGACCGCAAAACGCACAAAATAAATCGTTTCTAACGAGCACGAACCTCGATAAACAGCCCCTTGCCCTGGGCCAGCACGGTTCCGTCGGCGCTGAGGACGCGGGCTTCTGCCCAGTGCTTGCGGCCTTCATTCCGCGTGACGCGGCCTTCCAGGAGGAGCGGCTGGCCGGAGGGAACAGGCCGCAGGTAGTCAACCTCCATGTGGCGTGTCATGGCGATGAAGCCGCACGCACGTACGGCCTTGCTCATGGTCTCGTCGATCAGGGTGGCGATGATGCCGCCGTGCAGGTAGCCAGGGTGGCCCTCAAAATTGCCGGATACGATGGGCTCAGCCAGGACTGACTTTTCTGCCCCATCTTCGCGGACCACAAACTCCAGATGCAGACCGCCCGGATTGGCCGGGCCGCAGCCGAAGCAGCGGTTGGCCCCGTGCAATTTGGGGTCGGGGCGGACGTGAAGAGGCGATTCCATTTGCTCAAGTTTACCGTGCGCGGGGGCGTACCCAGCGATACGCCGCTGCAACAGGGGGATGGGGTGCGGTAGCAATCTGCATTTAAGGCCTGTTAACGCTACCAGGACGGTTGCCCTGGAGGCCCTAGCGTGGTGTCTGTCAAGTTCTTGTCATTCAAGAACAACCGCAGATCCTTCGACTCGGTCGCCGCGGCGACCTTCGTTCAGGATGACAGTGGCTTTTTATGTTGTGAACTTCAGACTCAGGCCCTAGTTGATGACCACCTGGAATGTCGTCGTCACCGCGGTGACTGTCGGGTTGCCGGTCCCAGTGACGGTAAAGGTGTAGGTCCCAGCCGTGGTGCCAGCGGCCGTGTTCCCGGTGGGTGCTTTCCAGAAGTCGCCGCAGGCGGTGAAACTGCTGAGAGCGACCAGAACGGCAACGGCTCCAAGCATGGCCCGCCATCTCCGCTGGCGGGAGGGAACTGCAAAGAAGACCAGCAATGCCAGGGCCGCTCCACCACCGGCTCCCATCCAGCCTTTCCCGCTGCCGGGTCGGGCAGGGTGGGTATTCTGACTGGCGGTTGGCGCGGTAGAAGAAACAGTCGCGGTGACGCTGCCGGTGGTGCTGCTGGAACTGAGCGCAACGGATGTGGGAGAGAGCGAGCAGGCGGGTGGATCGGTGACGCTTGAAGCGGTCGGCGAGGTAAGCGCGCAGGTGAGCGAAGCAGTCCCGCTATATCCGTCGGTCGTGGTAACGGTTACGGTCGAAGTCGCCGCAGTTCCGGGCGCGACGGCTGAAGTTGTGCTCGCGCTCAGGGTAAAGGTCCCGGTCGCAGCGCCGGAGGTGACTGTAACGGATCCGGTCCCGGTAGCGCCGGCGTAATTTGAGTCGCCGCTATAGGTGGCCGTCAGGATTGCGGTTCCCGCAGTGAGGCTGTTGGCGGGAACATTGAAGGTGAAGTCGCCGCTGGTAAGAGGCTGAGCTCCTGACGAGTAGCTGCCGCTGGTCAGCGTGACCGTACCTGAGGGGGTGGCGCCACTGCCGGTGACGGTGACCGCCACACTGAGCGCGCTGGTTGCAGCGATGCTGGAGGAGCCGGGTGTTACGGTGACGGTCGGCGTGAGGGTGCCGCTGCTGCCCGTCACAGTGACATTTGAGGTGCCGGACGCTGCGGCATAAGTTGAGTCACCGCTATAACTTATGGCGATAACCGTGGGGCTTCCCTGGGCCAGGCTACCGGCCGGCACGGTGAATGTGTAGTCGCCGCTGGCGAGAGTCTGCGCTCCTGAGGAATAGCTGCCGCTGGTCAGCGTGACCGTACCAGTGGGGGTGGCGCCCCCCGAGGGGCCGAGCACCTCGACTGCCACATTGAGCGGCGAACTTGCTGCGACGGTGGTGGCACTGGGGATGATGATCAGCGTGGGCGTGACGCCTGTGGCGGCGGCGCCGTTGACGGTGACCGTGACAGCGCCGGCCGACGTGCCGTAGCTCGCGTCGCCGCTGTACGTGACCGTCAAGGTGTCGCTGCCCAGGGGCAGGCTGCTGGCCGGGATATTGAATGTCGATGCCCCGCTCGTGAGCGTTTGAGCGGCGGCGCCGTATCCCGCGCCGGAGAGCGTGACCGTGCCTGTGGGAGTGGCCCCGCTGCTGGTGACGGTGACCGCCACGCTGAGGGACGCAGTCTGGGCCAGGCTGGCAGGCGTAGCCGTGGCTGAAACGGAAGCGGTGCCTGTTGGAGCGGTAACAGCAATGGTGGCCGAGCCGGTGGCAGCCGCATACTTCGAGTCTCCACTGTAGGAGACGGCCACTGAGGTCGCTGTAGAAGTGAGACTGTTGGCCGGAATGGTGAAGCTATACGCTCCAGCCGCAAGGGACTGCTCGGCAGACGTATATCCGCCGGCATTGAGGATGACCGTGCCGGTGGGGGTGGCGCCGCCAATGGACGAACTGGCCACGGCCCCGGTTACGATCAGAGCGCTGGTCGAGACCAGGCTGCCTTGGCCGGGTGTGACGGTGACCTTTGCGGAGGTCAACCCGGTGTCGACCGGCCAGGCGTTGACCACATTCGAAACGTTCAGCGAGCCCAGACCGGTGGCCTGGTCGTATCCGACGCCTGCCGAGTAGCCGGACAGAATGCCGATCTGGTCGCCCGACCTGTTCACCGAGCAATTGGGCGAAACAAGGCCTGTTCCGGAGAGCCCGCCTTCATCCGCGCCGTTGTCGCAGGGTGCAGCGATGTTCCCGGTATCGATGTCATTGAAATAGCAGGACGTGCTACCGCTGGTGACTGTTTCAGCCGAGCAGGCCGAGTAAGTCTGTTTGGAAGCCAGCAGGTAAAGTTCGGCGTTTGGGTTGCCCTGCGTGGAGCGGGTCTTCTGATTGATCAGCGCCATCACACCGGCCATGGCCGGTGACGAGACCGAAGTGCCGCCCACTTCCTGGGCGAGGGGCTCGGTCGTGTCGCTGTAGGAACAAGGAACATTGCCGGAGCTCGAGTCTTCAAAAGAGACGCAGATGAGGTACGAGCTGGACGAGAGATACCCGTCGGAGGCGAAGAAGGAGACGTCGGGAAGATCACGGACGCTGTCGGCCGGAATGCCGGAGATGCCGCTTTGCCAGCCTGGCTTGGGCCATCCGTCGTTGACCAGCGGCAGGGAACTGTTTCCGGAACCGGTGTTTGTGGTGGTTGAGTCGCAACTGGAAACGTCGGTGCCGTCGCCGACGACGCAGTTGCTGGCTCCTCCGCCGCCGCCAACCGTGTCGACGATGTACTCCAGCGTGATGCCGGCATTGCTGTCTACTGTCGTGTAGTTGTTCAAGACAAAATTGCAGCCGCTTTCCGGGTCGGTTACCCCGCCGACCTTATTCGCATCGCTGCTCGTGGCCCAGCCTTCGAGAAATGCCACAGAGAGCGGGTTGGCGCAGGTGTCGTTCCAGGGAACCTCTGGAACGTAACCCTTGGCGCTGGCGCCCGTTGTGGAATTGTTGGTCGTATTCCAGTAGGGGCCGGGGGTGCACTCGGTTGTGGAAGCCAGCGAGCACCAGTTCAAGTCAGTGCCGCCAACGGCAGTGTTGTAAGGCGTGGAGGCCAGGCCGTTGACGGACTGCCCAAACTGGGCGGAGTAGGGGTTGCCGTAGTTGGCGTCGCCGCCGCCGTCGCATGTGGCGGCGCCGGCGTCGCCGCTTGCAACGAAGACTGCGATGCCTTCCGCATAGGCGGTTTGCCACAGGTTGAAGTACTCGACGTTGCCCGCCGTGCCCAGGCTGAGCTCGCAGCCGCCATAGCTGACGTTCATGATGCTGGCCGTCTTGTTGTTGACGATGTAACTCTCCGAATCGTAGAGCGGATCATCGGAGGGCGAACCGGTCGGATAGGAAGCGACCAGCACGATCTTCGCGCCCTTGGCCACCGCTCCTGCCCACTCGACGTCGAGGGTATTCTCAATCAGGTCGTTGACGGAGCAATTGCCGGCCGAGTCCGGGCAGACAGTCAGCGGCGAGGAGTTTCCGGAGACGATGGTGGGCTGGTTGGCCGAAGTATACGCCGGGAGACCAAAGGCGCTGCGGAAGGCCGCAACGTCATTGTTGTAGCCGCTGCTCGGGTTCTGGCAGTTGGGGTCGGTCTGGCCCAGGCAGATGCTGCTGGTTCCGGCGATGGCGATGGTCTGGCCGGTGCCATCGATCGGCGTGCCGGCGTTCCACTGCGGAAGCACATTGTAGATTGTTGCGAAGTCGTAGGGGGTGACGTCTTCCAGCTGATAGGCGGTGCTGCCGCCGCTCGATGGAACGCTGACGCCGAACTGCGGTTTGACGAGAGCGGTCCTGGTGGAGCGGCCGGCGGCGTTCTCTGTGGTCGCCTGACTCAGTCGCTTCCATTTGCCCGTGTCCGGGTCGCGCGTGACCTGGTTTCCGAGCCGATGCAGCGGGCGGGGAAAGAAGTTGTGCAGCGACTTGATGCCAACCACGACCGGAGCGAGAGCGGCCGGGATTTTGGGATCGGACATGTTGCCGATGTGGGCTGCGCCCTTCACCTCCAGGTTGTGGATCTCGGTGTGGAAGGCGCTCTCTACCTGGGCCGCACTGCCGCCGAATCGAATCGACATGCGGTCGCGGCTGATCTCCTGGATTGAAAACCCGCGGCTCGAGAGCCAGCTGGAAATGGTGGCGATGTCGGCTGGCGAGGGACCAAAGTCGGCCCCCACCTGGTCAGCGGTGAGCCACTGATGGTAGTTGGGCGAGTCGCGGTTGTACTGAGCGGCGACAAACTTGTCGAAGTCCGCCTGCTGCCGTGGGCTGCGGCTGAGCACAAGGATGAGATCCGTCATGGGCAGGTCAGGACGCACCCGGCCGCGGTCGTTGGCGGCATTGGCAAGAGGGTGCGTGTTGCCCTTCAGCGTCACCAGGCTGCTCTCGTTGACTGCCTGGGAGATGCGGACCGCTGGCGCCTGGGCCGTTGCACGAAGCCCGAAGAACAACGCCCAGCCGAGTACAAAGAGAACACTAGAGGGGAGGGAACGCATCGGTCGCATCGGATTATTCCTTGGTCTTCCAACGGGAACTTGCATCATGATTGCCGAAAAGCGGCCGTGCCGGGGAGAATTGCCGAAATTTGCCATCCATCCGATGGTCTACTGCGGCAAGACCCAGAGTCAAGAAGCGGGCGAGCGATTTATGCGGGGCCGCTGGCGCCGGCCATTTGCCTCGGCAGCGAACACAGCAATAGCCCGCGTCGAATCTGCAGACAAGACGCGCGCTGCGGCGGAAGCGCTCGGGCGGAGTGGTGGTCGGCAGCCAGGCGCACCCGCTGGCCGCTGAATTCTGCGCTAGATGGCCTGGCCCAGCACGGCCCGGTAGGCATCGCTGTCGACATTGCCGCCGGTGAGCACGATGCCGATGCGCTGGCCGCTCAGTCGATCTGCTTCGCGGAGCGCGCCGGCCAGCGCCGCCGCTCCCGCGCCCTCGGCCAGGTTGTGCGTGTCCTGGTAGTAGCTGCGCATGGCGGAGGCGATCTCCGCATCCGTGACCTGCACAATGCGCGCAACGTTCTCCCAGATGGCTTCCATGGCCTGCGCGTTGGGTGTGCGGCAGGCCAGCCCGTCGGCAATGGCCGAGCGCGCCGGAGCTTCAACGACTTGATGCTGCTGAAAGCTGAGCGCGTAGGAGGGCGAGGCGGCGGAAACCACGCCGACAATCTCCGTACCCAGCCCCAGCGCATTGCGCGCCGCCGAGACGCCGCAGATGGACGAGCCCAGGCCGATGGGCACATACACGGTGCTCAGCGGTGGAGCGGACTCGAACAGCTCGAGAGCATACGTGGCCGTGCCCATCACCAGCCGCTCGTGAAATGAGTCAATCATGGTAAAGCCGCGCTCAACGGCGAGCATGCGCGCAAACTCGAGCGACTCCTGAAAATCCTGCCCGTGTTCAACAAGCTCCGCGCCCTGCGCCTGCATGGCGCGATTCTTCTCCTTGCTGTTGCCGTGGGGGACGACGATAACCGCATGCAGCCCAGCCATGCGCGCAGCCATGCCCACGCCCTGGCCGTGATTGCCGCGCGTGGCGGCCACAACGCCGGTGATGCCTGGTTGAGATTGCCTGAGCCAGTCCATGTAAACCAGCGCGCCACGCAGCTTGAACGCGCCCACCGGCGTGTGGTTCTCATGCTTGATCCAGGCCTCAATGGGCTGAGGACGGCCGGCGGACAAGCGCTGGTTGAGCAGCGGCCATGTGTACTGCGGGGTGGGCGGCATGTGGCGATACACTTGAGCCTGGGCATCGCGGATCTGGGCCAGTGACGGGAGCTGCATGGTGCCAGCATAGCGAACGCGATGCTGTTCAAGGAATCGAATTGATTCGCATATTGAGCTTGACGGCACCTGCGATTTGGTTTGCGATTGCGGCCTTGGCTGCCACCGGATGCCGCTCAGCGCAGGTGCTGACCCCGCAGCAGGCAGAAGGCAAGCACCTCTACCAGGTGCGCTGCGCCCACTGCCACGAGGACAATGACCTGGCGCTCAAGAAAGTTCCGCCCGACCTGCATGGGCTGTTCGATCGCAAACTGCTGCCGAGCGGGATTCCGGCGACCGATGCGGCCGTTGCCAGTAATGTACTGAAAGGCCGTGGCATGATGCCCGGCTTCGCTGGCCGGTTTACGCAGGAGCAGATGGACGCGCTGCTGGCCTACCTGCACACCGGGTTGCGCTAAAGCCCGGCACGGTATTCAGTCAACTCTGCCCGGATTGCAAAGCCCGGCCAAACAGGTTGCTCCGATTCTGTCCGTAAACGGGAGATTTCAATGCTTGAGGTTCATCCAATTCATCTAAAAATTAAGGGTTTCAAAGACTTCCTTTTGCACCTGCTAACCATCACCATCGGGTTGTTGATAGCTCTCGGCCTTGAGGGCGTCGTCGAGTGGCGCCACCATCGTCTGCTGGTGGATGAAGCAGAGGCTGGACTCCACAATGAGATCACGCAAAATTGGCATTCGATTCGCTACCTTCGGAAGGCGATTCTGAGTCAGCAGAACGAGCTGGACGCCGACCTGAAGTCTCTGGAAAGGATGCGAACGCATCGCAACGCTCCGCAGGAGCATCTCTCCGTGACCTTCAAACTGCAGAGCTTTGACGATGTGAGATGGAAGACGGCGCAGACCACGGGTGCATTCACCCTTATGCCTTACGAGGATGCAAAGAAATACTCCGATATTTACGAAATCCAAAGCCAGTTCTATGTCGTCGAGCAGCAAGCAGTCGACGACGCGTTGTACGCAGAGTCCCTGGTCGTAGCCCAACGGGACAACCAAGATTTAACCCCGGCGCAGATGGACGCTGCGACACAGAGCGTCGGCATGATTCAGATGCGCCTGCTCCTGTTAAGTTCGCTTGTCGACGAATTGGAGAAGTCTTATCAGCATTATGAGCCCGGACGTTACTAGGGCCTGTTAACACTACCAGGGCGGATGGCGTTGCGAGCGAAAATCGGTTCAAGCGAGGCGGAATCTCGCCGCGGCGAGCTGTGGCCATTCCACAGGCGAGGATTTCAACGAAGCATGAACC
>Ga0302275_10004674_pt1 | contig 13443 bp, 6 predicted proteins | sample III_Bog_N2_2_FD_200229 | JGI IMG/M metagenome (GOLD analysis project Ga0302275, IMG submission 200229) | Peat permafrost microbial communities from Stordalen Mire near Abisko, Sweden - III_Bog_N2_2 | ecosystem: Environmental > Terrestrial > Soil > Wetlands > Peat | place: Sweden: Abisko...
TGCTCGAAGGCTTCTTTGCGGAGCCGGGCGAGCTTTAACTGCGCATCGACGCGGGCCAACAGCTCGCGGGCGCTGAAGGGCTTGGTGAGATAGTCGTCAGCGCCGGCGTCGATGCCGTCGATGCGTGCTTCTTCGCCGGCGCGCGCCGAAAGCATAATGACCGGGACGGAACGGGTGGCGGGGTTTTGGCGCAGGGCTGCGAGCAGGCCGAACCCATCCATCTCAGGCATCATTACATCGGTAAGGACGAGATCGGGGAGCGACCGCTCCGCTGCGGCAAGAGCTGCTTTACCGGTGGCAGCCTCGACCAGTTGGAAGCGCCCGGCGAGGAGGCCGGACACATATTCGCGCATGTCGGCGTTGTCGTCTGCGAGCAGGATTACAGGCTTGCGTTCGGCGGAGTTGGCGAGGCCTGTTTTACCGGATTCATCGCCCGCAGCGACGACAGCAAGTTCGCCTTTCAGCCGGCTGCCATTTTTAAGCCAGCCCATTGCCTCCTGCACGTAGGCGACTGACGATTCTTGCAGCGAGGACTCGGCATCACGGTTACTGAGCACCTGTCCATGTGACAGGTGCTCATGACCGAATGGAAGGGTGAGAGTGAATTCGGTTCCCACACCGACCGCGCTTTTTACGCTGATAGCACCGCCGTGCATCTCCACCAGTTCCTGCACCAGGGCGAGGCCGATGCCGCTGCCCTCGTGGCTGCGGCGGCGCGCGCCTTCAATGCGCTTGAAACGCTGAAAGAGATTGGGCAGATCGCTTTCCGAGATTCCGGTTCCGGTGTCGCTGACCGAAACCTGAACCTGGTCTGCGAAAGGACGCACAGATACGCGGATTTCGCCTTCGAAGGTTGACTTGAGCGCGTTGGAGATGAGGTTGAGAATGATCTTCTCCCACATTTCGCGGTCAATGTAAACAGGCATGGGCAGTGGCGGGCAGTCGACTACCAGTTGCAAGCCGGCCCGCTCGACCGCGGAGCGAAAGACGCTGGCTAACTGCGCGGTGAGCGCGGAGATATCAGTGGGCTCAAACGTGGCGCGCGATTTTCCAACTTCAATGCGGACAAAGTCCAGCAAGCCGTTAACGAGCTTGAGCAGCCGCAGTGCGTTGCGGTGCAGCATTTCAAGATTTTGCGGAGAGGGCGGCGCCTGGCTGGTGAGCGCATCTTCAATGGGGCCCAGAATTAGGGTGAGCGGAGTTCGCAGCTCGTGGCTCACGTTGCTGAAGAAGGTGGTTTTGGCACGATCGAGCTCGGATAGTTCTTCAGCGCGTTTTCTTTCCTGCTCGTAGGCGTTGGCATTGGTAATGCTGGCGGCGATTTGGCCGGTGATGAGATCGAGAAAACCCGCGTAAAAGCCATCGAACTGCCTATAGGGGTTGAGTGCGGCAATGAAGATGCCGATGGGCTGTTCCTGCCCCTGCCGGGCGATTGGAATCAGGCGCGCGCAGGCGGGTGGCCTGTCCCAGCATCCGTGGGGAAGTTCGGGAAAAAGCTCGAGGAGATTTTCGACGGTAACTGCACGATTGGAGCTCAGCAGTTCCTGTATAGGCCATGCGGCCGGTGTTTCGGCCAGATCGATGGTGAGAGAAGCGGCCGGATGACCGGCATCCACGCCGGTTCTGGATACCAGGTTGAGCCGGCGGCCACTGTCATCGAACAGGTAGGTAAGTGTGCAGGGCATATCTTTCTGATTGGCGAAGCCGTGCTCGATGGCGGCAAACACGTCGTGGCTGGAAATTGCGCCTGCCAGGGCTTCAGCCAGCGTACTGAGAGAGGCAAGCTGCCGTTCGCCGATCACGCGAACGGTATCTTCCATGACCACGCACAGCATGCCGACAATGCGGCCATCGGAACCAGAGAGCGGGCTATAGGAGAACGTGTGGTAAGTCTCCTCGGGATAGCCGCTGCGCTCAAGGATGAGCAGAAGAGTTTCTTCCCAGGTGGCCTCGCCGGTCTCCATAACCTGCTGGATGAGCGGGCCAATATCTTTCCAAATCTCAGACCAGACCTGAGCCGCCGGCTTGCCGAGCGCCCAGGGGTGCTTTTTGCCCAGGGTGGTGCGGCGGTAAGCGTCGTTGTAGAAAAAGGTGAGCTCGGGTCCCCACGCCATCCACATGGGAAAGCGCGAGGTGAGCAGAATGCGAACCACGGCCTTGAGGCTGTCAGGCCAATCGGCGGCGGGCCCCAGGGGAGTGGTGGCCCAGTCAAAGTCTTCTACGAGCCGGGGCATCTCCTGCGCCGGAGCAGTATTTAGGCCGACAGCATTGACGCTATTTTCTGGGCTGATGTTTTGCTGCATCGTGCTTAACTCCCAAGAGCAATGCCCGATCCCACTGCGAAGGCCGCCGAGCGCAATACCGACGACGTTTCCGGTTCCTGTGGTGGAACCAAAGTGTAATTCCTGCTGAAGCTGGGAGGCGGGGAGCTTAAATTGCAGTGTGACTTTAACTGCGATGCATGGAACATCTCAGGTGTTGCTTGCGATATTTTGCTAGAGTTGATGAGAGACGCGAAGACAGGCAAGATGATCCATAATCAGCATCTTATCCCGACCAATCTCGATGAGCACTTTTTTATCAAACCCCCTGCCGAGGGGACGGACCTGGCACGGGCGACGGACGAAGATTTGCGCATGTATGGATTGCCGCATCGACCCGACCCGAAGGCATTGCCGAACGCGGCGCGGGCCTGGTTGCGTGCGATGCGGCGTATCAAGCGCTTTGTAGTGCCTCAACTGACGGTGCGCCACGACTACCTGTTCCGGCCGATTCGCCCATCGCGAGCGGCGACCGGCACAGCGGCGGAGGCGGGCGCGACTTTAAATTGGGGGGGGCTGGTGATGACCGACTCTCCGCCGTATCAGCAGGCGTGGGGCAGTTGGATGATTCCTGAGATTCAGATTCCACCCGGCGGCACTTACCCTTCATACTCATGCGCGATCTGGGTTGGGCTGGGCGGGTATCTGAACGACGACAACCTACTACAGGCAGGAACCGCGCAGGCCGTGGGTGCTGACGGCGCCCTGGAGTGTTTTGCATGGTATGAGTGGTATCCCGCGCCGCCGATCATGCTGACCGGGTTCAATGTTCAGGCCGGACATACGATTGCGGTGTATGTTGGCCAATACGACGATGGATCGGGCCGCGGGGTGATGACCATGGCCAACCTGGTGACCGGCGATGCGGTTCCGGTAACGGTGGTGCCGCTGCCGGCGGTGGATGCTAGCGGGAACGCGGTGAGCCCTGCCATCAAGGCCCCGTCAGGCTTGAGCGCGGAGTGGATTGTGGAGCGCCCCGACATTGGTATCGGCGGCCCGGAGAAGTACGCCGAGCTACCGGATTTTGGCGAGGTGAACTTTACGCACGCAGCCGCGGTGAGCAGCGTTCAGGGGATGAAAAACGAGGTAATGGCCGCGGCGAGCGACTCAAAGGCGCGGAGCCTGAAGATTTTCGCGGACGACGCGCTTACGCTGTTGACCGACGAGCTGAGCGTCCCGGCGCTTCAGGTTACTTTTCAACAGACGGCGGCGGCTCAGGCGCAGGAAGAAAGAGCGAAGCAGACCCCTCAAAGCGGGTAATTCCGTCGATCGACGGATGCAGATAATTTACACATTCCAGATAATTTCCGGCAATTTCGGCAGTCAGGGCTAGAGCGAAGCCCTGCCCGGATAGTGCTGCCCTGGCACTTCGCGGAGTTTCGGATAGAACACGGGTAACATTACGCACACCACAAATGGGGTACACAAGTTACTAAGTATGTATTGAAAGTAATCTTATGAGAAATTACTAGTATTAGAAGACGACGTTCGAATGAATCTTCCCCTGATTGAATTGTAGGAATCATTGATGGGTCGCAGTCCTGGACGGCGCGCCTTGGTTGCCCGGGTGGTAGCCATGATAATGACGGCATGCGGGTTAGGTGCCGGCTATCTGCTGGGGTGTGCCCTGGCACTGCTTCTTGCCACAAACTGGCTCGACGATTACTCCCAATTGACGTCAACCCAAAACGACGCGGCATTTGTTGAAGCGCGGGCACTGCTTAATGTGCTGAAAGATTCGCACTCGCCGGTCTGCTCAGACGCGGAAATGGCTTATTTCAGGGAGCTTGTCTTTCGATCGGAATACCTGAAGGACGCGGGGCGCATTCACTCCGGCAAAATCGACTGCTCTGCCACGGTGGGCCACCCGACGCGAACCGTCGGGCAATTCAAGCCGGATGCCGCGCAGGACGACGGCACAGGCACCATACCCTACAGCAACCTGGTTCCAATCCACGACCCTGGCCTGAAAAGGGCGGGGCTGCAAATGGGAAATATGTACGTGGTTTTTGGCTCGCATGTGCCTGCCAGCCCGGGCCCTGTTCCCATGCACCTGGCTTTCAATATCGGAGAAGATCAGTCTGCGCAACCGGGTTCCCCGTCTGGGACCACCACTGAGATCGCACAACCGAACCCGGGCGCGGCCGGCAAGATGCGCCTGGGCAACAATCTGTATGCCACCCGGTGTTCGAATCTGCACTTCAGTTGCGTGACAGCCTACACCTCAGTGCCTGAGGCATTTCGTGGCGAGGCCGCCACCATTGTTTCGTGCACGGTGGCTGGGGGCGGGTTAGGATTTTTGGGCGCGATGGCATTCTCGTTAATGTACAAGCGCAGCCGGGACCTTTGCCAGCAGCTTCGCCGCGCAGTGGAGCGAGACAAATTGCATGTGGTGTATCAACCGATCGTGAAATTCAAAACCAGGAGGATTGTGGGCGTCGAGGCGCTGGCGCGGTGGACCGACGATGAGGGCAATGCGGTGGGCCCTGACCATTTCATCAAGGTGGCCGAAGAACACGGCTTTGTAGGGCAGATTACGAAGCGGGTGCTGCAGCGCGCGTTGCACGACTTTGGCAAGATTTTGCAGAGCCGGCCGGACCTGCGGCTGAGCGTTAACGTGGCTCCGGCCGATCTCGGCGACCCGGAGTTTCTGCCGATGCTCGACGAATCACTGAAGAAGTACAAGGTTCAACCCAAGAACGTGGCGCTTGAGATTACTGAACGAGCGACATCAAACAGTGCAGTGGCCATGGAAACCATCCGCCTGCTGCGCCACCGGGGACACAGCGTTCATATCGACGATTTCGGCACCGGTTACTCGAACCTGGACAAGCTTTTGTACCTATTTGCCGACACTATCAAGATCGATAAGGCATTTACAAAAGTGATTGGGACGGAGTCAGTGGCAGTGGCGATTCTGCCCCCGATTCTGGCCATGGCCAGATCACTCGGCCTGGAAGTGATTATTGAAGGCGTAGAAAACGAACGGCAAGCCGATTACTTCGCGTTCTCCGCCGATAGCGAGAGGATGTACGGCCAGGGCTACCTATATGGACACCCGGTCAGCATTGAGGAATTCAATGCAGTTCTCGCCGAGGAGCAGTCAAAGCCCCAGGCTATTTCAAGTCCGGTGGCCGCGCGTAGCGCCAACGAAAGCAATTTGCGAATCGTTACCTCCCGAGGCGCGTAGTCTGCGCGCTTTTTACCCAATCGCATCCGCGCGCTCTCTATGCGGACTCATAGTCTAGAATCCAGTGCGAGGACCCACTCATGACTCGCATGCTTCAATTGATCTCGATCGTTATTGCTGTGCTCTCGCCATTGATGGTGGCGGCTGATCCCGCTGGGGTTACATTCTCAAGCGCTGCGGCGCAGGTGGAACGCTTCGATTACGTCGAGATCACCGCATCGGTAGCGACGCCGGACGTTCGCAACCCATTCACAGACGCGGCCCTCACGGGGACACTGGAAACAGCCGATGGCAGCCGGCACTGGAACGTGGAAGGATTTGCCGACAGCAATGACGGCAGCGTGTACCGGATTCGCTTTATGCCGATTGTGGCGGGCGATTTGAAGTACACGATCACTTATCAGCAAAGCGATTACAAGAAGACTGCTTCGGGCACCTTTCGCTCGGTGGAAGCGCATCGGCGAGGGATGCTGGGCGTCGATTCCGCGTATCCTTGGCATTTCATCTGGACGGGCACCGGAGAGCACTTTTTCTTTAACGGCACCACCGCTTATTGGGTGATGGGCTGGAAGGAAGAGCATACCATCGACTTCAGCATTGAGCGCCTGCACCGACTCAAGGTCAACCGGATGCGCGTGGCAATTGAAGGCCGCGAAGCCACTTTCTTTGGCGAGCCGGTGATGAACGGGCCTGCCTGGTCACTGATGCTGGCTCCGTGGAAGGCGGACGATCCGGATGATTTCAGCCATCCTGGTTGGGATTACTCGCGGTTCAATTTGTCGTTTTGGCAGGGCTACGATCGAATGCTGAAGTTTGCGCGCGAGCGTGACATGAACATTTCGCTGGTGCTGATGATGAACGACAGCCATGTGTTCCCGGCTGCGGGAAGCGAGGACGAGCACCGGTTTATCCGCTACGCGGCGGCGCGGTTCGGCGCATTCTCAAACATCACGTGGGACCTTGGCGACGATCTCGAAAGATTCCGCGACGACAAGTGGACGCACGAAACCGGAACGCTGCTGCAGGGCTGGGATCCTTACGGGCAGCTGGAGACCAGCCATCCCGTAGAAATTGAGCACCAGGACCGGGCATCGAGCTGGTTCGGATTTACTTCGTACCAGGAGTGGTCGCGAGACCAGCACCGGTTGATGCTGGAGTCGCGCAAGCTGCAGGAGAAGACTGGGCGCATCATTCCGCAAACCAACGAAGAGTACGGGTACGAGGATCACTATCCGCTTTGGGCGTTGCCGGGTTCGGACTCGAGCGATGTGCTACGGCGGACGGCGTGGGACATTGCGATGGCGGGCGGATACCAAACTGCGGGCGAAACGGCGCGCCGGGGCACAAACATATTGCCCGACACGGGCGGCGGATGGATGAACGGCCGTGGCGACGACACCATGACCATGTTCCTGGGCTATGGGCACATGGTGGATTTCTTTACCAGCTTTGAGTGGTGGAAGACTAATCCGCACGATGAGCTGGTGGACAATGGCAATTACTGCCTGGCGGACCCTGGGAAGACTTACGCTGTGTACCTGCCCCACGCGGGAAAGGTGACTGTTCAACTCGGGGCCGGCCATTACCGTGCTTATTGGTTCAGCGCGACGACGGGAGAGAAGATCGATCTGCCCGATATAACCGGGCCGAGCTGGACTTCGCCCGACGCTCCGGATCGGAACGACTGGGCACTGCTGCTGCAGTCGGAATAGGTATAGGCACAGGAAGGGGGCGGCGAGGTCCGCAAGTGTCGCCGCACCCTGGTTCCCGGCTACTATCTGACCTACTATTTGCGGCTGTCGCGCTATTTGCGGCTGTCGCGCGCGGCCTTCACATAATCATGTGATTCCTGGATGTGCGCGTATTGCGTGGTGAGCAATTGTTTGATTGGAAGCGGCAATTCATTTTCAAGCGCTTTTTCATACGCCGCTTTTGCTGAGTCTTCAAGCTCTTCAGACGTTGCCAGCAGGGTATGATCGCCACCGCCAAGGTGGGCCTTGATGTCGCTCCAGGCGCGCTCGACAGTTCCCTCGACCGTGCCTTTTTCGTTCACGTCGTGGACGCCTTCCTGATGCAGCACCTCTTCGATGTCACCGCGGAACTCCGCACGCTTGAGAGATTCGGCTGCAAAATAGTGGCGCAGAGTCTCATCCTTCAGGTGCTCGCCAATCTTCAGAAAACCTTCCTGGCCGTCGATGAGGGATTGGATGACGGAGCGGAGGGTGTCTTCAACTTCCTTGTTGTTCAATCTATGGGTTGTAGTCGTTTCTAGAGTAGACATGGATTCCTTCCAAATGGGTTTGTTTATGACGGATGAACGGGACAGGGTCCGGGCGATGCAAATGCGATTCTCCATCTCGCCCAGTTAGCCAGAGAAATCGCGAAAATCCAGCTCCCCTGCCCCAACTGTGAAGCGTGTTTCCGGACTAGTTGTTCCGGAGCACGCCCTTAGCAATAGAGGCTCGATTGCAATGCGCAGTTGCCTGATGGGTAGGATGCCGTCTTACAGGCCTGAATGTGATTTTTGTGGGATGAAGGGGTTTGTGTTGGCGGCGCGGCTAAAATAGCGCCCTGACACGCAAGACAATGATGCTGTGCCCTGCCCGGGTTGCCCCCAGGTACCGGCACCAAATCTCATGCAATTCGTGGAGCCTCTCGGCATTAGTGTCCGGGCGCCACTCCGCTCAGTTCCATATGTTTCTCCAGATCGCCGTCCTGCACAATAACGCCGACCCACGGCGTGCGGACGTCGGCGATGCGGGCGTGCCAGGTAATGGCATTCCGATGCCCCGGCAAAAGGTTTGTCTTCTGCTCTGCCGGCTCACTCAGTTGCAGATTGCTGGCGCGAAGCGTGAACCGGTGCGGCCCGGTGCCCTGGGCGTCAAGTTGCACAATCACATCTAGCGGTCCTTCGTTCTGAACGTGAGCCGTCGTTTCGACGGAGTAGCCCTTGCGCAGATTCACGCCGTAGGTGCCGGCTGCGAGGACTGTGAGCGAAGTATGCTCCTGGCCCTGCTTCACCGTGTAGCGCCCCTGCGGAACCACGGCACGAAAATGCCCGGGATTGCCCTCCCACGCGGCAGTCAGCACATGCCCGGTTTTCTCATCGATAAGCTGCACAGGCAGGTGGTTCGCGGCGTCTGTTTCCCCTTCGACAACCGCCGGGCCGCTCAAGTCATTCATGAGCCAGATCCATTCACCCACCGGTTGGGTCCAGACCTCCTTATAGGTCCAGCAAATCTGCGCAGGCCAGTATGGCGCATCCGCGCTGCCCCTGGTTTCAATGCCAACCGGGATAGCCCCGACCATTTGCCCGGAGCGGACACTATAAAGTGGGTTCCAGTCATAACCCTCGCCGTACATAATGCTGCTGGAGAAAGGATTGCGACCGACAATCCACTGCGCTTGTTTCTGCGCCAGATCTTCACCCTCGATATCGCCGCGCAAGTGGCTGGCGACTGAGAGCGCCTTGCCCTCTGAAAGCAGAACGCTCGAGTTGCCGCGAAAATCAAACCACACAGGAAAACGCCGCAGGTATGCTCCGTCTCCCAACGGAATGCCGCGATGCATCTGGGCAACATACTCGCTGCGATCGGCTTGCCGCAGTGGAGTCCATGCCTTCGATTCGGGCAGATATTGCACTTCGCTCTCGCGGTACACGGCCGCGGGCAGCACGTCGTAGGGAGCATTCACTGCGGCTACAGCTTCCTGATAATACTTAGCGTGCAAAACAATTGCGGAGTACCACTCAATCCAATGCGGATCGTCGGGCAGCGCTTCACACAGGTGAGCTAATGCCACAATCGGCTGTTCTTCCTCGCCCATGTGAAAACGGTGAAAAATGTTCTCGCGCGACGGGCCGGTATAAAAGAATCCCGTCATGGGGATGCTCCACGGCTGCAGAGTGCGCTCCTGCGAGGCGAGGATACTGTCGGCGAGTTGGACCGCAGCGTCGGCGTAAGATTTCTCGCCGGTAGCCCGGTACAGGTCGATTGAAGCGATCACGCCAAATGAAAAGCGCTCCAGCTCGTCCTTTTGTCCGTAGACTTCAGGCAATGGAGCGGCGGTCTTCAAGCCTTCCGTAGCGAATTTCCAATCTTGTTTAGCCGTTGCAAGACTGCGATTGGCAAGCTCCGGATCGGTATCTTTCAACACACGGGCGGCAAGCGCTTCGACCGCGGCAACGCGGAAGTTCCATTCCGGATCGTTCACCGCCTCGCCGTGGCGATCGTCGGCGTCGCCGATGATGCCGTTGGTCCAGTAGCTGATCAATTGTCCGGTGCTGCGGAAGCCATCTCCGAAGCTGGTCTTCAGAACCCACTTCAGACCCCATGTCGCCTCTTCCGTAACGCGCCGCGCGAGTTCGGCATCCTGCTGTTGGCGGTTAAGACGTTCGGCCAATTCGAAAAGTGCGTATGCGATGCCGGGGGTGTTGCCCGTTGCCGTCAGATCGCCGGCATCGTGGTACCCGCCATTCACAATAATCCGCCGGCCGTTGTGTTCGGTATAGGCGTCCTGGTGGCAAATGCCGTGAATGCCGGGAATCACAGTTCCGCAGCGTTCGCTGTACAGAAAATTCATCGCCTTCAATATGCTTTCGCGCCACGCATCGTCGCCGATGCGGAAGGTTGGCGTGGTCACCGAACCGGCCCTCAAGAGATAGCGCCCCGGCTTCTGCATCTCACTAAAATCAAGAACCTGGTAGCTGCCCAGCGCGGTCTGTTTTGGCTCCACGGGCTTTGTCAACACAGTCACGCCCGTAGCCGCATTCACCAGCGAGAACTTGTCGGATTTGAGGCCACTGGCCAACGCGCTCTTGGTCGACCCGGTCATGTAGCCGGAATGGCTGAACGCAATGCGGTCGGGCGTAACATCCCAGCCCTCCACATGATCGGGGACGACAGTCTCCAGCGTGAGGTGATCAAGATACAGCACCGTTTTGTCGCCGGGATCAGGGAACATCTTGGGCATCCCGTAAGCGATATCCAGAGCCGTTACCTTGTCGCGGTCAAGAGGCGCAATCTCCCAGACCACGTGGTTCCACTGGCGATTCTTCAGGGGGATGGAGTCGTTGCGCCCTTCGTTTGCGGAATCGGGCAGAATATGCGCGCCTTCGTTATGCAGCACCAGCGAGACTGAGATGGCCGGCGCTCCATCGATGTCCGGATAGACCCATACGGATATGCGGTTGAAGGCGCGCCAGTCTTCTGAAGGGAACTTGCGCGTGGCCACGAGGTCGGCCCAGTCGCCGCTGCCGTCGACTTTACCCACATTGAATGTCGACTGGATTTCTAACGATTGCCGGCCCTCTTTGACGTGGTCAGTCGAAAGGCTCATTTCTCCGTCGCCTTTGAACGACCAGCCGCCCAGGTCTTCCATCTCGTCGAGCAGCCGGGAACTGAGAACCGCTTTGTTAAGCCAGCGGTACTCAGCTCCATCGCGATCGGCGGGCTGCATGGGGGCGGGCGAGAAGGACGATTGAATCACCTGCGCAGCGGCCGCCTGCGTCAACAGGAGGCCCAGGCTGGTAGCTGCCGCGAAGGAACGCACCGAAGACATGCTTCCACTTACCTCTTTCTAACTGTACCTGACGTCGAGCCGCAGATCATGCGAAGGCGGCGGCCAAAAAAATGAACATGTCTTGAGCGGCAAATTCTTGCTCCGCCGCCGATAGTGCTGGTTGTGGCGCCCAATGCGGGATTATTGTATGAATCTGGAGGTTAGGGCCATGAGCACGGCAGGGATGAGAAGTGCGATTTCGCGGCGGCGATTTCTTCGGACGGGCTCGTTGGCGGTGGTTGCGGGCGCCGGGATGCGCAGCTATCGGGCGTGGGGCTCTGAGCCCGCCATGCCTGCGACGCTCGCCCAGTTTGGTTATGGCGATGTGTCGATTGCAAGCGAGCCGCACGAAGCGCAATTATTCAATACTCATTCCGTGTTGATGGCGTTGAGCGAAGACAGCCTCTTGAAACCGTTCCGGCAGATGGCTGGTATGGCCGCGCCCGGAGAAGACCTGGGCGGGTGGTACGAATACGACGCCGACTACGACTATCGCAAGAATTTTGATAAGGGCTTTGCTCCGGGCTGCCAATTCGGACAATGGGTATCAGCCCTGGCACGCACTTATGCCATCACCGGGGATGCGGCGACACGCGAAAAAGTGCTGCGGCTCAATCGCCTTTACGCCGAAACCATCTCGCCGGATTTCTACAAGAAAAATCGGTTTCCCGCGTACACCTACGACAAGTTGCTGCTGGGGCTGCTCGATTCACATCTCTATGTAAAGGACCCGCAGGCGCTCGCTATTCTGGATCAGACTACGAAAACAGCGATGCCGCTGTTGCCGGGACATGCGGTGGAACACAACCTTCGATGGCGCATGGATAAGGATCCGCAAGATGAGTCGTGGACCTGGGATGAGTCCTACACCATGCCGGAAAATTTGTTTCTGGCATATTATCGCGGCGCTGGCCGGCAGTATTACGATCTCGGGTTGCAGTACCTTGACGACAAACCATGGTTCGATCCGTTATCGCGCAATGAAAACGTGTTGAACGGAAGACACGCGTACAGCCACGTGAACAGCCTGAGTTCGGCGATGATGGCGTATATGGTGGCGGGGAGCGAGAAGCATCTGCGCGCTGCGCGCAACGCCTTTGCCATGCTTGAGGCGCAGAGCTATGCGACTGGAGGATGGGGTCCGGATGAGACGCTGCGCGCACCGGGAAGTAACGACATTTACGACAGCCTGACCAACACCCACCATAGTTTCGAGACGCCGTGCGGCGCTTACGCCCACTTCAAGCTGACACGCTACCTGTTGCGCGTAACCGGCGACGCGCACTACGGCAACAGCATGGAGCGGATGATGTACAACACCGTGCTAGGCGCGCTGCCGCTTCAGGATAACGGCAAAAATTTCTACTACGCCGATTACAACTTTGACGCGGAGCGTGTTTACAAGGAAGCGCACTGGGCATGCTGCTCGGGCACTCTGCCACAGGTGGCGGCGGATTACCGGATCAATATCTATTTCCGCGCGCCGCAAGCGGTGTATGTGAATCTCTACGTTCCTTCCACCTTGAAATGGAATGAGAACGGAGCGGCGTTTTCGCTGACGCAGGAAGGCGAGTATCCCTTTGAAGATCGAGTGACTTTTACCGTGACCAGTTCAGAGCCAGCGGATCTGACGCTCAATTTCCGCATCCCGGCATGGGCTGAGGGCGCCGAAGTCTTCGTGAATGGAATGCGTCAATCGGGAGTGGCAGTACCGGGGCAGTTCGCGACGATGCGGCGCACATGGAAGAGCGGAGATCGCGTGGAGTTGGAGCTTCCGTTGAAAATGCGGTTGGAGCCACTGGATGCGCAGCACCGCGATACAGTGGCGCTGATGCGTGGGCCACTGGTGCTGATGGCGGTGAAGGAGAAAGAGGGAACACCGTTGCCGCAAGTGACGCGCGCCGGGTTGTTGAGCGCCAAACGCGTGAGCGAACGGCAATGGCGAGTAACTGCTGCAAACGGAGCGGTGACGATGCTGCCGTTTACATGGTTGGGATCGCGACCTTACACGACCTATTTGCGAGTGAGCGCGTGAGATAGGAAATGAGAGCTCGAGGGCTACAGAAATTGACGATGAAGAGAAAGCTGGGGATATTCGCGGCCGGAGTCGTGCTGCTTGCGCTGCTGGCGCCGGTGGGAGGCCAGGAGCAGAAGTTCCCGGTAATCTCAGTGATTGATGCCGACAGCATCGCCGGCCGCCCGGTACAACTGGATGACAAGGGAAAGCTGCAGCCGTGGCCCATGGCGGACAACACGGGCTACTCGTATTCGGCCTATGTCCTGAGCCAGTGGACGATTCTCTGGGACCAGTACAATCGGCAGCGGCTGCCGTGGTTCTATTGCTGTTTTGACTTTGACCGCACCACCTTTGAG
>Ga0302275_10004683_pt1 | contig 13426 bp, 13 predicted proteins | sample III_Bog_N2_2_FD_200229 | JGI IMG/M metagenome (GOLD analysis project Ga0302275, IMG submission 200229) | Peat permafrost microbial communities from Stordalen Mire near Abisko, Sweden - III_Bog_N2_2 | ecosystem: Environmental > Terrestrial > Soil > Wetlands > Peat | place: Sweden: Abisko...
TGGGGACATGATGCCTATTTCCACCCCCCAAAAAATATTCTCCCGCGTTTTGCAGTTTAATTCGCGGAAGCGCGCACAATTAAATCATGGCAGCCAAAACACAGACCAGGACGCGCCAACCACATCCATCGGCAATCCGCCCGGCTCTGATTCGCTACATAGCCCCCACCCCTCCCCCACTTTTGCTGCACCACGATGAAAACAATGGCGTTACGCGCAAAAAACACCGTAAAAACCCGTAAAATCAAGTAATCGGTAGAATAGGGCAGAATAGGGCGACATAGAATAAGAGAATAGGGCGACATGATACCTATACCCCTCTCTGAGTAAATCAAGCTGCTTACTGGTTGGGCTGCTTGCGGGTTTGCGACCTGGGGCACGGCGTGCGATTTTCCTTCCCAGCAATCGTTCCAACCCGGCGACGAAATCCGGTGCGCCGACAGGACGTCCACTCCCTTCGGATCGGCGAAGTTCGGCGAAGACCTCCACGCCCGCCTTCAAAGTCTGCTCGGCAAGAAGATCGCGGTAGATCTCGTGATCGCCATCCTGAAAGAAAATGGCCTCGCGCCGGTTGCCTCGCTGCGTAACATGATGCGGAAGTCCGGGAATTACGATCCGAGCGAGTCGAGCCATACACGGACGACAGCACTATGCGGGAACCAGGTATTGGGTCGCTCTATTCTCTATTCCTTGCTTTCGGTGATACTGGTCGGGGCGGAGAGATTCGAACTCCCGACCCTCTGCTCCCAAAGCAGATGCGCTACCAGGCTGCGCTACGCCCCGACATGTTGACTCCATTGTATCGCGAATCCGATTCCGAGTGCTTCGCTAAGCGCTAAAGTCCTCCCAGCAGCCACGCAAACAGCCAAACCACCAGCACAATCGGTACGGCGAAAACCAGCGCCAAACCCGCCGCCAGCAGGAAAAGAAAGCCCCAGTCGCGGGCAGTGTGGCGGCGCGGCTCCTCCAGATGGCGGACAAGCAGCAGGTAGTTACGGCGGTTGGCCTTCCATGCGATGTCGAAGATGTCTCCGAAGACGGGCACCGAGCCGACCAGCACGCCAAGCCCGAGGTTGGCGGCCATGCGTACCAGGGTCACATATGGGATGCCGCGAATCCAGCCGGCGAGGGGAATCACGAGCGAAAGCAGCCCGGCCAGCACGTCGCCCAGGCCGGGGACGAGCCCGATGACGCCGTCGAGACCGAAACGGATGCCGGTGCCGGGAATGTGGAACGCCTCGTCGAGCAGGATCTCAAGGGAATGCAGCGTGCTGTCGCGAAACAGCCATGCGCCGCGATTCCAGCGGTCGAGCGAAACCGGCGGAACGGGGGGAGGGGACTGGTCCGGGGTTTGCAGGGGCGGTCTCCTCTGGCCGCGGCGGTTCCAGCAGCCTGAATCGATGCTACAATCGTAAAGGTACATGGCGGCTATAGTTCAGTGGCAGAACGCCTGTCTGTGGCACAGGATGTCGAGGGTTCGATCCCCTCTAGCCGCCCCAATTTACACGGACCGCAAGGTTGTGCCCAGCAACCCAGCCAGGTAGATCACCGAGTCTCCGTGAATCAAGAACCCCATACAAATCAGCTATTTGGCCAATCTTCACTGGGATTGCCGCAGTGGCTCACTCCGTTCAAGCCTCATGCCGGACTGAGCAATGGGCACCTGCAAACGATCATCGGCAATTATCTGCCTCGTCCGCCCTTTCAGTTGAAAAGCGTAGAGGAGATCGTCGAGGTGGACCCCGCCGACGGCAGCAGGGTGCTGTGCCATTGCAACTGGCAGCCTGAGCCGGAGCGGGCGCAAAGGCTCACCGTGATCCTGGTGCATGGGCTGGAGGGTTCGTCGAACTCCCGCTACATTCAGGGCATTGCCGCGCGCGCATGGGCGGCGGGTTTCAACGTGATCCGGATGAATATGCGGAATTGCGGCGGCACGGACGCGCTGACGCCAACGCTTTATCACTCCGGGTTTTCCGGGGATGTGGGCGCGGTGATCCGTCACTTCACGGCTGATTTTGGTCTCGAGCGGGTGGCTCTGGTGGGGTACTCAATGGGCGGCAACCTGGTGCTGAAACTGGCCGGGGAGTGGGGCCATCGGCCACCTCTGTGCGCAGTCGCCGCAGTCTGTCCGGCAATCGATCTGGCTGCCGGAGCGGACGCGCTGCACGAGCCGCTGAATCGCGGCTACGAGTGGAATTTTTTACGCGGACTGAGGGCGCGGTATGCGCGCAAGTGGGCGCTGTTTCCCTTGCAGTATGCGTCCCCTGCCGAGATTGGGCCCGTGCGCTCAATTCGCGAGTTTGACCACAAAATTGTCGCGCGCTACTGCGATTTTCGCGATGCGGACGACTACTACTACCGATCTGCCAGCGCACGCGTGATTGACCAAATCGCCGTGCCCACCTTCATTCTTCAGGCCAAGGACGACCCGTTCATCCGCTTGTTTCCAGAGACGCTCACGAGGCTGCTGGCGAACCCCAACATCACATTCGTTGAGACGGCGCACGGGGGCCATTGCGCCTACCTGGGTCGCGATGCGGGCGACGAAATTCATTGGGCTGAGGCAGCCGTGATCAAGTTTTTGACGGCCAGGGTCGCGCAAGCAAATGGAAGCTGACTGGGAGTTTGAAGTGGGTGGAGATGCGCCGGTTATCGACGCTCTCTGGCCGGGGTTCGTCGATCTGCGCCTTGCGCCAGAGCGCGCGTGGAGTCTGCCCGAGGTGCGCGAGTTGCCGGGGTTGGCCGCCGCCCTGGAGCGCCTGAACGCTGATTCGTCGCCTGTGTGGACAGCAAAGTGCGATTTCTGGCCTGAAGTGGAACTGGATGCCGTCGATGCGGATGAATTGGATGCACCCAGCGGGGAGTTTGCGTACGCGATGGGCTGCTATGTCGATCTGCTGGCGAAGGCCGATCGGCAATGGGCAACGCCGCCAATAGTTGCGGAAAGCTGCAAGCAAATCTGCGGCCGGCTGCATGCGGCGCCACAGCGGTGCTGTCGGGTCGATCTGATCGTCCGCCGGGCGGTCCTGTCTGTTGAAGAGGCATATCTGGGAATCACCGCGTACCTCACTGCCTGTGGAGCCACTGCGCAGGCGGCGAAATTGGTGCTGGAAGCCGCTCTGGCCGCATTTGCCGATGCACTTGTGACCCACTCAACGCTACAATGAGAGAGCACGGGCGAGTAGCTCAATTGGATAGAGCACCGGCCTTCTAAGCCGGGGGTTGTGGGTTCAATCCCCGCCTCGCCCACCACTGAATCGAAAAGGGTTGCCAGTTGCGGCAACCCTTTTCTGCATAGCGAAATGGACGACTGTGGGGGAAATTGGGGGTACCCTGAAGGTGTTTCAGGGGTAAAGGGGACTAAACGGGTCGTCTGCGCGGAAGCTTGTTGACCGCGTCCCGCTTGGCCTGCTGACGCGTATGCGAGTACCTCTCCAGCATCTTGACCGACATCCAGCCCGCAATAGCCTTCATGGTCGATTCCGGCACTCCGGCCTCACCCAGAGCAGAGATGAACGTGTGCCGAAGATCATGCAGCCGACACCACACACCTGCAGCCTTGCGGCAGGCGGTCCACGCAGTTTTCATCGAGGCCATGGGCTTGGTGGGATCGAGCGCGTAGACTTTCACTGCGCCGTGCATGCGACCCGCATTCCCATTAAATCCATATCGCTCCGAGGGGAACACGAAGTGATTTGGTTGGGGATCCGTGAACCGTGAATGCCATTCGACCAGGATGTCGAAAGCTTCGTCATTCAGCGGAACGACCCGCCCTTGGCCGCCCTTTGTTTTCGAATGCCCCACCTGAATGGTTCGATTCACAAAGTCAACCTGCTTCCAACGTATACGCGCCTCGGCCGCGCGGACTCCCGTGTGCAGGTAGGTCATGAGGGCGGGAAAGAGCGAGCGGCTGCGGCTGTTGATGGCCGCCTCGAGCAGGCGATTAGCTTCTTCCAAAGGAAGTGCCCGCCCGATGTCTTCAGGTTCCGGTAAGGGGTGAAAATCGGGAGCGATGAGGTGCCAAAGGCGATGCTTGCGAAGGATCATCCGCAACACTGCGGTCTCCATGTTGACTTCGCGGTTCGAGGCGCGCTCACCAAGACGCTTAGTCTGAAACTGCGCGATACGCTCTGGTGTTATTTCCGTCAGAAGGAGTTTGCCGAAGATGGGAGTGAGGTGACTCAGCTTGAGAGTGTTGATCTCGAGCGTCGATGCCGACCACTGAGGGTTCAGTCCCAGCCACTTCTTGGCAGCTTTGCCGAACAGAATTGGCTTGATCCTCTTCACTCCGCCGGCGGACTCCTCCATGGCCCGGCGCCGGCTACGTTCGACAGCTATCGCAACTTCTTTGTTAGTGGTATTAGCAGGTTCGCGAACCCGCTGCCCCAGGAATTCAAACTCATACCAATACTTGCTGCCACGTTTAAAGACTGTCATCTGGTTAACCCTTTCGGCTTGAGCTGTGTGCACTGTTGCCAGAGATCTCCTGGTGCCCGCCGATTCGTGGTAGTTGTAGCCACTTGATCTGAGTTGTAAAGGAGATTGGGGGCGCAATTACCGTGTCTGGTCTGGCCCCCTCAATTGGTCTCTCGCCATTGCTGAGTTGCAGCTTGCGAAGCCTGCCTGTCTCGATTAATCGTCATCATCATCGTTGGCCGGCGTTGTGCCGTCGTCGATGAGTTTGTCTATCGAGTCTTCCCTGATTCTGACCGAGCGGCCAATCCGCACGACCGCCACTTTGCGGCCGTAGACCATCTTCCATGTGGTCTTTTGCGAGATATGCATTCTGACCGCAGCTTCCGGGACCGTCAAGAGTCGTGTCATCTTATCCTCCTTTCTGTCAGTTACGGTTGGCGGACTAGCGGACCGTTGAGCCCCAGATTCCGCGATCTTCAAGTTCAGTGCTCAACCACCACACGGGGCGCAATGAACAAACCTCGGCTTCGCGCGCGAAAGCCCAACCAGGCCTACCGCACGCTAATACGCGCACCAAACTCAAGTGCCAATCCAGCGCGACCGAGCCATGCGCTGGCGACTTCAGGAGCTGGTCGGTACCACACGACCCGCATTTCCCCGTTGGTTTCGTCGTGGACGAATCGAAACTGCAGCACGTCCTCAGAAGTCACCTCCTCAGATCGAAGAGGAAAGTAAATCCAGGACAGCGAGTCAGCAGCACGATGAAAGTAATCTCGCGCTATGTACTCCCCTACGTCCTGGATCATGCGCGCGGTGAGCGGCGGATATCCGACCCGCCGGAGGATTGCGCAGTGATATCCGCCACTTTCATCGCGATGGGGTACGATATCGCAGCGAAAGAGGCGGCCGGCAACCTTGAACCCGACAATTATGACGCGGTAATAGCCGACTGCTTCGGGCTCTGTTGATTTCTTGGTGTCGTAGCCGAAGATCGAGTTGATCCACGTCCAGAGTTTCAGGATGATCTGCGTAGTCCTATCCATAATGGCTTCCTTTCGTCGGTTGAGGCATTGGGTGCCGTTCAAGTAGCGTGAGAACACTTCGGAGGTCGCAGCAGCTCGCCTTCAGAAGATCATTCGTCCTGCTCCACGTTGCGCGGCTCGTTCGGATTGGCGCTTGTCGCCCGCCGCTCCAGCAAGATCACCTGCGCCGCATACCGCACAAGGAGTGGGAACCCCCTCGCCGCCTTAACTCCCCCGATACCCTTCCCGGGTGTCGGGAATAGGGGCTCTATCGCTATCCATCGCCGCGCAGCCGGAGACGCGCGGTTAGAGGGACGGCGGAAGCACATGCGCTGCCTAGGCCAGCCCAGCAGCCGCTCCCAACGCGCAGCCACTGCCGAATCCGGCGCGGCAAAGCAAACTACCCGGATCTGCGGCACTTTAAGAGCCTGAAGTAGCCTGAGCACACGCTTCGCCTGCGCAGCAAACTGGAAGCCCTTGAAGATTGGGGCGTCATAGCTCGGCCAATATGATCTCGCATAGTCGATCAGGCACTCTTCCACCTTGCCAGGGTGCAGCCTATGAAGCTGTCCAAGTCGAGCCCCGTACTCGTCTATGATTGCCAGGTCTCTTCGCGACTGCTCGAGCAAACCGATTTGATTGACTCTCTCCATCGCCACTCCTTCCGATCAACACGACCTTTGTATCGCGAAGCAAAATCGCCGCGTGCGAAGTGTCGCTGTGGAAAACTTCCGGAAGTGTGCGGGCCCGACTATCTGGGAGGAATGAGCGACCAGCATATTAACGATGCCTAGATGATTCGGAGCAGATTTGACCGTCGACTCGAGCACAGACCGCCCAGCCGAATAGTTGGAGAGAAGAGGGGTATCGTTGAGCAGGTTTGGTCCGAGTTTCCAGCATGACGTAGATGGCGCGTCTGCGCAGAGTGAGCGCGAACCGGGTCTTTCAGTGGTGGCTTCAGCCAGCGAACTGGAACTTCCCAGCGACAGACCCCAGAAGTCTTTCAGTCATCGCTGAAGGAAGTCACCGAAGACCGCAGCTGTGGTTCTATCTACATCGAGTCTCCGGCAGGACTCTTGTGATCATTTGAAGCAGGAGGGGACTCGGCAAAGGCATTGGCCGGGGCTGGATAATCCAAAGACTTAGTCGGTGTTAGAACTTCCCAGGGGGGGCCGGGTCGTCTACTTAGGCGCCGAGCGCGGCGCTCGGCGTCGCTTTCCATCGCCCCGTCTACCGGTTCCCAAACGCTAAGTTCCCCGGCCCTCGACAGCGGCAGTGTACTTCTTGGCCGGCAGCGCCGAGCAGAAGGGCTCGATGTCGAGCTAAGTTCTCACAGGGTCCCCAGTCGAATCGCGGCGCACCCGGATCGCCAGCATCGAGGCGCCGCTGCCCAGACAGAATCCGGTTGCCGTGTCAAGCACCAATAGGTCTGCGACAAGTCAATTTCAATTCCTTCGCATGAATTGAATGAACTCCCAGACCTTTGCAAGGGATAATGACAGAATCATGTATACATAGAGAAGCGGATTACCGTGTGACGAGCGATAGCGGAGCAGAGCCTCATTATATTCAATCTCAATCAATGGGTACCGGTTCGATTCGAATGAGTCCCCGTTCAGTGCAGGACATGATTTGCCATGATTGAGGAGCATCGCCAGTTTTTTAAAGTGAGCCTCGCCATTGCAATGGCTCTGGGCAGCAGTGATCAGCCGCATGCAAATAAACTGCTGTAACGCCGCCTTTAGAGTCTGCGAGTTTTGCCTTTTATCCGCAATGAGATCCGGCGGAAACGCTCCACTTTCACGCAAATAATCGAGCAGCGGTTGTGGCTTCAGGTAGGTGACCTGATATTCTTCGCGTAGAAAGTCATAGAGCATTCTTCCAAGGCACGGAATGCAAGCCCCAGCGTGATCAAATGCTTCTAATGCCTCCTCGATCTCTACATTCAATCGATTGGCGAATTCGTGAATCCAGATCGCATAATGGGCTTGACCGGCCCGTCGGTGTGAGTCTATCTCCGGATAGACGGATGTATTCCAGTCGCAGTCCCATTCTTCACATTCACCTGGGGATTCGGGGCCATATGGTCCCCTGCGGCAGCGATGATACTGCGAAGAGTTAAACAAGCGTTCTTCCCACTCGAGTTGCCCCTTTTTAGGGATCAAAGCACCAAATTCATCTGAGAAAGTCATATATCCACACCTCGATGGAGCGATCTTCATTTCTCGGGTGAAAGACGTGCTCGCTTTCACACCAGCTTCGCTGTTGTAAATCTAGAATTCCTTTTGCCGGACTCCAGATTCAGTGGGGACAATTTGCAGGGTTCCAAAAGGAGCTCTTTTGCCTAAAGCGCGACTGCGCTGACGTTTAATTGCGCGGCTGCCGATTCACGTTTCTTTCTTTTTGATTCGAATCTCCTCCAATGCCGAAGAGGCGAGATCTGCAATCACTTGGTTATCGAGGACTTCACGTGCCTCTTCCTTCGATCTCGATTGTGTCAGCAATGGTAAAGCTTTCAATGTTTGCTGAAAGGGTGTGAGGCCGGGGGAGCGTCGTCGTCGTTTCGATCGCTGTTTGCGCTGCTGAGATATCCTCTTCAGTTGTGCTTTGAATCGTTCGACGAACCGGTGCTTTACGATGCAGTCGAGCCCATTATCGGCATACCGATGGATGCTGCTCGTGTGTTTGTACCATGCCGCAGTCAGCGTGATGCGATCGCATGTAAATTCAGGCTTGTATGCCAACTCCGCTGCAGCCAAGAAACCGAGGGTATGGACGTAGTGCGCAAGGGTGAATTTCGCGTTCCCATGTCCAATCATGTCCGATAGGCCATCGAGTGCGCTGATCTGAACATTGCGGCGGCCCCTGCCGTAGAGATCGTCACGTATTTTGCCACTCCTTCCCAGCCGCGCTAACTCCAGAGGGCGCTCTGGAAACAGCGAGTCATAAAATTCCGACGACTCACTCAGGAGAGAAAGCGCGAGTAGCGAACCCATGGAATGGCGACCGTGATGGTAGCGCAACCGCTGATCGCCCAGCGTGTTGCGAAGTACCCGGTGGATGACGGCGAACAGGTCGTCCTCATCGAGCAGGGCGTTTCCCGGAGGCGGCGGGAACATGGGTGCAAGGGGCGCCTCTTGGCGCGCGGCGACGAAATCTCGAAGGCCATCGAGCTCATCGGGCAGTAACAATGCGGTCAGGTTCAGGCGGCGGAGCGCATTCCGAGTCTTGAGCTTGCGCCTGGCATACGGTTGCACAACCAACATGCACGTGCTGCCAAGATCGAAGTCGCAGGGCCGGAGCCAGTAGCTTTCGTTGTGTCTCAAACCGGTTCGCACGGAGAGCACGAGCAACCATTCAGCCGCCTTTCGCTGTCCCTGCGGGATCAGCGGACTGGTGCGGATGGCATCCAGCACGCGTTGAAACTCGTCTTCGAAGATCAGATTGGCGTCGACGGGCAGGCAGCCCGCCTCCATGGCCTTCAGGTCTTCAAGGGGTTTCGCGTCATGCTCTTCCTCGAGGAAAGAGTGAAAGCGTACCAGCCATCGCGCAAACTTTCTCTGCGAGGAAAGTGACCGCCCGGATGGAGAGTCCTGGTGAATATCGATCGATTCGAGATAGAGATCCTCGATGCCCGTCTTGGCAATTTCTGCCGGGTCCTCGTCATCTTCGAACCGGGGAAGGAGAAAACGCGCGAGCAGGGAAACGCCGTCGCGAATGGTCCGCAAATTGCGCCCTTTCGTGTGTTTCCGGGACAGCACCCAAGCGGCAAACTCAACAAGGCGGCGGGACGACGGCTGTTGAACTTCGAGTTCTACCAGGCGATCAAGGCGTCTCCGCGCCTTTTGCCTGTCAGCGCCGATCAGCGCGGCACGAAGAGGAGAGAAGCTTCGTGGCTCGTGCGTTCTGCCTATTGAGTCTGCAGGATCTCCCTCCGGCGAATCATCGTAGGGCGGGGACGACTGCATTCGTCGGCCGGCGTGTGTTGATGCGCGTGCGGCGCTGGTTTGCTTCGGGGGAACGAACAGCAGTGTGCAGGTCGGCTCAATGCGGGCTAAGGTCTCCATCGTAGGAGAGTGGCTGATAAGGCCGCGCCGTAGGTAGGCGATCGTCACTGGGCTTCGCCAATACAAGGCGGCAGCAGTGCAGCATTTCAAAAGTGCATCGAGGGAGTACAAATGCTTCCGTTTCTTTTGCCCAAGCGCGAGCGCCACCTGGATCCGAGCACTGATGATGCGAAGAACCTTCTTGGGTGCGTCCGCGCCGCTTCCCGCTGCATCGAGAAGAACTCTCGCCTCCTTTGCCGACACTTGGAGCAGGAGAATTGCGGTAAGGGAATCGGGTATATAAAGCCGGTGCTCCGAATCGGGAAAACCTCTCACCGCGAGCGATTGTCGAATCACGAGCGTTTTGCCGAGCCAGCACAAGTTCGGATAAGGATCGGCCAGAGAATGCAGCACGGCGAGGATGCAGTCCGGATGGAGCAATCCGAGGTGAATGATTCCGGAGGCTACTCCAAGGGCAAGCGCATCAAATTGGTCTTGTTTGGATGAGGATATGATTGCATGCTTAAGGTCGGATTTCGCTGCCTCCTGCAAGATCACCCCATTGGCGACGTCCTGGCGCCAGGGATTCCGCGCCCGGGGCTGCCGGATCATCGGCGGGGCGGGCGGGGCCTCGATCTTTGTCACCTGAGTCCAAGCCCGCACGAGGGCATTGAGGCACAGATGCATGATCACGGCGCGCTTGGGGGGACGGAAAAAGTTGACAAGCTGCTGCTGCAGCCTCCTCATCCCGCTTGCCGTCCATCCTAACGATGGATCGCTTACCAATGCTTTTGCTACAGCATTGTCCTGCTGTTGCGCGAGCCAGCAGCGCAATTCATCGGCTGTACTTCGATCCGAATGCTTCAGCCTTCGGAAGAGGAGCTGCCACGCGGCCTCGATGGTCTGTTCACTTTCCATCTTTGAGATTCTCCCAGGGCAATGGGGTGAGGCCCAGATCGGTGAGGAGTGTCGGAATGTGACTTTCAAGCTCTTTGCAAATTGAGTGCAAAGAGCGGCCCGCACACTGACGCCAGGGCTCCTGTTCGGCGGACCAGTGTCCCATGTACGCGTAAGCGATGGACGGCGATACACGACCGCGGAGCCACTGCCGGCCCACACGGCGATGACTGTTACATGGCCACGGATACACTGTCCCAAAGTATGTCTGGAGGGAATGCGGCCGGATCAGTTCCGGCTGCTTGCGCTGCGGTTCGATCATGAAGCCGGGAATCGTGCGCCATTCGCCTTTAAAGTTGAACTTCGTCGAGAGGTGTGGGAGCAGCCGCTGATAGGCAGCCAACTCACGCTGTACGTCGTTCGGAACCCAGAGGATTCTACTGTGATACCCCGACGGGTTATCTTTGTCGCTCCATTTAGTGATGCCATAGTCCGGATGGATATTGCGAGCCCACGGCAATGGAGTGGTGATTGCGCGAATTCCGCATGCGTACCCGATCCGCAGCGTGACCCATGCTGCGACCGCGTTGTAGGAGTTGATGAATTCCACGTTGTCGAGGCTCCATTCGCGCGGCGCGAACTCAAAGAGCTGAAGCGCAATTGAGCGAATGTTCGCGATGGCTTGACGCAGCTCGGGGAGAGTCGGAGTGTTACGGCTACCCACATAGCCCTCCGGAATGAATGTATCGATCGCTTTCGAGGGAGGTGAAAATTCGGGGAGGGCAGCGCGGATCATGATTCGGTTACCTCCCGGTACAGGGTGGCGAGACTGCGCAGATCCGTGCCGTCATAGTGCAGTTCGGCGTTTATCAATTCGTGTTTATGCCCAGAAAGGAAGCTGGCCAAGGCGAGATCGCCCTCGGTGCGCTGCCAAATCCGCGCTGGCAAGGTCGAGCGAAGCCGCGAGAAACTCAAGCGACCGCTCGGATCGAGATCCGCCAGCAGGTCCGAGACTTGCTCCCGCACCTCGGATGTCGGGTTGCAGAGCTTGCGCGGGGTCGCCAGATCCAGTTCCGCGTTTGGCGCAGAGATTGCCGCGCGGAGCACGAGACTAAGCAATGAGGGCAACGGCAGCCAGACGAAGCCGGACGGTTGATGAACATTGGCGGCAGGTCCCGGCTCCGGGGTCGCGTAATCAGGTTTGATAGCAACCAGCCGGAGCCTGTCCTCGGCGGGGTCGTCGGCAAAATAAATGGCCAGCTCCGCCTGCGGGGCTTGGGCGCGCGGCCCGTACAGCATAGCCTCGCAGGCCTCTTCGAAAGTGCGGGAGGTGAACAGCATGGTGAGTAGCACGGAATGCGCTGTGAGGCGCTTGGCGTCGACGGTGCTGTCGGCGTTGGGGTAGCCTGCTTCCCGGGCAGCTTCTTGCAATAAGGGTGTGAGTTCCCGATCCGACAAGCCGCGCACGTTCCAGGGCATCGTCTGGATCGGCTTGTGCATGCTGCGTAATTGCGCGCGCGTGAGCAGTTCGAGGCGTACCGGATCGTCATTCGGATCATCCGAATCACCGACGATGAGCTGATCATCTGCGGAAATTTCATCCGGTGTGGCATCCGACGCAGCGCAGGCGCGGGCAATCTTGGGCTCGACTCGCGGCGTCAGACGGCGGGCGTGAACACTGCGACTGGAGACGCGCGTTTTTGCAACGCTGGGGCCGCCCCAACCGGATGGCTTCTTGGACTCAAGTGGCCTTTGAGTAGCACGCATCTCCTTGAGACGCGGAGCGTGCGCCAGCAGGAACTCCAGATGTTCGCGTAGTTCGCGGAACCTTCGTGTCGCTTCAGGCGACTCTGGGACTGTGATCTTGCGCAGTTCTGCGACAAAGCCAGACGGGGGCAGCCCACGAGGCAACTGATCCAGGATGTCCGCAGGTTCACGGAAAGGTTTTGCGAGGTAGCGTATGCCTCGAAAGGCTGCGCAGGCGGGTTCGCTGAGCGGCGGCATTGATTGCCCGAGGCGCACGCTCTCCTCGTAGGCCGAGACCTGCTCCGATGCCAGGGGAGTCCCAGTTAATAAGAGAAAGAGCTGGGCCTGGAGAGTCGCGAGAGCCTTGTTTTTGTTCGGATCTGGAGGGATTCCGTGAGCGTGAAGGATGATTTGGCAAATGGCAGCATAGTGGGGTGTGGATGTGGCGCAACGCCCGAACGTCGGGTTTCCTTCACGTAGCTTCGGTACAGAGCAGGCATCGGCGACATCCTTCGAGGTTGCAAGCCATTCAATATCGTCAAGGATCTGCCGGAGATGCGTTTCGTCGGCGCTTTGATCGGCGACTGCGAGGCGGAGACAAGCGAGCAGATTGTTGGCAAAGAACGGAAGCGCTATACCCGAGGCCGGAACATGGAACCGGCATAACAAGTCGAGGATTCGTTCGCGTCTGCCTTCTGACTGATCGGCATGTTCTAGGACGGAAGCAATCCCGGTGCTCTGAGCGGTGACTTCGCCTGAAGTTGGCGCCTGCGGGCAGTTATCGCACGCGCGGAGGTTGCGGACCCCGGCCTCAGCGGTAGTTGTTCCTTCAAAGGTTTCCGATTTCTCCCCAGAACTAACCATTTAGCCCGGCTCCCCAACGGTGGTGCATTTACTCTTATCGGCAGATTGTCACTTCGAATAGAGTCTCCTTTCGGTAGCTTCGGATCTGGACAGGTGAACCGGCGCAGGATTGGAAGTTTCTCAATAACCGAGGGGGTTCAGGCCATCCCGCAGTTTCGAATTCACCGCTGCGGACCCAAAAAACAGCTGGGGAAAAAAGACTTAGGCTCTAAAAGTCGCTTGGTATTTTGCTGCGATTGTGTAGCCCAGATAAAGAACAAGATTCCATAACGATGACACTGGCATGCGGGTGCTCATGCTACAGCGCGCCCCCAAGGACGAGCGCACTGGTGTGTTCACGAGCGGCATCGTGTCTGTTGGCGAGGGACACAAGATCGCGCTCTACTTCACTGGCAGCCGGCATGCTGGCGAGAACCTCGCCGAGGTGCTCAAGAA
>Ga0302275_10004684_pt1 | contig 13425 bp, 14 predicted proteins | sample III_Bog_N2_2_FD_200229 | JGI IMG/M metagenome (GOLD analysis project Ga0302275, IMG submission 200229) | Peat permafrost microbial communities from Stordalen Mire near Abisko, Sweden - III_Bog_N2_2 | ecosystem: Environmental > Terrestrial > Soil > Wetlands > Peat | place: Sweden: Abisko...
TGAGATTTGGCGCGGACACCTTCTCTGGATCCGCTTCCACCTAGCCTATTTTAAGCCTCTGCCTCCGGTCCTCTTGGGGCAGAGGAACTGGGAAAAGCTTATCATCAATCGACTCGTGGCAATGGTCGAAGTGGAGATACAGGATCGTGGATATCAGGCTCCGGAAGCTGGCGAGTTGCGTCGATTGATGCGCATGTTCGCCCGATACGCCCGCCGGGGAAGAGCAGGCGTTTTCCATCCTCGGTTCATGCTTTCGAAAAGAAGAAGCGTTGCTGACCAGGATTACCTGGTCGATTTTGTTGCTAAACGGATCGAATTAAAGGAGATATCAAACCCATGACAAAGAGAACGTTGAAGCCAAGGATGACAGCGCATCGGCGAGCCGTATCCGGCCCGGTGGTCAGACGCTTATTCGAACAACTGCAAAAGGGCTGGGAGGAAATGGACCACGTGAGCCGTGGAGACCACTTGGGCGACCTCGTCAAGCGAGGCTGTACCAACCGCGGTTTGGCCAAGGACCTGAACCAGTCCGAGGCAACTATTCGGAGATACACGATCCTCGCCTCTCTGCCCGAAGCCGACCGAAAAGCATTGAAAAACGGGGAAAGCGCGAAGGAGGCACTGAAAAGGAAAGCGTTCCTGGATCGCGTAAGGAAAAATCGAGAGCGGTTTGAGGAGGAGATAAGGTCCGGGGGGCCGAGCGACGAGATTGCCGATGTTATCCTGGATTTTTGCCGGGCGAAAGACGGCGTGCCGGATTCTCCGACGGACGATGTTTATCTTCTATGTCTTTTGGACATGGTCAAACGGTATTCACGGGGTGACGTAGATGCGCGCCCAATCCCGTCCACCGGACGGAAGAAGCTTCGCTTGGTCGAACTTTTCCGGACCACGGAACCCCCAAAATCTACCGGCGATATTCCGTTCGCACGCAAGGCTGAATGGCTTGCGAATATCCTGCTGGGAATCGAACCCGAGTACGTTATTCGCGAGAATGCAATGGGCAAGGCAGAGAATCGCAGAGGCGAGCTTGAGGATAAGTTGACCCCGCAACAACGGGAGCAGCGAGCGTGGGATCGATACAGATTTCTTGAGGCTGGCCCATCTCATTGGCCAAAGAATTGACTTGAGGGTTTGTTTTGCATCAGCACTCTCGAAGCGTTTTTGTCAGGGCAAGTACGCCTTTTTCTGTGTCAGGCCATCAATTCGCACTTCGGGGAGAAGGCGGGCTTGACATGGGTGCAACAATGTCGCATAGTTAAATTATGAGGAGAGAAACAGACAAAGCGCATTCGGAACCCGGGGCAATGGAGTTCTTCATCCTCGGCCTGATCGCCAAGATGGGACTGACCTCGTTGTACGCCTTCCGGCAGGAGGCGGAACTGGAACCGGGCGGAATTCGCTCGGCCCTGGAGACGCTCGAAAAAAGGCATTTCATTACACGCGCGGAGCCGGGCTTCCGCAATCGCAGGGAGATGAAGTTAACCCCAGAAGGGAACGAGTTCTTCAACCGATTCTGGACGCAGTGTCTGCGCCCGCATGCGGACGCGGAATCAGTGCTGCGTTCAGCTCTCGTGGCATGGTTTATGGAAAGCCCGGGGGCTGCGGCCGCATACCTGGAGTCAACCGCAGAAACACGCCGGTGAACGGCAGACGAAGCCCGGATGCGAGCAAAATACATGCAAGGATCGCAAACAGATCCGCTTTCCACGTACATTTGGATGCGGATTCTAACCGAGGCACATCGACGAAGGGCCGAAGCCGAGGCCTTCCTGTCATTCAGCCAGTTCCTTATGGACCAATCAACGCCAGATGTTCACGGGCAGTCATAAGACGCGGAATCGAAGGGGCGGCAAGAAGGCCGCCCGTTCCTTCTTCGTTCCGGAAGCCTTTCAACCGCGGGAGAACGCCAAAAATTCACCCGCGCATCGGAAAGAATGTTCGCACCATCGTGGGGGCAGCCTGGAACCATCGGTTGCTTCATAACAGTCAGGCAGGAAAAAGGTACAAAATCACTTGAGGAGAAAGAGCACGAACAGTCATCCCGGCACGGCCGGGAGTGGGACTCCGGTGAGAAAGTCGCCGGTTGAAAAGCTTCTCTACAGCAGGCAAGATGCCGCAGAGGCGCTTTCGATATCGCTCAGGATGATAGATTACGCATTGGCGAGGGGCGAGTTCGAAACGAAATACAACGGCAGCCGGAGACTAATCACTTCAGGCAGCCTTAAGAGGTGGGCTGCCAAAGACCACTTTGGTGCGGTGAACAGAAAGAAAAAAGACCGGGAGAAATCGGAATAGGTGGCCGCGAAGGAGGGTCGGGATCATCCCCGGCCCCTCTTGTCTTTCTGGCCGTTCTCTCGAACCCAACCCGTGCCAACCGGCGTAAGGAGAAATGATGGCAAAGAGTGAAGTCAAATCCGTTCGGGGCATCTTTGAGCATCCTGGCGGTTCAGGGGTATGGTGGATTCATTATTACGCGGAGGGAAAGCGGCACCGGGAGAAAGTTGGCCGAAAAAGCGATGCGATCAAGCTCTATCAAACTCGCAAAGCAGATACCACAGCGGGGCGCAAACTTCCTGCACTACGCAACACAAAAGCGGTGACAGTCGCAGACTTGGTAGACCTTGCTTTGGAGGCGACGCAAGGCCACAAGGACAAACGCAACTACATTTCAAAAGCAGGCATTATCCGTGAGGCAATGGGGACCCGTCCGGCCGCAGAGGTTTCTCCTCAGGAGATTGAGCGCTGGCTTCGATCCCATTGCAAGAGTGCGGCCACAGCGAACCGTTATAAGGCTTTCGTATCGCTCTGTTACCGGCAAGGCGAGAGAAATGGCAAGGTTTCCGGCAATCCCGCCCGTCTGGTTCAGCAGCAGAAGGAATCCGTTGGCCGTATCCGCTTCCTAACCAGAGAGGAATACAACCGGGTGTGTGATGCGATACGCAAGCGCTTCCCAGACCATCTACCAGAGTTTGTGGTGTCGGTCAACACGGGGATGAGATTGACCGAGCAGTATTCTTGCACATGGTCCCAGGTCGATCTGTCACGCCGCGCTATCGACCTGACAGAGACCAAGAACGGCACAAAGCGGACCATCCACTTAAACGCAGATGCTCTGGCCGCCATCCAATCCGTGAGGCAAAAGGGGCAAAAAGCTGGTGACAGGGTGTTCCCCAGATTTGGAACCGAGGACCGCTTTGATACCCGCTCATGGTTCCAACCGTGCTTAACAGAGGCAGAAATTGTCGGGTACGTCTGGCATTCAAATAGGCACACTTTCTGCTCTTGGTTGGCAATGGCTGGGGCAACGATCAAAGAGATTCAGGAGTTGGCTGGTCACAAAACCATTACCATGTCTGCCCGGTACGCTCACCTGTCGGCAGACCACAAACTGTCTGTAATTGACCGAATCGCGGCCACAGGAACAGCCACCTAAAACAGCCACCGGAATCACAGCCACAGCCACCGGAAACCCCAACAGCCACCAGAACAGCCACCAAGCAAAAACAGCCACTCGCGATATAGTTGCTTTTTTCGAGCTAAGTCCTTTGTTTTGTTGGTGCCGGGAGGGGGGGTCGAACCCCCACGAGAGGTTGTCTCGGCGGATTTTGAGTCCGCTGCGTCTGCCAGTTCCGCCATCCCGGCGTTGGGGTGGGGTGTCAGTTGAAAGTATCGCACAGGTGCTGCTTGGGCTGCCACTTCCGGCCGCGTTCCGGGAACGGGTTCGCTGGCCTGCGCGGCGGGTCGCGAACGCCGGAACGGCGCGTTTTCCACGCATGCGCCATGCGACAATAAAGAGTGAGCGCAATGACAACGACTCCCTATCCTGGGCAGACTCCTCCCGCGGAGGATGCTCTGATTCCCGAGCCGATCGAGATTTCGCCCGAACTGCTCGCCCTGCACAGCATTACTCCCATGGAGTATGGACGCATCCTGGCCGCCCTCGGGCGCGTTCCTTCGCTCACCGAACTGGGCATCTACAGTGTGATGTGGAGCGAGCACTGCTCCTACAAGTCCTCCAAAGTGCATCTCAAGCGGCTGCCCACCAAGAGCGACCGAGTCGTCCAGGGGCCGGGCGAGAACGCCGGCATCATCGACGTGGGTGACGGCTGGGCCTGCGCCTTCAAAATCGAGAGCCACAACCACCCCAGCTACATTGAGCCGCATCAGGGCGCGGCGACGGGCGTCGGCGGCATCCTGCGCGATATCTTCACCATGGGCGCGCGGCCCCTCGCCGTCATGGATTCGCTGCGCTTCGGACCGATTCATCCTGGTGCGGACGACGGGGCGCTGGTGCGGAAAAACCACTCCATCGTTGAAGGCGTCGTTAGCGGCGTGGCCGGGTACGGCAACTGCTTCGGCGTGCCCAATCTGGGTGGCGAAACCAAGTTCGAGGCCTGTTACAGCGGCAATCCGCTGGTCAACGCGTTTGCGTTGGGCCTGGTCAAGATCGACGAAATCTTCTATGGAAAGGCCGCCGGGGTGGGCAACCCGGTGATTTACGTGGGTGCCAAGACGGGCCGCGACGGCATTCACGGGGCGACCATGGCCTCCGAGGAGTTCCACGAGGGCACCGAGGCCAAGCGCCCCAACGTGCAGGTCGGCGACCCGTTTATGGAGAAGCTGCTGCTGGAAGCCTGCCTCGAAGCCATGCGGACCGGTGCCATTGTCGGCATTCAGGATATGGGCGCGGCCGGTCTCACCTGCTCCACCTGCGAGATGGGCGCGCGCGGCGGGGTGGGCCTGGATGTCGAGCTGGATTATGTTCCCCAGCGCGAGACCGGGATGAACTCCTACGAGATCATGCTGTCGGAGAGCCAGGAGCGGATGCTGCTGGTGGCCGAAAAGGGCCGCGAGGACGAAGTGCTGCGCGTCTTCGCAAAGTGGGGGCTGGACGCGACCATCGTTGGCGTGGTCAAGCCCGAGCCGCGGCTGCGCATCCGCCACCACGGCGTGGTGGTCGCGGACATTCCCAACGAATCGCTGACCGATGACGCTCCGCTCTACCACCGCCCCGTCGGCGTTTGGAAGGCCCCGGTGCCGCTCGACCCTCCGGCGGAGGTGCTGGCGGAACTGGCCAAGCCGCGCGACTACACCGCCGACCTGAAAAAGCTGCTCGCCAGCGCCAATATCTGTAGCAAACGCTGGGTTTACGAGCAGTACGACTCCATGGTGCAGACCAACACGGCGCTTGGCCCCGGTGGCGAAGCGGGTGTGATGCGGATTAAAGGGACAGGGGTCAGGGGCCAGGGGTCAGGGGTCAGGGAGCGCGGGCTTGCGATGGCGCTGGATGGCAATGGGCGCTGGTGTTATCTGGACCCGAAACTGGGCGCGATGCATGCCGTGGCTGAAGCCTGCCGCAAGGTGGCTTGTACTGGCGCGACGCCCGTGGCAGCGACGAACTGCCTTAATTTTGGCAATCCGGAGAAGCCGGAGATTATGGCCCAGCTTTCGGCGGCTATCGATGGTATCGCTGAAGCCTGCAACGCGCTCGGAACCCCCATCACCGGCGGCAACGTCTCCCTCTACAACGAAACCAAGGGAGTCGGCATCTATCCGACTCCTGTGATTGGGATTGTGGGGATTTTGGAGGATGTGACGAAGGCGGTGCCGGCGGATTTTCAGAGGGTGGGCGACCTGATTCTGCTCATTGGCGAAGGGATGGGCGCGAATGTTCCGCCCATCGCCCTGGCCGAGTTCGGTTCCACCGAGTACGCGAAGGAAATCCTGGGCGCGCTTTGGGGAGAGCCCACTTATCTCGATCTCGAAGCAGAGTGGCAGCTTCACAAGTGTCTGGTCGAACTAGCCGACAAGGGCCTCATTCACTCGGCGCGCGACATTGCCGATGGCGGCATCGCGGTCGCGCTGGCGCAGGCCTCGTTCCGCAATTCAGTTGGAGCCAGCGTGGGAGTGGTTCCGATTTTGGATGAGTCGCCCGCACTGGCGCTCTTTTCGGAGCCGGCTACGCAGGTGATTTTGACATGCTCGCCTGCCGACAAGGAGAGGATTGAAGAGTTGGTCTTCAACTATTCTGAGCTCTCCTGCTGGCTGATCGGAGAAACGGTGTCTGACCGGCTGGAAATCATGGATTCGGAAGCGGTGGCCTCGGGCAACGAGGGGATTCTGATCGATTGTCCCCTCTCCGAACTGCGCCAGCCGTGGGCCGGTGCTCTCGAAGCTGCTCTGCACGACGAGGTGACGGCATGAGCCGCTTGCTCTACCAGGGTGTTCCAGGCACCCCCGACACCGTCCTCAGCGAAGAATCCCTGACCCCTGATCACTGTCCTCTGACCCCTGTCTTGGACGATCCAAAACTCCGCGAGGAATGCGGCGTCATGGCCGTCTACGGCCACCCGGACGCGGCTCGCCAGGTCTATCTCGGCCTCTACGCCCTGCAGCATCGTGGGCAGGAGTCAGGGGGCATCGCCTCGGCGAACGGCCAGCATCTCTCCAACATCAAGGGCATGGGCCTCATCTCCGAAATCTTCCTCGAAGATGTGCTTATCAAGCTCCATGGCGACATGGCCATTGGCCATACCCGCTACTCCACTACCGGCGATTCGGCACTGCTCAACGCGCAGCCCATCCGCGTCGACTCGACTCGAGGCCTGATTGCCATCGCCCATAATGGCAACCTGGTGAATCTGGGCAACATGCGGGCCAAGCTGGAGCGTGAGGGCGCTTACTTCCAGACCACCTCCGACTCGGAAATCATCGTCCAGTTGATCGCTTATTCCAAGGCCGATACGTTGGTCGACGCCATTGCCGACTCACTTAGCCAGGTCGAGGGCGCGTTTTCCATCGTGATGATGATGCGCGACCGTATCTTCGCGGCGCGTGACCCGCGCGGATTTCGCCCGCTGGCGATGGGCCGCATCAAGAATCCGGATGGGCCGGACACGATCGTCTTCGCCTCGGAGACTTGCGCCTTCGACCTGCTGCGCGCCGAGTACGAGCGCGAAGTGCTGCCCGGCGAGCTGGTCATGGTCTCGGCCGATGGGGTCACCAGTCGCCAGTTCGCGAGCGGCTTTCCGCAATCGAGCTGCATCTTCGAGCAGGTCTACTTTGCCCGGCCCGATAGCCGCGTCTTTGGCCGCTGGGTGCAGCAGAGCCGGGAAGAGATGGGGCGTCAGCTTGCGCGCGAATCGGGTGTGGAAGCCGACCTGGTGGTGCCCGTCCCCGATTCCGGCGTCACCGCCGCGTTGGGCTACGCGGATGAGGCCGGGCTGCCCTTCCGCTTCGGCCTGATCAGGAACCACTACGTCGGCCGCACGTTCATCGAGCCCGAGCAGCGCGTGCGCGACTTCGGCGTGAAGCTCAAGCTCAATCCGGTGCGCAACCTGCTCGAAGGCAAGCGCATCGTCCTTATCGACGACTCCATCATCCGTGGGACGACGAGCCGCAAGATCGTGCGCATGGTGCGCGGCGCGGGCGCAAAAGAAGTGCACTTGCGCATCAGCTGCCCGCCGACCATCTCGCCCTGCTTCTACGGCGTGGATACTCCGAGCAAGCGCGACCTGATCGCCGCGAATAAGTCAGTGGAAGAGATTCGTCAGTACATTGAAGCGGACACGCTGGCTTACTTATCGCTCGATGGGCTGCTGAAGTGCTGCGACGATGGGACTGGCACCGGCTACTGCACCGCCTGTTATACCGGGAATTACCCGACAGACTGGGTGGATGTGGACGAGATTCTCCCCGCGCATCCGTTGCGGGCGAATCAGACGCAGTTGAGCTTTTTATAAATTGAACGGGACCAGGACTCGATCCCGGCCCGCTCAGTCTGACAACCAATCCAATGAAATCCGGAGGTGAGGCTACTCCACCGGTTTCGCCTTCCCATCTTTGATGGCCTGGTCGAGGATCGACCTGAGCTTGCGCCCAGCTTCTTCGGCGATTCTGCCCTGCTGTTCGCCGAGCTGGCCCATCTGCTCGCCCAGGCGGCCCATCTCCTCGCCCATCCGGCCCTGTTTTTCTCCCCACTCGCCCTGTTTTTCGCCGAGCAGGCCCTGCAATTCGCCAATCTTGCCCTGAATTTCGCCCATGCGGCCTTCCAACTCGCTCAGCCTTTCCTGGGCCGCCTCCGCAGCCAGTTGAGTGGCCTTTTCAATCTGGTCTTTGTTCAGCTTCATCGCCTTGTCGGCCTGATCCTGGGTCATCTTGCGGAACTTTTCGTTCTGCAATTCGGCAAGTTGCCGGTCCAGTTCAGCCATTTTGGCCTTGAATTCGGGAGTCTCGGTCTGGGCCTGGATCATCTCCGGGGTAATCTTATCCATGCGCTTCTGAACTTCGGCCATTTTCAGGTCCAGCTCGGCCTGGGCGCGTTCCAGAGCTTCATCGCCTTTGAAGAGGCTCCGCCCCTGGGCGAGGAGCGCCGGGTCGGTGACGACGTACCCCTTGCCGTCGCGCTCAAACCAGAGGTAATCGCCGTGCAGGCCAAGCCGCTTGCGGTCGCGCGCCAGGCGGTCGTTGTATTCGCCCTTCCAGCGGAGCGTTCCGTCGCCGTTTTCGTGGACGAACGCGTACGGATAGCCATCCTGCTCGCCGTCGAGATCCGCGGAGGGCTCGGGAGGCTCGGGCGCTTCGACGGCTTCAAGCGGCTCGCCCGTCGCAGGCGGCCGGGTGAGATCCGCGGACTGGCCCCCTGCCGAAGCGGTGCCGGCGCCAGCCAAGACGCCAACGTCGTCGGCCGAGGCGTTCGCGGGGGCAGCCGGATCGCGGCCAACCGACCCCGTGACCTGACCGGCGACGCTGCCGTTCACCTGGCCCGTTACTTTGCCAGAGACTTGCCCAATCACTGAAGCGCCCGTCAGTTGCGCGGCCTCGACGCGCGGGGCAATCCGCACCAGCGCTATGGCGGCCACCAGCGCGGCGGGTACGAGCAGCGCGGCAATGGCGGCGTGACGCCGGCCTTCGAAGAAGTCGAGATGGAAGCGCTTCTGATTCAAGATGCGCTCAATGCGGCTGGGAAGATTGGAACTGCGAGCCATGGCTACTCCTGCGATGGGGGTTCGGCGCGGCATGGCCGCGAATTCAAGCAGCACCTGCGCGTAGGCGGGTGCATCGGGGGCGTGGACGAGGCCGGCGTGATCGCTGAGCGCTTCGGCCAGTTCACTGAGCCGGCGCTTAAGCCACCAGCCCAGTGGACTGAACCAGAAGACGGCCGCATAGATGGCGGTGAGCAGCTGCAGATAGAAATCCTGCTGGCGGACGTGCGATTGCTCGTGAGCGAGCACAATCTTGAGCTTCGCGGAGTCCCATTGGCCGCAATCGGCGGGGAGCAGAATGCCGGAACCGACGGTGACCGGGGTCGTGATCTCGCGGCTCATCCGGACCCGCGGCAGGTCGCCGGCGGGGGCGGCGCGGAGCCAGATTCCGAATGCGGCTGCGAGACTCCAGGCGACGCGGAGCAGAAGGATCCCTGCGATTGCCAGGTAGCCGAGCGGAATCCAAGTGGCCGCGCGCTCCCATGCGGTCGGGGTTGCGGGGCTTACTGGACGAACTGGAGCGGGCGGAGCCATCGCGAAAGGTGGAGCGGCAGTCACTGTGACAGAGACTGGCGCCTCCTCGGCGATGCCGGCAAACTCATCCGGGTCGGCGCGCCGGCCCGCCCGCGGCTTGGGCATCCGGGGAGGCGCGGTCACGGTCAGCGTGGCGCTCGCGGAAGCTGGCTCTTTGTGGGCATTGTTCCCCGCGGTAGGGTTCGCCGGTTGCCGATGGGGCACGAGGCGATCGAGAGGAATCCGGATGGCGGCGACGCTGGCCGGGACCGGGGCGCGCATGGCCAGCGGCATGGCCACGGCCGCGGCCAGCACCAGAACCCAGGCCACCTTCTGCGCGAGCACATTGCGCACGGAGAAAAGGCGGATTCCGGCCCAGACGGCACTGGCCATCAGCACGGAACGGATCGCGGCTTCAAGGATGAGCATCAGCATCACTTCACTCCTTTTCCATTGGCTTTTCCGGTTTCCAATTCAGTTCGTGCGGCGGCGATACGGTCGGCCAGGCGCTTCAGCTCCTTGCCGTCCAGGACGGCGGAATCCACCATGCCGACCAGCAGCGCTTCCACCGAACCCTCGCAGAACCAGTCCAGGATGCGTTTGACCGCGCGCCCAGCCACCATCTGCGCCGGCTCGGCCGGGGAGAACAGAAATGTGCGGTTGTCGAGAACGTGCGTCACGTAGCCCTTTTCTTCCAGCCGCCTGAGCACGGTCCTCACGGTCGAGTCCTTCAGGGGGCGGTCCTGCAGGTCGAGCTCCTCGCGGACCTGCTCCGCCGTCAGCGTTCCATGCTGCCACAGCAGTTGCAGCACACTGCGCTCCAGCTCTCCCAGTTCCGCCGGATCGTGCGCGCCGATTTCGTGACTGTCTGTAACGTTACTGTTCATAATGCTACAGACTGTAACACATGAAGGTGGTGAGCGCGCAAGGGAAATTTTCCTGAAAATTGAAAATTGACTCCGCCGCCGAGACGCGCGCCAAATCGGCTTCGTTTCCGCTCATTTGCCTTGGGCTTCGCTTCTCCGCGCTGGCTGTGAAAGCATGAAGAAAGCGAAAGGCGAGCGGATGGACAGGGAATCGGTGCTGATCATCACGGGTTCGATGGGGGCCGGCAAGTCGACCGTTCTGGGCGAAGCCTCGGACCTCCTCTCTGGGAGAGGCATCGTTCATGCTGCGATTGATATGGATGCCCTCGGCCTTGGTTGTCTCCCCTTTGGAACGCTCACCGACGATGCGATGTTCTCCAATCTGCGCTCGGTCCGCCACAACTACGCCGCGCTGGGGGTGCGCCGGTTTCTGCTGGCGCGCGCTCTTGAAAGCCAAATGCAGCTCCAGCCCAAATGCAGCTCCAGCTCTGCCGGGAGATCTTTCCGGGGGCGAATCTCGTCGTTTGCCGAGTGACCGCAAGCATCGAAACCATGCGGCGCCGCGTTGAGCGGCGAGAATTGGGAGTCCTGTGGCAGGAAATCGCGGCACGGGTCGCTCACTTGAGCGACCTTCTCGATCGCGCTCACCTTGAAGACTTTTCCGTAACCAACGAGGAGCGCCCGGTGACCGAAGCGGCGCTTGAAGTGCTGACCGGGGTTGGATGGCTGGCCGGCTGATGCCTCTCGATCCCAAACGGGCAGGATTGCATCCAATTCCCGCCAACCCAGTACAATCGAATCAGGTTCCGCCCCGGAGGGATGCCCCTTGCCACTCTATGAGTACCGCTGTACCGCCTGCGGCTACAGCTTCGAGAAAATCCAGAGCTTCGCCGCCGAGCCGGAGAGTGTCTGCCCCAAATGCCAGGGTGTGCTGATTCGCCCGGTGACGGCGCCGGCGCTGCAATTCAAAGGCGCTGGCTGGTATGTGAACGACTACGCGGCCAAAGGCAGCGCCAAGTCGGCGGAGGCCACCAACGCCGCCGCGGCGGAGAACCCTACAGGTGCTTCGAGCGCCGAGGTCAAGACCTCCGGGGCTCCGGGTACCTCCGCATCGGAGGGCGCGAGTTCGTCTTCCTCCGAGGCTCCAGCGGCGAAGCCACCTGCGCCGTCTGCCACTCCCGCCCCGGCCAACTGAACCCTTTTCCGCCTCGCCGCATCCATACGGTAAAGGCTGAACTCTGTTAACCAGCCGGTTACCCTGCCTCGGTGAATGGTAACTGAATCGTTACTAAACCGGGCGCGGCTCCAGCCGGCTGTATCACTCGGGCCAGCCTCTCCAAGACGAGGCAAATCAATGGTTTCCATCCGAAAATCCAATCAGCGCGGCCACGCCAACCACGGCTGGCTCGACTCCCGCTTCAGTTTCTCCTTCGCCGACTACTACGACCCGGAATCGATGGGCTTCCGCGCCCTGCGTGTCATCAATGAGGACGTCATTCAGGGCGGCGGCGGCTTCGGCATGCACGGCCATCGCGAGATGGAGATCGTCACATACGTGCTCTCCGGCGCGCTGCGCCACACCGATTCGCTCGGCTCCGGTGGGGTCATCGTTCCTGGCGAGTTGCAGCACATGTCGGCCGGGACCGGCATTCGCCACTCCGAGTTCAACGCTTCGGCCACAGAGCCCGCCCACCTGCTGCAGATCTGGCTGGTGCCGACGAAACCCGGCGTCAAGCCCAGCTACAGCCAGCAGACCTTCCCGGTGGCCGCGGAACCGAATCTGCTTCATCTGCTCGCCTCGCCCGATGGACGAGAAAACTCGCTTGTCTGGGAAACGGAAGCCGAGCTTTACGGCGCCCGCGTCGACGCCGGGGACAAGGTCGAACACGCTTTCACCCGCAAGCACGGCTGGGTGCAGGTGGCGCGGGGATCGGCGGTCGTCAATGGGCAGAACCTGGCCCAGGGAGACGGACTCGCGCTCTCCGAGGAAGTTGATATCGCCATCCAGGCTGGGAAGGACGGGACGGAAGTGCTGTTCTTTGAGCTGGCTTGAAGATTCACTTTGATTCAACCAGAAAGACTAGTATTCTGGTTGAAACGGTGGAGGATTCCATGACGCGCTGGCAGGTGCAGGAAGCGAAGACGCGGTTGAGCGAAGTGATTGAAGACGCGCGGAACAAAGGTCCGCAAATCATCACTCGCCATGGCGCGGAGCGGGCGGTCATTCTTTCGATTGAAGACTATCGCTCGCTCACCGCCCATAAGCCGAGTTTGAAGGCTTACCTGCTGGGCGGGCCGAAAGTCGAGAGCTTTGAGATTGAGCGCGACCGCGACCTGGGCCGCGAGGTGGACCTGTGAGCGAGCGCGAGGGGTGGCTGCTCGACACAAACGTGCTGAGCGAAACCCGCAAGTGGAAGGCTGACGAGGGGATGATGGCTTTTCTCCAAGCAGCCGACCCGGATTCGATCTTCGTGAGCGTGTTGACTGTAGGAGAGTTGCGCAAGGGCGTGGCCTACAAGAAAATCAGCGACCCTGTGGCGGCGCAACGTCTGACGGAGTGGGTGGAGGGACTTGAGCTCAGCTTCGCCGACAGAATCCTGGGCATTGATGCGGCGATCGCGCGGCTTTGGGGCGAGTGGTCCGGCGCGCGGCCAAGGCCGGTGGTGGACACCCTGCTGGCGGCGACCGCTGTGGTCCACGGATTGACACTGGTTACGCGCAATGTCCGCGATGTGGAGGGTGTCCCGGTGAAGGTGCACAATCCCTGGAGGGTGTAGCGGGGTTTTCGTGGTGGCCAAATGGGTGGCGAAGCGAATGTGGCTGATTCTCGTCGAGCAAGACCGACTTCACGCGGCTATCGCATGCTTGTGGGCGAAGGCGAGGACTTCGCGGATGGTCTTGAGGGAAAGAGTGGGAAAGTCCGCATGGGTCTCTTCGGGAGTGCGGCCGAGCTCTTCGTCATGGAGAGTCGTATCGGGTTCAATGCGTGTGCCTTTGATGACAGGCCTGCCGCCCATCTTCCCGGCAACGCTCTCCACCCATTCACACTCCGACCAGTC
>Ga0302275_10004692_pt1 | contig 13415 bp, 5 predicted proteins | sample III_Bog_N2_2_FD_200229 | JGI IMG/M metagenome (GOLD analysis project Ga0302275, IMG submission 200229) | Peat permafrost microbial communities from Stordalen Mire near Abisko, Sweden - III_Bog_N2_2 | ecosystem: Environmental > Terrestrial > Soil > Wetlands > Peat | place: Sweden: Abisko...
GAGGGTTCCGCCGTTAGCCAGTTCGAAGCGCCCGATGCGGTCGGTGCGTGCGTCGGTGAACGCTCCCTTGACATGGCCGAAGAGCTCGCTTTCGAACGTGCCCTCGGGCAAAGCGCCCGTATTCACGGCGACCAGCGTGCGCTGCGCGCGGGCCGACAGGCGGTGCAGCATCTGCGCGATCACTTCCTTGCCCGTTCCATGCTCGCCCGTCACCAGGACGTTGGCGTCCGAGGGGCCGACACGCGACATCGCCTCCACCACCGGCCGCATCGAGGGTGCCGAGGCTATGAAGTCCGGCGCGCCCGGAGCGCGGAGAATGCGATTCTCCGCTTCCAGCCACTGGGCGCGCTTCTGGCTCCGGTGCAGCTCCATCTGGGTGCGCAGCACACTCACCAGCCGCGCGTTCTCCCACGGCTTCTGAATGAAATCCCCAGCGCCCCGCCGCATCGCCTCGACCGCAAGATCGATATTCCCCCAGGCGGTCATCACCACGATCGGCAGTTGGGCGTCGGTCTCCCGTATGCGCGTGACAAGTTCGAGCCCCTCCTGCCCGGAGGTGGTGTCCCGAGTGTAGTTCAGGTCGATAAGCACCCCGTCGAACGTGCCGTTGGCCAGCGCCTCCAGCAGCAGCGCCGGGGTGCGCACCAGCTCCAACTGGTAGCCTTCCGGCTTCAGCAGCAGACGCAAAGCCTCCAGTATCTGCGGCTGGTCGTCGGCCACGAGCAGCTTGCACGGGCTTTCCTTCGCTTCGGCCGCTGCAACCGCCGTTCCACTTGCTCCGCTCGCTCTGTCGCCCTTGGTCATCTCCGCCAGTCTTTCAGCCCGCAATTGTTACTGTCCACCTGGGCCCGCAGTGCTTGTAGGCGTTGCGCCTGTTCTTGCCGCGTCGATCGAGATGCCAAACTCCTCAAGCACTGAGCCCGTGGCGCGCCGCACCTCGATCCGCGCCTTTTCGTACGCAGTCTCCGCCGTCACCAAAGCGGACTCCGCCACCGCCAGATCATGCTCGGCGGAGAGCGTTTGCTGATTGGACCCCGCGCCCAGCTTCTGCTCCTGTTGCATGATGTCCAGCGTCTTCTGCGCCAGATCGCGCGCCTTGCGCGCCGCTGCCACGCGGCTCGCACCCTGCTCAAAGGCAAAACTGGCGCTCCGCGCCTCGATGCGGATGCGCTTCTTCTGCTCTTCAAAACCCACCTGAGACTGCCGGTATTCGAGCTCCGTGCGGTACTGGTCGGCCTTGGCCACGCGGTTGCGCAGTGGAATATTCAATTGCAGGCCCACCTGGTACTCCGGAGATGAATAGTTAAGGGCGTTCTGAACCGCGCCGCCAAAGCCGGTGGGAACGACCTTCGTGGTATTCGAGGCATCCTCGTTGTACCCGGTGCCGGCATAGAAGCCGTAAGCATTCAACGAAGGAAGCAGGGCATTGCGCGCCGTCTTGCGGCTCAGCTCGCTGTTCTGCAACACCAGCGCGGCCTCCTGCAATTCTGTCCGGTTCTGGAGAGCCGCCGCGATCATCTCCTGCACCGGCTGCGGCGTGCCTCCCGTGGTGGTATTCACCTTGTCGGTCGGAACCACCGGCATCTCTTCCAGAATGGGATCGTCCAGCGAGCGGGTGATGGCGTTTTTCATGTAGAGCTCTTGCAGCTCCAGATTGGTGCGGGCTACGGTCAGGTCCTGCTCCCGCAGGGCCAGGTCGCCTTCCGCCTTGAGCACGTCCATCTGCGGAATGGCCTGAAGTTCATACTGTTTGCGGCTCTTGTCCAGCGTCTCATTCGCAAAGGCCACGGATCGCTCGCTGACCTGATCGATATCGTAGGCACTCACAAGGTCCCAGTAGAGATCGCAGATCTGCGTCACGGTTGCGATCACCTGGGCCTTGAAGGCGATGTCCGATACCTTCTGATTCGTCTTGGCAATGCGCAGAAATCGCAGGTTTGGGCCCAGGCCAAAACCGGCCAACAGTTGCTGTTGGGCCACGAATTGAACATAGGAGGTGATTTGCGGATTAAGTGCCTGGTTGGGGCTGTTGAAAGTCTGGCGATTGTTGTTCCAGATGACTTGAATGCCGCCGCCGGTTGGGAACGCCTGCGAATAGGACATGTTTCCGAGAATCGTGTTGTCGTCGAAGACCGGCACATTTTCCAGAGTCCGGTTGGTGAGTAGCGATTTGGTATGGTCCACGTATGCATTGGCCGAGATCTGAGGATCGTAATTGGAAACCGAAGTCCCGGCGCCAAGTGTTGAATTCACCAGGCCGCCGTTGCCCGCGCCCGCGCCGCCCGCGCCGCTGGTGGTGCCGCCGGCGCCCGCGCCCGTGCCCAGGCCGCCGCTGGTGCCGCCAGGAGTGCCCGACACGACGCCGGTGTTGACGCCGCGCGTCACGCCGCCCGCCTGGGTGCGCTGCACGTCCATCTGGGCGATGGGAAGGTTGTAGCGGGCGATCACCATGTCGAGGTTGTCTTCAAGCGCCAGGTCGATGGCATCATGCAACGTCAGGTAAATCTTGCCGTCGCGCACCAGCCCGTTGAGGCGTGGAGAGTTGGCCATGATCGGCGGTGGCACCGTCTTTCCCCGATAAGCGTCGATCGGGTTGCGAGAAGCGTGTTGCAACAGGTCGAACGGAATCGACGAAGTCGCGGTCGATGCCGGCGCGGCAGCGGACGGAGTCAGCGTGTTGGCGTCCTGCCTGGCGGGGGCGGCCGGTGGAGCGTCTTGCTGGCTTTGCGCCCAGGCCGGAACCGCCGGTTGCGCAACCATGCTCAGGCTGCACAGAAATGCGATGGATCGGGATAGGGCTTTCACGTGCTTGACCGAGGATGCGGCTCCGCATTTGCCCGTCCGTTCATGTAGGAAATGAGTCACGATTGCGCTCCTGCCGCCGAGGTTGCCGCGGACGTGTCAGAGTAAAGCCAGCCATCGCGCAGTTCGATCACGCGTGTGCCGTAGGTGGCGTTCAGTTCCGAGTGCGTCACCTGAACGATGGTGGTTCCCTGGTCGTGCAGCTTCTTGAACAGCTCCATGATTTCCCTGGCCTGCGTGGAGTGCAGGTTGCCCGTCGGCTCATCGGCAAGCAAAAGGTCCGGGTTGTGAATCACCGCGCGCGCGATGCCGACCAACTGCTGCTGGCCACCGGACAACTGGCTCGGATAGAGATCCTTCTTGCCCACAATCTGGAACCGGTCGAGCGTGTCGGCCACCAGCGCCTGGCGCTCGGCGCGCGGAATGTCCTTGTAGGAAAGCGGCAGATCGATATTTTCCGCGACGGTCAGATCGTCCAGCAGGTGATAGCTCTGGAAGACCATGCCGATGCGGCGGCGGGCCAGATCCGCGCGTTGCTTGCGGCTCATGCGGTGGACCGCCTCATCCTCGAACATGAATTCGCCCGTCCATTGGTCGTCGAGCATGGCCAGCACATTGAGCAGGGATGACTTTCCCGCGCCGGAGGGACCCATCACGGTGACAAATTCACCGCGCTGGATGGTCAAAGTCACCTTGCGCAGCACCCAGGTTTCGGTGTGCCCGGTTTTGTAACTGCGGTCTATTTTCTTCAAATCGATCATGTGTGATTTACTCCGCTCTCAATGCTTTCATGGGGTCGATAGATGCCGCGCGGCGCGCCGGAATGGCCGCCGACAAAAGGATCATGACTACGCTCGCCAGCACACAGGCTGCGAGGGTGAGTGGGTCGCCCGGTTCCACGTTGAACAACTGGCTGCGCAGAAGGCGGGACAGGCCCACCGCCGCGGGCAGGGCGACCGCGATGGCAAGGGCCGACGTGAGAGCCATCTCCCGCAGGACCAGAAGCACGACCGAGCTGCGCTGCGCTCCCAGGGCCATGCGCACACCAATCTCGCGGGTGCGCTGCGCCGTGGCATAGGCCAGAACGCCGTACAAACCGATCGCGGTCATCAGCAAGGCCAGCGCCGAAAAGCTGGCGGCCAGGAACGCCAGCGCGCGCTCGTTGGAGACGCTCTCGTTCACCTGTTGCTCCATGGTGAGCATGTCGTTGACTACCAGCTTGGGGTCGAGCCGATGGATCCGCTCGCGGATGGCGCTTTCGACCGCAACCGGGTCCTGGCTGGTGAGCGCATACAACCGCAAGCCCCCAGGATGATTCTGCTGCAGGTAGGGCATGTACACCCGCTCGCCCGGTTTGTCGCGCATGGAGCGGTGTTTGACATCGCCGACTACGCCGACGATGGCGATGTCGAACTTGGACGGGTGGTTATCCTCGGCGATGAGACGGCCGAGGGCGTTCTGCGGCGAACCGAAGAAGCGCTTGGCCAGAGCCAGGTTCACGACAGCCACGCTGGGAGTTCCCTTCACGTCGGCCGGCGAAAAATCGCGCCCGGCAAGCAGCGGCTGGCGCAGCGTGGCGAAGTATCCCGGCGTCGTCCGCGCATTTTCAAAGTGCATGTTCTCTTCTTCCGCCGGAACATACCCCTGCACACTGAAGGTCGAGCGGTCGGAGTCGCCCGAGAGTTCCGGATCGTCCGTGCCCGACGCCTGCAGGACTCCGGGGATTGTGCGCATCGCGTCCAGAACGTTTGTTTCCACCTGCGCCGTGCGCTCTTCGCTGTAACCGGCCTTGGTCGGATTGACGTCGAAACTGAGCAGGTGCTCCAGATTGAACCCCACATCCTGGTGGCGCAGGTTGGTCAGGGTGCGCAAAAAGAGTCCCGCCCCGCCAAGCAGCAGCACCGTGAGCGCAATCTGCAAGCCGACCGCGACCTTGCGGAAGAACTGCGACCGCCGCGAAGCGGTGCCGCTGCTCTGGCGCAGCGCTTCGGCCAGCCGCGGCCGCAGGAACTGGATCGCCGGCGCCATGCTGAAGGCCACGCTCACCAGCACAGCCAGCGCCAGGGTAAAGAACAGGATCCGCGTATCGACCGACGCCGAGTAAGGCGCATCCGAGGGGTCGTCGCTGTTGGTGATCAGGCGCAGAAGCACCTTGCAGATGAGCGGCGAAAGCGCGACTCCGGCAATCGCGCCCAACGCGCCCAGCACTCCGCCCTCCACCAGCAGTTGAGCCACGATCGTGCTCCGCCCCGCTCCCAGCGCGTAGCGCATGGCGATCTCCCGGCTCCGTCCCGCCGCGCGCAGCAGCAGCAGCGTGGCGATGTTCACAGCGCACATCGCCGCCAGTACGCCCACCATCCCCATCAGGACCATCAGGGGCGTCTTCAGCTCCGCCCGCTCCGGCATGAATCCGGTCGAGTCTTCCTTGACCGAGAGGTGCGTCTTGAGAAACTTCTCCTTGAAGCGAGCGCTGGCGCTCGCGTACCCGGTCAGTTCCTGGCTTCGCAGCGCGTACCACAGCGGCTCCAGACTCGCTTCGGCCTGCTGGCGGGTGACGCCGGGCTTCAGGCGCGCGACCAGCGTAATCCAAAGAGATTGATGGCTGTTCAGGTCGTCCCGCGGAGCCATCCAGGGCATGGCGACCTCCACCATGCTCATGGGAACGAAGACTCCCGGCTTGTAACCGTCGATGGCGCTATGGAACCCCTCCGGCGCAACCCCGAGAATCGTGAAAGCGTGGCCGTTGATGAGCACGGTTTGGTTCACAACATCCGCGGCTGCGTGGAAGTGCGTCTTCCAGTAGTCGTAGCTCAGCACGGCCACCGGATTCGCATTCTTGGCCATATCGTCGGAGGCGTTGAAAAGACGCCCCGCCGCCGGCATCAGCCCCAGCACATCGAAGTAGTTGCCGGTCACCACTTCGGCATCTTCGTTCTCCGCCTGATCGTGCCAGGAGACGCCCACACTGGCCCTGTCCGCTGCGACAACGCCGGAAAAGACCGTGTTTCGGTCGCGCAGGTCCTTGTACATCGGATAGGAGAAATAGTTCGAAGTGTCGCCGCCGAAGCTGCTCGCCGAGCCGGAGAAGCCGCCAGTCCACTCGAAGCGCACCAACTCCTTGGGACTGCGGACGGGAAGCATGCGCAGGATCACCTGATCGAAGATCGTAAAAATGGCCGAATTGGCGCCGATGCCAAGCGCCAGCGTGACAACGACCGTTGCTGCAAAACCCGGCGATCGCCGCAGTTGGCGCAATCCGTAACGAACATCCTGAAGAAGCTTCTGCATAAATCCTCTTTTATTCCGATCTGAGCGCTTGCATGGGTTCAACCGAGGCGGCGCGGCGCGCCGGGATGAACCCGGCCGCCATGGCGCAAACGGCGAGCGCCCCGATGGCCGCGATCATGGCCAGCACGTCGTACTCCTTCACGTTGTAGAGCTGGCTGGCCATCAAGTGTCCAGCCAGCAGCGCGCTAGGGATGCCCAGCGCCAGTCCCAGACCAAGCTGAAAGATGACGCTGCGCATCACCAGCGTTACGACGCTCGCGCGCGTGGCTCCGAGAGCCATCCGGATGCCGATCTCGCTGGTGCGGCGGGCCACCAGGTAGGAAGTGACCCCGTAGAGCCCAACCGAAGCCAGCACCAGCGCGAGAATGCCGAACAGGGTCGTCAGTTGCGCGATGAGCCGCTCCTGATTGAAGTTCCCCGCCACCTGCGACCCAAAGGAGCGCAGATCGTCGACCGTCAAATTGGGATCGATGGAGGCAAGTGTGCGTCGTGCGAGCCCGTCGACATCCTGCTGAGGATGGTCGAAGCGCAGCAGGATGGAGTCGATGAACATCGACTGCACTTCCCCGCCGATCATCGAAGGCTCGGTATACGGAGCGTACTGCTGCATCAGCGGACGCAGATAGACGGGGCGCACTTCGCCCCTTGGGTTGTTCATCTTGAAGTCCTTGAACACACCCACGATCCGCCAGGCGCTCGAGTACTTCACATCGTCGATGCCAAAGACCTTCCCCACCGCGTCCTGCTTGGGAAAAAAGCGGTTCGCAAAGGTCTCGTTGACGATGGCCACCGGAAGCGAAGTCGCTGTGTCCTCATCGGTAAACTCGCGCCCGCGGAGGATCGGTACTCCGATCGTCTTGAGATAACCGGCGTTGATCCGGTCCCACGTCGAACCGCATTTGTCGCCGGGACGCGGCGCGCCGTGACCCTGCTGGATCACGCACTCGCCCCAGTTGTCGCCCTCCAGCGGGCTGTAGAGCGCCAGGCCGACGCCGGAGACTCCCGGAATCGCGGAGAAGCGCGTCTCGATCTCCCGATAGAGACCGGGCAGGCGGTCGATCGTGTAGCCCGCGCCTTCCACATCGAGGTGAAGAACGTAGCGGTCGGAGGTGGCGATCCCAAAATCCTGGTGCTCCAGATTGGTCAGCGACCTGGTCATCAGCACCGCCCCCACCAGCAGCACCAGCGACAGAGCCGCCTGGAAGATGACCAGGGCCTTCTGCGGCAGCGTCGAGCGGTCCCGCGTGGTGCGGTTGGACCCTGCGCGCAGCGCCTCCGCCGGCTGGGTGTGCGACGTGAGCCACGCCGGCGCCGTGCCGAAGAGAATTCCGGTCAGCAGCGAGACCAGGAACGCGAACCCCAGCACCATCAGCGACGGACTGGCCGAGATGGGCATGTTTTTGGCCTCGGGGAAGGCGAGCGTCAAGATCAGATGCGACCCGCCATAAGCCACCACCAGACCGGCGAGCCCGCCCAGGAAGCTCAGGAGCACCGCTTCCGTCAGAATCTGGAGAATCAGCCGGCCGCGCCCCGCGCCGAGGGCCATGCGCAGCGAAATCTCCGCGCGCCGCGCCGTGGCGCGCGCCAGCAGCAGGTTGGCGATGTTGGCGCACGCGATCAGCAGAACCACGCTCGATAGAATCATCAGCATCTTCAGGCCGTCGCCCGTTTCCTGCTGCAGATTCTGGATGCCGCCTCCGCCGGGAACGATGACGACGTGCTGCTTTGGAATCTCGGCCGATCCGCCGTTTTGGGTGTAGTTGGGCCGTGTATACAGCCAGTTTCGCAGTGCGCCCGAGAGCTTCGCCTGCAAATGCGCGATATTCGTTCCGGGGCGCACCCGGCCGATCGGGTAGAGCCAGTGTGAGTCGTCGTGGTGCAGGATGGTGCCCGGTCCGCGCACGATCGGTTCGGTATTGATGGGCAGCCAAAGGGCGGGCGGTGAATCGGAGATGCGGTCGCCGAAGAATCCGTTCGGTGCGACCCCGACAACAGTGAAGGGGTGGGTCTGGATGAGCACCGTGGAGCCGACAATCGTGGGATCGCCTGCAAACTCGGTCTGCCACGCCTGGTAGCTGAGCACCGCCGTGGGCGCGGAGGAGCGCGTGTCGTCACTCTCCGCAAAGACGCGGCCCATAAGGGAGCCGACGCCAAGGGTTGAGAAATAGTTCCCGGAGACATACTCGGCCCGCAGGGCCTTGGCCTGGGTGTTGCCGCGCCGGACGCTGAACATGTTCTGCCCGGCCTGCACCGCGGCCAGTTGCTGGAACTCCGGCGCGGACTCTTTCAAATGCAGATAAAGGGCGTAGGAGTAAATATCGAAGTCGCCGTTTTCTCCAACAAAGCCGCCGTTCACGCAGCAGTTGTCGGTGTCGCCGATGCGGTAGAGCTGCTTCGGATCGGAGACCGGCAGCGACTTGAGCAGGATGCCCTGGACCAGAGTGAAAATGGCCGAGTTGGCGCCGATCCCGAGCGCCAGCGTGACAATCACGGTCGCGGTGAAGCCGGGCGACTGCCGCAGTTGGCGAAGCGCATAACGAAGGTCCTGAATCAGTCTGGTGAACAATGACAACTCCTGGTGCAATACGAGATCGGGTTACTCGCCCCGAAGGGCCTGAACTGGTTCAATGGTGGCCGCGCGCAGCGCCGGAATCACCGACGCGGCCACAGCGAGAAGGAGAATCCCGAACGCGGCGACGGAAATCACTCCGGGATCGAGCGGATCCACCTGGAAGAGGAACGAACGAACCACCCTTGCGGCAAAGTACACGCCAATCGCGCCCAACCCGCAGCCGGCAAGTCCAAGTTTCACCCCCGAAGCGACAATCATCCCCATCACCCTCGACCGTCCCGCCCCCAGCGCCAGCCGAATCGCCATTTCATGCGACCGCAGCGCGGTGGAGAATGCGATGACGCTGTAGATGCCCATCATCGCCAGCAAGGCGGCTGCTGCGGCAAAAGCCGTGATCAGCGTCGCGTTGAAGCGGCGCGGGGCCTGCCCCTCCTGCACGATCTGGTCCATCGTTTCCACGGCAGTCAGCGGAAGCCGGGGATCGAGCGAGCGAACCGCGGCCACCAGCGCCTCCATCATCCGGCTCGGGGGCAGCGCGCCCCGCACAACGATGGAGCCCGCGCCGCCGACCAGCATGTTGGGTGGCGCAAACGAGCCAATATTGGCCTTGGATTGGCTGGTCGGCACGTAGAATTGGTTGACAGTCGGGGCGTCGGCCGCAGTATCTTTGACGGCCCCAATCTCTCCCACCACGGTCAGCCATGGTAAATCCGCTTCCGCCGGTCCACGGTGCAAGCGCTTGCCGATGGGCTCTTGCCCAGGCCAGTAGTGCTCGGCCAGTGTGCGGTTGACGATCGCCACCAGCGGGGCGCCGACTTGGTCATCGGCGGCGGTAAAGTCGCGGCCGCGCACGATCGGAATGCCCTGAGCCTGAAAGTAGCTGCCCATCGCCTGGGGTGCCCAGGCCACGTTCAAACCGCTTCCTTTGGGTGATACATAGCCTTCGGGCGTGAAGGTGGCGCGGTAGTCTCCCCCGGCGTCGGGAAGAAAGGAGGTGACTCCAACCGCCCGCACCCCCGGCATCGCTTCCAGTTTCGCGCGCAACGCCAGATTGAATTGGTCGATCGAGCTTTGGGTGGAATATTGCTGACGCGGCAGACTGTAATAGCCCGTCACTGCCTGGTCGGCGCGGAATCCAAGATCGGCCGAGCGCATTTTCTCAAAGCTGCGCAGCAGCAGGCCCGAGGCGCAGAGCAGCACCAGGGCGACCGCGAGTTCCACCACCACAAGGGCCGAGCGGAGGCGCGTATGACCGGATCCGGCGGCCCCGGTGCGGCCACCTTCCTTCAGTGCTTCATTGATGCTGGTGCGAGAAGCGGCGAATGCTGGGATAAGTCCGCAAAGCACACCGGTAATCATCGAAAGCCCAAGTGCGAAGGCCACCACCCGCCAATCGAGACCGATCGAACTGACGCGGGGAAGAGTCTCCGGAAGAAAGCGGATACCCGCGCTCAGGGCGCCTGAAGCCAGAATCAGGCCCAGCACTCCGCCGCTCACGCTGAGCAGCAAGGCCTCGCCAAGAGACTGGCGAATAATCGCCGCCGCGCTCGCCCCCAGCGCAAGCCGCACCGAGATTTCCCGCCGGCGTCGAATCACGCGCACCAGCAGCAATCCGGCCAGGTTCGCGCAAGCGATGAACAAGACCACCAGGACCGCGAAAAAAAGCGTTCGGAGCAGCGGACGGGCCTGCGCCACCGTGACCTCGTCGAGCGGCTCGACCCACGCATGAATGCGACGGCTCGATAACGCCGGCGGAAAGTTGCGCATGATCTCTTGTGCAGCCGCGCCGGCATCCTCCTGCGCCTGCGCGGGAGTCACGCCCGGCTTCAGCCGGCCGACCATGCTGTAGCCCCAGTTTCCCGCGCCCTGCACCAGTTCCCTCTGGGTAAAGCTCATCGGCACCCAAAGCTCGCTCCGGTTCAACTGGCCGGGGACCAGAGGAAACTCGAATGCGAGCGGCATGACGCCGATAATTTCATAAGGCTTGCGATCGAGCAGCAGCTTTTGGCCGAGGACGTGCGGATCGCCATGGAAACGGCCGCGCCAGGTCTGGTAGCTGAGGACGGCGACATTCTGGCTGTCCTCATCCTCCCGACGGGTAAAGATGCGCCCCATCGAAGGGGCAACGCCGAGCGCGGGAAACACTTGCGCGGTGAGCCGCGAAGCGTTGACCTGCGCCGGGTCGCCGATCCCGGAAAGCTCATAAGCGGTCTGCCGGTAGCCGCCCAGATCGGTAAATGCATGCGTCTCGCGGACGTAGGTGCGTATTCCCGGCGCAGTGGCGTAGGGCGCGTCTCCGTTGTCCGCGCCCTCCAGACGGTCGCCCAGCATCACCAAACTGCTCTGAGCCGGAAACGGCAAGGGCCGCAAGAGAACGCCTTCCACAATCGAGAAAATCGCGGTAGTCGAGCCAATCCCCAGCGCCAGCGTCAGCACCGCGGTCAGAGCGAATCCCGGCGACTTGCGCAACTGTCGCAACGTATCGCGAATGTCGTAGATCGGGTTTCTCATCTGGGTCGGCTCCTTTCTTCGGTTCTGATTCCAGTCATTCGCGGGGCGAACCTATTCGCTCCGCAGCGCCTGCATCGGTTCGGTGGAGGCCGCGCGCACCGCCGGCAGCAGCGCGGCAATCAGTCCGGCCCCAATCAGAACCAGGGCCAGGCTCAGAAATCCCCCCGCCTCCCGCTGGGCGTCGAAGTAGATCACCATCCCGATCGTCCTGCGCGCGATCACGGTCAGAACGAGCCCAGTCGCCGCACCAGCCGCGAGCATCCACGAAACCCGGGTCAGCACCATGCTCAGAATGCGGCGGCGTGTCGCTCCCAGCGCCATGCGCACGCCAATATCCCGCCTTCCCCGCTCCACCTCCTGGCTCACCAGCCCATAGAGGCCCACCATGGCCAGCGCCAGCGCGAGGCCGGCAAAGATGCCAAACAGCCAGCCCTCCATCCGCTCCAGAACAATCGTCTCCGAGACTACCTCGGTCATCGTGCGAGGCGTCTCAAAAGGAACGGTCGGGTCGAGATCGTGGATCGCCGCCCGGAGCGCGGGAATCACCTGCTTCGGATCGCCCGAGGTGCGAACCAGCAGGGTCATGTGGTCAAAGGTGTCCGCGCGCGACTTGACCTCAATCTCATCCATCAGCCAGTCGCGCTCCGCCAGCGGCGGCTCGTAGATGTCCTGACGAACGTTGCCGGTCACGCCGACAATCCGCGTCCAGTCTGCCTGCTTCTCCGCGTCGTCGATGCGCTGAGCGGTCGTATCGAGACCGGCCGGAATGAATTTCTTTACGAAGGCATCGTTCACAACGACGGTCGCGCCCGTATTTTCAGCGCGGTCGAGCCCCGCGGTAAGTTTACGCCCCTCATGGAAAGGAACGTTCATCACGTCAAAGTAGCCCGCGCTCACAAACCGGCTCTCCGCCAGCATCTCCTGATTCTTGGGATACGGCGGCTGCCCGGCGATGTGAAGGTCGGAGTTGTTGCCCCAGCTTTCGATAGGCAGCACATTGATCAGGCCAGCCGCCTGCACGCCCGGCAAATGGCGGACCCGCTCCTCCAGCGGCTTGTAAAAGGACGAAACAACATCGCCGCCTTGATATTTGACCCGCGAGATCTGAATCTGCTCGGAGAGAATATGCGCCGGGTCGAAGCCCAGGTCGGCGTGGCGATACTTCGAAACCACCCGCAGCAGCAGGCCGGCCACCACCAGCAGCACCATGGTGAGCGCCACCTGCGTCACCACAAAACCGGAACGCAGGCGATGCTGCGCGCGATCGGAGCCCGCCGCGCCGCCCGCCTTCAACGCCCGATTCGGGTCGATCCCCGACAGGCGCAGCGCTGGGTAAAGCGAGGCAAGCAGGCTCACCGCAACGGAAATGCCCACGGCGGCGGCCAGAACCGTCCAATCCAGGTGGATATCCGCTCCACGCGCCAATGCATGCACCAGAAACACGCGCATCAGCCGAAGAATCAGCCAGGCCAGCGCCACTCCGCCGGAAGCGCCCGCGGCCGCCAGCAGCAGCCCCTCGGTAAGCACCTGGGCGAGCAGCCGCAGCCGTCCCGCGCCGATCGCCACCCGCATCGCCATCTCCCGCTCGCGCTTCACGCCGCGCGCCAGCAGCAGGCCGGCTACATTCACACAGCCGATGGCCAGCACCGCCAGAACAGCGCCCAGGAGCGACCAAAGCGGCCCCTTGCTGGTGCTGTTGACCGAGTCGGCAAGCGGCGAAATGTGTACGCTGCGCCCATCGTCCGTATCCGGGTAGGTCTTGCCGATATTGGCGAAGACGTGCGTCAGATCGGCCTCGCCCTCAGCGACCGTCACGCCCTCCTTGAGCCGGCCCACGGTGCGCAGCCAGTGCGTACCCCGGTGCAGCATCCAGGGCTGATCGACGTGGATGGGCGTATAAACGGCGTTGCGGATGTTCAACGGATAGCGGAACCCGGCGGGCATCACGCCAACCACCGCGAAAGGCCGGCCATCGAGGCGGACCGTCTTGTTCACAATGGCTGGGTCGCCGCTGAAATGGCTCTGCCACACCTCATAGCTCAGCACCGCGATGTCGTTCTTCCCCTGCTGCTCCTCACCGGGCAGGAAAGTGCGACCGAGCATGGGCTGCACGCCAAAGATCGTGAAGAAGTTGTCCGTCGCCCCCACGCTCGGCAGAGAAACCGAGCTCCCGTCCGGCGTCTGCAGAGTGAGTTTGTCGTAATCCCAGTATGCGGCCAGCGCGGCAAACTGCTTCACCTGG
>Ga0302275_10004693_pt1 | contig 13414 bp, 7 predicted proteins | sample III_Bog_N2_2_FD_200229 | JGI IMG/M metagenome (GOLD analysis project Ga0302275, IMG submission 200229) | Peat permafrost microbial communities from Stordalen Mire near Abisko, Sweden - III_Bog_N2_2 | ecosystem: Environmental > Terrestrial > Soil > Wetlands > Peat | place: Sweden: Abisko...
CACATCTTCTTCCATGCCCAGCCGCAGCATCAGGTTCTGCATGCGCTCGCCGCCGAAGATGCGCAGCAGGTCGTCCTGCAGCGAGAGGAAGAAGCGCGAACTGCCGGGATCGCCCTGGCGTCCCGCGCGACCGCGAAGCTGGTTATCGATGCGCCGCGAATCGTGCCGTTCGGTGCCCACGATGTGCAGCCCGCCCAGTGCCACCACCTCGTCGTGATCGATCTGCCACTGCGTTTTGAACTCGGCGAGCGTCCGCTCCCAGTCCGTCTGGAACTCCTCGCGGTCGGGATCTTTGCCCTGCTTCCTCATGGCCTCGCGCGCCATCGATTCGGCGTTGCCGCCCAGCAGAATATCGGTACCGCGGCCCGCCATGTTGGTCGAGACGGTGACCGCGCCCTTGCTGCCCGCCTGCGCCACAATCGACGCCTCGCGCTCGTGGTTCTTGGCGTTCAGGACTTCGTGCCGGATGCCCTGCTTCTTCAGCAGTTTCGACAGCGTTTCCGACTTCTCGACCGAAATCGTACCCACCAGCACGGGCTGCCCGCGCTCATGGAACTCTTTGATCTCCTTGGCGGCGTTGCGGAACTTCTCGTCTTCGGTCCGGTAAACGACGTCGGTGTTTTCCTTCCGCAGCATCGGCCGATGCGTCGGGATCACGACCACATCCAGCTTGTAGATCTTCTGGAACTCGGCCGCTTCCGTTTCGGCCGTACCGGTCATGCCGGCCAGCTTCTTGTACATGCGGAAGTAGTTCTGGAACGTGATGGTGGCGAGCGTCTGATTCTCGCGCTCAATCTTCACGCCTTCCTTCGCTTCCACCGCCTGATGCAGACCGTCGCTCCAGCGGCGTCCCGGCATCAGACGACCCGTGAATTCGTCGACGATTATGACTTCGCCGTCTTTCACGACGTAGTCCTTATCGCGCAGGAAGACCACGTGCGCCTTGAGCGCCTGCTGGATGTGGTGGTTCCATTCCACGTTCTGCGGCTCGTACATGTTGCCGATGCCGAGCAGCCGCTCGACGCGCAGCACGCCTTCTTCGGTCAGCGCGGTGGAGCGGTGCTTCTCGTCCACGGTGAAGTCGCCTGTCGTATACTTCTCGCCCGGTTCCTTGCCTTCGATCACTTCGCCACGCACCAGATGCGGGATGACCTTATTAGCCTTGTAATATTTGTCGGTCGATTCCTCGCTCGGGCCGGAAATGATGAGCGGTGTGCGCGCTTCGTCCACCAGAATCGAATCGACTTCGTCGACAATGGCGAAGTTATGAGGACGCTGCACACAATTCCGCAGGTCGAACTTCATGTTGTCGCGCAGGTAGTCGAAGCCGAATTCGTTGTTGGTTCCGTAGGTAATGTCCGCGCCGTAGTTTTCCTGACGCTCGCGGTCGTCCAGATCGTGAACGATAATGCCGACAGTCATCCCGAGGAATTTATACAGCCGGCCCATCCACTCGGCGTCGCGTTTTGCGAGGTAATCGTTCACCGTGACCACGTGGACGCCTTTGCCTTCGAGCGCATTCAGGTAAACGGGCGCGGTGGCGACCAGCGTTTTACCTTCACCGGTTTTCATTTCCGCGATGGAGCCGCGGTGAAGCACCATGCCGCCGATCAGCTGCACGTCGAAGTGGCGCATGTTGAGCACGCGCTTGCCGGCCTCGCGGACGGTGGCGAAGGCGGGGATCAGAAGGTCGTCGAGTTTGGCGCCGCGGCTGAGTTGTTCTTTGAAATCGATGGTCCGGGCCGCCAGATCGATATCGGAAAGCTGCTGCAGGGATTGCTCGAGATCGTTGATGGCGGCGATTACGGGACGCATCGCCTTGATTTCGCGCTCGTTTTTGGTGCCGAAGATTTTGGCAAGTGCCGCGTCGATCATATAGAGGGTTCGCCTCTATTTTAGCGTGGAACTACTTGCTATGTGATCACGGTCGGCAGATCCCCCGCCAGCAATAGTTGCGGTACCTGGCTGAACACGTACGAGCCGTCATTCTGGAGGTCGAACACCCAGACAATGTCGAACCGCGGCCCCGGCCATGGCGACGGCACGCCGTTGGTGGTCGCGAGAATGGCGTTCGCGATCGCCGGGATATCCTCGTGCTGCCATGCGATGAGCGCGACGCCGTCGCATGCCGCCGCCGCGGCCGCGACCTCCGCTTCTTCGCCTTTCGCGAAGCTCAGATCGATGTCGATGCCCAGCAACTGGCTGAGCGGAGTAATGGTCTGTTCGGGCCGGTTGCTCTTCGAACCTTCTTCTCCGTCCTTCTTGTCTTTCTTGCTGATCGGGCCGGATGCGAACAGGAATTGCGGCTGCCCGATTCCCTCGTGCTGAAACTGGCCGCTCGCGGGCGCGAAGAATCGCGCCAAAGCACCCGCTCGCTGCCATCCCTGCACGACGAGATTTTCCGGCCCGTCGGTTCCGTTAATGTCGACGCCCTGAACCGCGTCTTCCGGCTTTTCCGCATGCCGGATAACCATAATTTTCTTCGATTTCGCCATCGCTCAGGAATTATACTCCCGCTGCCGTCACTCTGATACGCTGATTTTTCCATGAAGCCCCGCCCCGCGCCCAAGGCACCGAAGGCCCCTTCACACCTGCTTGCCGCAGCGGCGCTCGCCGCCCTGACGCTGCTCGCGTTCTGGAATTCGTTCGATGGCGGCTTCGTCCTCGATAACCGGGCGCTGCTGCTCAACGACCCGCGGCTTCGCGACGCCACTGCGGCCAATCTCAAACTGATCCTGCAACACACCTACTGGTGGCCCACGGGCGAAGGCGGCGTCTACCGGCCGTTCGCCACGCTCTCCTACCTTTTCAACTACGCGATTCTGGGAAACCAGGACCATCCGTTCGGATATCACGCGATCAATTTCCTGATCCACTTCTTCAACGCGGTTCTGGTCTATGCGCTCGCGACGCGCTTTATCCGCAAGTTCTGGCCGTCGTTCTTCATCGCGGCGATCTGGGCGGTGCATCCGGTGCTGACCGAATCGGTCACCAACATGGTGGGGCGCGCGGATTTGCTGGCCGCGACGGGTACGCTGGGCGCGTTTCTGCTCTACCTGCGAAGCACCGAAACCATCGGCACGCAAAGGTGGATTTCGCTGGCGGGCGTCGGCGCGTTTACGGCTATCGGCGTCTTTTCGAAGGAAAACGCGGTCGTAATTCCGGGCGTGATCGTGCTTTACGAGCTCATATTCCGCCGCAAAGATCAGTGGAAGGAAGGTATCGCCGGACTGATCGCCGCACTTATCCCGCTGGCGCTGATGTTCTATCAACGCGCCATCGTGCTGGCGGCTTCGCTGCCGAAGGAAGTTCCGTTCACCGATAACCCCATCATGGGAGCCACCTTCTGGGCCGGGCACCTGACCGCCATTGACGTCCTGGCCCGGTACCTGTGGATCATGATCTGGCCGGCAACGCTCTCGGCCGATTATTCCTGGTCGGAAATCCCCATCGCCCGCGGCAGCATCGGCGACTGGGCGGCGCTGGCGCTGATTCTGGCTCTGCTCCCGGGACTGGTGTTTCTGTTCCGCCGGAACCGCGGCGCATTTTTCCTGGTTTGTTTTGCGATTGCGTGGCTGGCTCCCGTCTCGAACGTGATTTTTCCCATCGGGTCGATCATGGCGGAGCGCTTCCTTTATATCCCGCTGCTGGGCGTCGCCGTCTGCGCGGTGCTCGTGACTTACGATGCGGCAACCCGTTTCCGCCTGCCCGCCTACGCGCCCACGGCGATCTGCCTGGCAATAGTCGCGGCGCTCTCGGCCCGCACCCTGGTCCGCAATGCCGATTGGAACGACGACCTCAGCATGGCTACTGCGACGGTACAGGCCGCACCGGGCAGCTTCAAGAGCCACGACCTGCTCGCTAACGTGCTCTATGCGTCCGATCCCACGCACACCAACATCGACCGGGTGACCGGGGAATCGGAAAAGAGCCTCGCGATTCTCAACCCGCTCCCGGACGAACGCAATCTGCCCGATCCTTACCAGCTTGCAGGCACTGCGTATCTCCATCGCGGTGACACGCGGCGGAACGAGCTCGACTATCGCAAGGCCATCGCCGCTTTGCTTCGATTCCTCCTCGTCGAAAAAGCCAACTTCGCCGATTTTCAGCGCAAGCTGAGGCCGGGCGGTCCGTCGGCCCAATCGGCCGAGCGGATCACCGCGGAACGACAGGGCAGCGTTTACACGCTGCTTTCGATGGCGTATATGAGGACGGGCGACACAGCGGACGCGGCATACGCGGCGGCGCAGGCAAACAAGCTGAATCCGGTGAGCTCCGAGCTTTACCGGCAGCGCGCCGCAGTGGCGATCGCGGCAGGACGACTGGACGAGGCGGCGGCCACATATATCGAAGGCGCTTTCGTGATGTCGGATGGCAGCCTGCGGCAGGCATTAGTCGAAATGTACCAGCAGACGCAGGGGCCGGGAAGCTGCGCGCTGGTGCAGGGGCCGAGAGGGCTGGCGCTCAATCCGAAGTGCCCGGTGGTTCATGCGAACATCTGCGCCGCGGAAGAGGGCACCATTCGGACGCTCAGTGCGGCGGGACAAAACGAACTGGCCGGGACGCGCAGGAGAATGTTCGAAACTGAGTTCGGGTGTCCGTAAACGCAAAAAAGCGCCGCCTGCCGGGTTAGGGCAGGCAGCGCACGGTTTGCGCATTAAGAAGACGGGCAGGCGCAAGCGCCTGCCCGGCACTCAGAATATGTACTTCAGGCCGAATTGTATGATCCGTTGGCCTGTTGCTGTGCCACGGACCAGACCAAACGTCGCACTCGGGGTTTGGGTCGTGGTTCCCCAGCCGCTCGGGCCGCCGCCGATTGCCACATGGTTCGGAAGGTTGAAGAACTCACCTCTGAACTGGAGTTTCTGCCCTTCGGTGATGTGGAAGTCCTTGATCGCCGAGGCGTCCCAGTTCCACCAGTGCATCGAGAAGAAGGCATTCTGGCCGCAGTTGCCAAACGAAGCGTAGGAATCCGGTACGACGTTCTGGTTATAGAATGCCGCCGGATTGATGTACAGATCCGTTTGATTGTTGAAAGCTTGGGTGGGGCTGATCCCGGAACAGTTCAGGCGGTTGTTGTCCGGCGAGTAGCCAGTGTTACCCGACGCGTCGAGACCAGAAGACAGGTTGACGGGCGACCCGCTCTGCATGGTGAAGATCGACGTTGTCTGCCAGCCACCGGCAAGCACGTCGACAACCTTGTACTTGTTGGCCCACCGCTGGCCTTTCCCGAAGGGAAGATTGTAGAGCAGAGAGACAACAAGACGCTGAGGCACGTCGTAGTCGGCGGGAGCGTAATCGCACTGCCGGCAAAGGTTGTTCTGGGGCGAGAAATCGCCGCTGGCGCCACGGATGGCGCTGACTTCACTCATCGCCCTCGACCAGGTATAGCCAGCCAGAGCCGTCATATTCTTGCCGAAACGCTGCGTGAGCTTGACACCTAAGCCGTTATAGTTTCCGGTACCCTGGGCCACCAGATACTGAATCGCGTTGAATTCCGGATAAGGCACGATGGTCGGCAGAGAAAGACCGTAAGATCCAGGAAGGGCCTGGTTCTCGTTAGTCAGGTAGTCGGTATGAGTCGATTCGTTGCCATTGAACCCGACTTCGAGCGTGGTTCCCTGTCCGAACTGGCGCTGAACGTTGAGAACCCAGGTCGACGTGTAGGTGGTGGGCAACTGAGGATCGACGCCCCACGACAGGCCCGAGGGATTGATCACGACCGGAAGTTGCGCCGTGTTGATGAAATTCGTGTAAGTGAAAGACGGGGCCAGGTGCGTGTTCTGGTTTGAAGTGAACCGGCCAGCCTGGTTGCGGTTGGTATCGAAGATCGAGTTCTTGCTTTCCTGATCGTAGAAAATACCAAACCCGGCGCGGACTACCCACTTGGAACTGGGGCTGTAGGCAATACCGACACGGGGAGCGAAATTCAGATAGTTCGTGGAACTGAGACGACCGACCCCAGGCCGTTCCACCGCCTCAGATGGATTGATCCAGCCAATGCCGTCCCAGAAATTGCCGGTCCCGGTGCGTTCGTAAATCGGATGCAGGGCAAGATTGGTGACAGCAGGATTGCCGCAACTCGGCGCGCAACCTTCATAGTTGGGTTCCGGTTGCCGGAGTTCGGCGCTGATCTGATTGCCGTCGGTATCGAGCAGAGGCTGCGCAACTTCCCAGCGAAGACCCGCCGTGACAGTCAGTTTGGGAGTCACCTTCCAGGTATCGTCGATGTACAGACCCCATTCGTTCGAGGTGTAGTCGGTGTTGGCCGCGCTGACCGCCATACTGGCCTGGCTGAAGTCGCCCAGTACGAGGTCGGCGCCGGAGTAGCCCGGCGTCAGTTTGTTGGTGCCGGCAGACGTCGGATCGGCGGTATAAGCACCGCTGTACGTGAACGATCCGCGAGTGTATTCGTTGCCGAACGAGGGGAACTCGTTGTGCCGGTATTCGCCGCCGAACCGGATAGAGTGCTTGCCCAGATTCCAGGTGAAGTTATCGACGAATTCATGATATTTGTTGTGGAAAATATACGGGCCGTTGGTGCTGTTGCCGAAGCCCGAGAGATTGTTGGACAGGTTGATCTGAGGAATGCCCCAGAGGTCTCCGGCAGCAAGACTGATCGGAATCCCGAGATCCTTGGTGACGTTTTCCACGCCGCCCAGCTGTTCCTGAATCGAGTTCATAATCTCGCTGTAACCCCAGCGGGCTTCGTTAACCTTTGTGGGGGAAAGAACGCGGGTGTTGGAACCCACCCATTGCTGGGCCGAGGTATCGGTGTACTGTCCGGCATAACCGGAAAAGTCGGGAGCAAAGATGGATTCGGACGTCCAGCTATAGCGCGCGAACCACTGTGAATTGGGGCTTTCGTTGTAGTCGACGCGCTGGTTGAGTTGCGCCTTATTGGTGGGAGTCAAAGCGCTGTAGCTGAAGTTATTCTGAATCGGGGCCGATCCGGGAAGTCCGCCGATACCGACGCCGTTCGGCATGGGCATATACTTCAGAAGGGTTGCCGTGGAGGCGGGAAACAGGCTGACGGGGATCTGGTTGTTCGGGAACGGAGACGCCGTGTAAGTTTGAGTGCCCGTGCCGCCGATGGTGGAAGACGGAGTGGAAACCGGGCACGACGAACTGGCTCCCACTGGCGCGCAGGTGCGACTTGTCGGATCCATTAACTGAACCGGGCTCGACGGAGCATTCAGGAGCGCGGAAAAATCGCCGTTGCGCATCGCCGCCGTAAGAACGGTGTTGGTGCCAAAGTTCACCTGATGTTCCTTGAATCCTTCCCAGTTCGTTTCCCAGAACAGTTTGTTTTTACCGTTAAAGACTTTCGGGATCCACACAGGACCGCCGGCGACGAAGCCGAAGTTGTTCTGTTCGTAGGGATTCTTGGGGGCGACGGGCGGCACGAAGTTGCGGGACCGGGCGTCGAGATCGATATTGCGGAGGAATTCGAAGACCGCGCCGTGCAGCGCGTTGGTGCCGGACTTCGTTGAGACGTTGACCTGTCCCGCTTCGCGTCCGAATTCGGCGGGATAAACGCCGCCCTGCGCTTTAAACTCCTGAATCATATCGACTGAGGGAAGGATGATGTACAGGTTGAAGTCGATATCGAGGTTGGTAACGCCGTCAAGCGTGTAATTCTGCCATGCGGAGCGTGTTCCGCCGGTGGAAATTGTGATGGATGCGCGCGTGCCGCCCTCGCGCCCGGACGCTTGTGCGGGAGCGGTAAAGCCGTACTGCACGTTGGGACTCAGGGCCACCAGCTGAAAGTAATCGCGACTGCTGAGGGGCAGGTCGACGATTCGCTTTTCTTCAATGACGGTGCCAACGGTGGCATCCTCCGTGTTTAACTGCGCGGCGTTGGCGGAAACCTCGATCGTTTGCGTAGCCTGACCGACCGTTAGTGTGAAGTCAAGACGGGCGTGCTGCTGGACCTGAAGGGTGAAATTACTGGTTATGGTTTCGAACCCGGTGGCGGCAACCGAGACCAGGTAATCCGCCGGCTCGATATCGGGAAAATTATAAACTCCCGAAGAATTGGTCGCGTTGGTGCGTATAGCATTCGTGGCAACGTTCTTCAGCGTCACCGTGACGTTGGGAGCGATAGCTCCGGATGGATCCTTCACTTCCCCGGTAAGCGATCCCAGGGTTTGAGCCGAAACAATTCCCACCGAGCAACAAAGCGCGGCGAGCACAAGTAAGTAGCGCATCAAACTAACCTCTCCTATGATCAGGGCTAACATCACCCCTAGTTGTTTTAACCATCAAGGCACAGGAAGACAGCAGGAAACTATCGCGTTGAGAGCGCGGTCCGATCTGGCGTGGCGATAGGCCGGCCGGAACGGGAGCCGCATAGACAGGCAGGGCAGCAACTCCGGGTGGGGGCGGCTGAACGTCGGCGAGTTGGTCAGAACCCGTAATAGCCCGATTCAAGTCGTACACCCGAGTCACCAAATACGGAAACCATAAGGTCCCGAAACGTCCCTGTTACTGAATTAATCACCTCTATCACTCCTGTGCAGTGCAGACGACGCTATCACAACGATGTTTCGGATGCAACCTGGCAAAAAGTTCAGGCTGTAACAGCGGCAGGGCAACACTATTTGAGCGGATACCGAACTAAAAACGAGTGTCCGGTGTTGGCTGCAAATTGAACAGGATAAACGCTGTTGGCGATCGGGGAAAAAGACAGATCGAGCGGCGTATTTATATACAGAAACCTTTAGCGTTAGTCGATTTATGTGCAATTCCGGTAAATCGCAGGTGAAAACGCCTGCCCCGCCAATTAAAAGAGCGCGGTCGGATTGACGGGCGATCCGGTTCCGCCCGGCACTGCCAGTGGTGCCACGGTAATCAGGAAGGTCCACCGGTTCTTCTTTGCCGCGGCGTCTCCGAGCGCTTCCAGATCGAAGTTGTCGAAGATGGGAGTGCCCATGGCGATCAATGCGAGCTGATGCACGGGCTGAATCACGCCATCCACCTGCGACGGCAGAACGTCCAGGCAGGCGTCGCTGCCCAGCACAGCCGCATCCCGCTGCTTCAGCCAGGGCATACAGGATACGTGCAGTCCGGCCACGCGCGAGGTATCCCAGGGACCTTTGGCTGCGCGGCGCGCCCAGCGGCCGGTTCGGATCAGGACGATATCGCCGCTCCCGATCTTCACGCCCGACTTCTTCTCCCATGCCTCCAGATCCTCGGGATAAATTGCAACACCGGGCTCCAGATAAGGTAGCCCTTTCAGGCGCGGGATATCAACCAGAACGCCGCGCGCGAAGAAACCATTTTTGAAGCCCGTGATGGCCAGTTCTTTGGCGCCGTTCTCGGTGACATCCAGTTGCGGAAAGCCATTGTACATTTTGCCTTTCCAGGCGGTGTGCGCGAGGGAATCCATGTGGGTGTGAGCCAGGCCGTGGAACAGGACGGTGTACTGATCCATAAACCAGTCGCCGTTGGGATGCGCGCCGGTGTAGAGCATTTTGCGGATAAAAGGATCGGGGTTATCGGGCGCCTTTTCCAGCAGGGCGTCGTGGGCGAGCGAGATGGCTTCGCCGTCTTTTACGAGGGCAGCGGCTTCGCGGCGTTTGGCCGGCGTGATGAGGTTCGCGGTTCCGATCTGATCGTTCTTCCCCCAGCGGCCCCAGTTGGAAAGTTCGGTCATCCATTTTTCGACATCGGCTTTGGTGGCGTGGTGGGAGGGCGCGTCCGCCCCCTGGCAGAGCAGGCAGATGGCTACGGCGAGAAACCCGGCAAATCGCATAGGCGGTATTCTATCAGCGAGTCGGGTCGAGGGGTGGAAAGGTTCGGGGCCGCGCGGCAATCCAGATCATCGAATGGCGCGGGGTTCATGCGAAGGGAGATGTGATTATCGTCCGGTATACGGACGACTTTGTGCTGGGGTTTCAGTATCGCGACGAGGCCGAGACATTCCTGGAGCAGTTAAGGGAGCATATGGCGGAGTACGAACTGGACCTTCACCCCAAGAAAGCACGCCTGATTGAGTTCGGGCCGTTCGCAGCGGGGAACCGGAAGCGGGAGGGGGAAGGGAAGCCGGAGACTTTCAACTTTCTTGGTCGACCGCAGGCGAAGAAGCACGCTCAGTGTTATCCGGATAAGGCCGGCTTTCTTCTGTGCCACTGGTCAGCATATCTGGAGCACGATCTGGAAGAGCGGCAAGTTCGCGGTAAAGCGCAAGACGATCGGTAAGCGACGACGGCAAAACTACAGGACATCGCAGTAAAACTGCGCAGACGCATCAACGATCCAATTAGCCAAACTGGTAACGGGCTCACACAGGTGGTGCGGGGATACTACAACCATCACGCCATGCCGGGAAACCTGAAGCGGCTGTACACGTTCCGGCGGGAAACAGCGCGGCACTGGCTTACGCTGAGGCGGCGCAGTCAGCGCAGCCGATGGACGTGGGAGCGTTTCGAGGCACTCGCCGACCGTTATCCGCCTGAGCCAGCAATCCTGCACCCTTACCCGCTGAACGGGTTTCTCGCCAAACATCCCAATAAGAGCCGTGCGCGTTAGCAGCGCTCGCACGGATCTGTGCGGGGGAATAATCGGCTTGCTCCGTAGCCTGTCAGGGCTTTGCGGCCGGCTGCCAGAGTTCAATCTTATTCCCATCCACATCGTAGATCCAGGCAAAGTGACCGTAGGATTCGTTCATTCGTTTGGCGTCAATCTTTACTCCCTCTTGTTGTAAGCGCCCGAGCAAAGCATCCAGATCGTCCACGATGTAGTTGATCATGAACGGTTGTGTCGCTGGGATGTAGTCACTGGAGGATGGAAAAACAGTCCAAACTGTAAGGTGTTCCTTCTGCGGGTCGTCGTGCTCGCGCCACGGAAGCATCGCGCCTCCGCCTTTGTCGGCGAGTCCCAGATGCTTCGAATACCATTCGCGCATCTGATCGCGATTAGCGGATTTAAAGAAGACACCGCCGATTCCAAGGATGCGCCCGCCGTGCTCCGTTTTGACGGGCGGCTTCGACTTTTCAGGTTCCGGAGATTGCACTTCCTGTCCTCCTTTTAAGCAGGCAGAGATGAGCAACAGCGAACCGATCGCAATTGTGCTCCAGGGTGTTCCTTGCATTGGTGGATTATATACTCTTTGATCGCGCATAAGATCCCGAACTCGCCTCGCATCGCCGCTTGGAGAACCAGGGTTGCGGGATCGCAGAGTATCCCCGGATTGCGTGTTCGTCGGCACGAGGCGCGGACGACTCCGGCGGCGCTGCGCAGGAACAGTTTTTCATCAATCATCGGGGCGATTTGGGTATAGAGTGCGCCTGTCGGTTCGGGGGGCCGGGAACGGACCTTTGTCCAACGATGGTGGCACCGCTTCAGCGAGGCGGGCATTTCGCGCTCGTGTGGTCGTCGCGAACGTTACGCCGAACGCTTTTGCTTCCCGTGCCGATCCTGCGGCTGATTGGCCCCCGCTGCCCGTGAGACATCTCGTTTCTCGCGCGTGCAGTTCCCCAACGTGCTCATGGCTCTGGGACTACGCCGGACCTTACAGAAACTCGCGATTGCGGTCCCGCCGGTATTGCCTTCCGGTAAGGAGCGCACGGTCGGCGCCCGAAATGCGCTTTACGAAGCGCGGTTCCCGGCCCGTCGGTCTACGCTTCATATGGCTCCTGGGTACACCGCGCAAGACGCGAGGTCAGGATGGTTCGCTGCTGTTTTCCTGTAGGGCTCTTTCATCCCCGACGATTGCAAGCCGGTTTTATCCCGACGATTGCGCTTGTTTACACGCGCCTCGGAAAGCGCTACCCCAGCAGAAAAACCGCTGTCTGCGCCAGCAGATTCGGCATGTGTTTCACCTGCCGCGCGCCCGACAGAAAGTACCTTTTCTCAATCGGAAATCCCGTCTCACGGCACAGATCCTCGAAATCGTTGATACTCAAAAAATGAATATTCGGGGAATTATACCAGTCATACGGAAATAATTTCGTCTTCGGAGCCTGCCCCGTAAACAGCATCGCGCGCCGCACTTCCCAGTGCCCAAAATTCGGAAACGACACAATCGCCCGCCGCCCCACACGCAGCATTTCTTTCAGCACCTGCAGCGGCGACCGCGTCTCCTGCAAAGTCTGGCTCAGAATCACATAATCGAAAGCGCTGTCGGGATAATCCGCCAGCCCCTCATCGATATCTCCCTGGTACGCCGATACGCCACGCCCGATGGCCTTCCTCACCTGTTGCGCGGAAATCTCCACACCACGCGCCATCACGCCTTTGTTCTCAACCAGCCATGCCAGCAGTTCGCCCTCGCCGCAGCCCAGATCGAGCACCTTGCTTTTGGGCTCGATAATCTCGCCAATCACGCTGAAATCCGGCCGTTCCGCCAGCGTCACCGGACGTGCGGCCGCCGCATGCGCCACCATTATGCAGCCCTCGCAATCCGCGCCGTGCTGTTCAGAAAGCCGCGCACAATCTCCGTCTGCTCCGCGATATCCACCAGAAACGCATCATGCCCGTAATTCGACTGCAGATCGCAGTACGCCACATCTCCATTGACGCGCCGCAGCACCCGCACGATTTCCTGCGACTGGTAGCTCGGATACAGCCAGTCCGACGTGAAACTGATCACCAGAAACCGTGTCTCGATCGGATGAATGCCGTCGGTCTTAAACGCATCCGCCAGCCTCCCCGTGCCGTTTGTCAGATCGAAATAATCCTCGGCTTTCGTGATGTAAAGGTACGAATTCGCATCGAACCGCGAAACGAACTGGTTGCCGCGATAACGCAGGTAACTTTCCACCTCGAAATCCACACCGAAATCGAACCCGAACTTCTCTTTCTCGCGCAGCCGGCGACCGAACTTCTCGCGCATCGATTCGTCGCTCATGTACGTGATGTGCCCCACCATGCGCGCCACGGAAAGCCCGCGCGCCGGAGGCTTCGAATCGTAGTACTCGCCGCCCGCCCAGTCAGGATCGGCCATGATCGCCTGCCGGCCGACTTCGTTGAACGCGATCTGCTGCGCGCTGTGCCGCCATGTCGTGGCCACGGGTATAGTCGAGCGCACCATCTCCGGATAGCTCACCGCCCATTCCAGCGCCTGCATGCCGCCCATCGAGCCGCCCGCCACGCACAGCAGCCGCGTAATGCCCAGTTCGCCGATCAGCATGCGTTGCAGCCGCACCATGTCGCGGATCGTGATCACTGGAAACGACATCGCATAGGGCTTCCCCGTCGCCGGGTTGAGGGACGCCGGCCCGGTCGTCCCCTGGCATCCGCCGAGCACGTTAGAGCAGATGACGAAGTAGCGGTCGGTATCGAACGCCTTGCCGGGGCCGATCATGTTGTCCCACCAGCCTGGCTTCCCTTCATGGCTGATGCCGGCCGCGTGCGCATCGCCCGTGAACGCGTGCGTGATCAGAATGGCGTTCGAATGCGAGGCATTCAG
>Ga0302275_10004705_pt1 | contig 13388 bp, 6 predicted proteins | sample III_Bog_N2_2_FD_200229 | JGI IMG/M metagenome (GOLD analysis project Ga0302275, IMG submission 200229) | Peat permafrost microbial communities from Stordalen Mire near Abisko, Sweden - III_Bog_N2_2 | ecosystem: Environmental > Terrestrial > Soil > Wetlands > Peat | place: Sweden: Abisko...
GCCACCTTCCTTCATCATGCGCTGGCCGAGCGCGCGGGCGGCTTCGACGAAGGTGACGTCGTTCATGAGGTCGAGGGCCTGCATGGGAGTGTCGGTGCGGGATTCGCGGACGATGCAGGTCTCGCGGCCGGCGGCGTCGAAGGCCACCATCATGGGCGGCGCGATGGTGCGTTTCCAGAACGTGTAGAGGCCGCGGCGGTAGAGGTCGTCGCCGTGGCCCTGAGTGTAGTTCATGTCCTGCATGGCGGTCTCTTTCCAGAGTCCGGCGGGCTGATAGGGCATGACGGAAGGGCCACCGATCTTTTCGGCGAGCAGGCCGGAGGCGAAGAGGGCCTGGTCGCGGATGGCTTCGGCGGGCAGGCGGAAGCGAGGGCCTCGTGCGAGGAGGCGGTTTTCGGGGTCGCGGGCGATCAGATCGGGCGTGGCGGTGGAGGCCTGGCGATAGGCTGCGGAGGTGACCATCAGGCGAACCATGGCTTTGACGTCCCAGTTGGTGCGGACGAATTCGGTGGCGAGCCAGTCGAGGAGTTCGGGATGGCTGGGTGGTTCGCCCTGGACACCGAAGTCCTCGGCGGTTTTGACGAGGCCGGTGCCGAAGATGGTCTGCCAGAGGCGGTTGACGGCGACACGGGCGGTGAGGGGATTGCGGGTGTCGACAAGCCATTGCGCGAGGCCGAGGCGGTTTTTGGGGGCGTCGGGGGAGAGTTGGGGCAGCGCCGCGGGCACGGCGCGCTCAACCTTCTCGCCGGGTTTATCGTAAGCGCCGCGTTCGAGCAGAAATGCGGGGCGGGGTTGGAGGAGATCCTGCATCACCATGACGGTGGGGAGGGCTTGGCGCATGCGGTAGAGATCGAGTTTCAGATCGACGAGGGATTTCGATGCGGTTTGGAGGTCGGCGGGCGCGCCGGTTTCGAGGAATGCGGAGCGGAGCGCGAAGGCCTCGGCCGGAGTGCGCTGGGCGGCCGGTCTGCGGGCGATCTCGCCGACTGACGCACGCACGGCGAGCGCGGCCAGTTCGTCGGGTTCCAGAGTTCGGGAATAGACGCGGAGATCTTCGATGCGGCCTTTGAAGCGGCGTTCCGGGCCCCAACCACCCGCGACCAGGAACGGCTCCTTGAAAGGTGTGCTGTTGTTGCGAATGGGACGGTAAAGCGTGGCGTTTTCTATGCGCAGTTTGGCGGGTTTGCCATCGATATTGACACTGATGCCGGTGGCCAGACGCGAGCCATCCACCGTCGCGACGATGTGGTGCCATGCGCCAGGAGTGAGCGTTTCCTCGGATTCCACGCGGTTGGCGTCGTCCACCCAGATGTCGGTGACGTTGACGTGAACGTGGCCTTTGTTGAGATGCAGGCCGTAGCCTTTGCCGGTAGGGTTGTCGACCATGCGGCTGGCGATGCTGCCGTCGGGCAGGGAATCGGAATAGACCCAGGCGGAGATAGTGAAGGCGTCCGAGATGTCGAAGGGCGCGATGTCGCCGGCGTTGATGACTTTGGCACCGTCGAAATCGAGAGGCGCGGGGCCGGTGGTGTAGACGAGCGCGGAGGCAGGCCCCCAGCGCGGTGCGTCCACGGTGCGCTCCCAGGCAGTCTGCGCTTTCTGGATCTCACGCTCGCGGCGGTCGAGGGCGCTGCGGGCGGCGGCGATTTTGCTCTCCATGGCGTCGAGCTGCGCCTGCTGTTCGGGCGTGGGCGCGGGCATCAGCGGGGGCGTGTTGCCGTACTTCATGCCGCGGCCGAGTTCGGGCAGGCTGTTGAAGAAGGCGTACATCGAATAGAAGTCCTTCTGCAGCAGGGGGTCGTACTTGTGGTTGTGGCAGCGCGCGCAGCCGAGGGTAAGGCCGAGGAAGACGGTGGACGTGGTTTCGACGCGGTCGACGACCTGTTCGGTGAAGTATTCCTCGGGCACAATGCCGTCTTCGGTGTTAATGCGGTGGTTGCGGTTGAAGCCGGTGGCTATGATCTGGGCGGGCGTGGGGTTGGGCAGGAGGTCGCCGGCGAGTTGCTCGACGACGAACTTGTCGTAGGGCTTGTTGGTGTTGAAGGCGTCAATCACCCAGTCGCGCCAGCGCCACATGTCGCGCGGGCCGTCGTATTGATAGCCGTTGGTGTCGGCGTAGCGGGCGGCGTCGAGCCAGCGGGCGGCCATGCGTTCGCCGTAGCGGGGGGATTGGAGCAGGCGGTCGACGGCGTTTTCGAAGGCTTGAGGGGAGGTGTCGGCGAGGAAGGCGTCGAGTTCTTTGAGGGTGGGCGGCAGGCCGGTGAGGTCGAAGGAGGCGCGGCGCAGGAGGGCTTCGCGCGGGGCTTCGGGCTGGGGTTGCAGGCGTTCGCGATCAAGGCGGGCGAGGATGAAGCGGTCGATCGCGTTGCGCGGCCAGGAGGCGTTGGACGCGGCGGCGGGCGGCGGGTCGGGGCGTTTCGGCGGGATGAGGGACCAGTGGGCTTCCCATTTCGCGCCCTGTTCGATCCACTGGCGGAGGGTCGAGATTTCGGCGGGCGTGAGAGTTTGCTGGGTATAGGCCGGGGGCATGCGGCGCGCGGCGTCGGGCGCGGCGATGCGGGCGAGCAGGATGCTGGCGGCGGCGTTGCCTTCGACGATGGCGTGGCGGCCGCCGCCGAGGTCGGCTTTGGCGAATTCCTCGCGGTCGAGGCGGAAGGGGATCTTCTTGAGCGCGGCGTCAGGGCCGTGGCAGGTGAAGCATTTGTCGGAGAGGATGGGGCGGACGTCGCGGTTGAAGGTGACGGGCGCCGGGGCCTGGGCCGCGAGCGGGAGGGCGGCAGCGAGAAGGATGAAGGCGCGGCGGAGCATCGCTATGTATTCTATGCCCGGAGGCGTGGGTTGTCGCACGAAAGTGATACCGGTCCGGCCACTCGGGCCTGAAGTGCGGGCCGAAGGGCCTCCGGTGCGCGAGCGTTCACGACGTATTTCAGCCGCTATGCGGTCGGCTGGATGGTCGCCGCGCGCTATGCGTGCGGCCTGCCCGCCAACCCCGTCATCTTATCGATCGTGAACTTCCCGTCCACGCCCTTTTCCTTCGACCAGTCATGGTAAACATGGCACGTCGAACAGGTGTTCCCGGATGAAATCCGGCTTGCATTATGGCAACTCTGGCAAGTCGCGATCCCTGGCAGCAGCATATCCGACGCCATCGTACTTGTCGCCGCCTTCGGATGGCACGAAGCGCACGTCAGCCCCTGATGCGCGCCGTGATCGAACGAAGCACGGGTGAACCATCGCGCCTCCACCTTCGCGGGCGGAACCACGGGCAAACCCGACGGTCCGGCCGTCTGCATGTCGTGGCAGCGGGCACAGGTCGTTCCCCAAAGCTGTTTCTCATCCGAGTCCACCCTGAACTTCACCCAGGCTACGGCATTGCCCGGTGTGCCGTCTTTTCCCAGGTCGCCCGGATGCGCCGAAATATATTTCGTCAGCGCGGCCGACACAAACTCGTGAATCACCTCGGGCTTCTCGTGCGGAGCGGGGTCCGAAACCTTGTCGTCGAAATTCAGCGCATGGCAGGGCATGCAGGTCCCGGCATATGTCGGAATGGTCATCAGCGCGCGAGCCAGCACGTGCTTGCCCGGACCGGCCGCCGCCAAACCTTGCGGAGTATGGCAGTCGCCGCATTTCTGCGACAGGTCGCCTACGTGTTTCGCGTGATTGAACTTAATTCCGACCGGGTCTGTGCCCGCAGCCACGGCGCGGAACTCCGGGTGATCGCTCAGCGAATCCACACCTGCCGCAACATTCAGCTTTCCGCTTCTGGTTTTGAGGTTCGAATGGCACGCCACACAGCCCTGATCCGTGGCGCCCGCCAGGCGCATTTCGCCGCGATGCTCCACATGACACTGGATGCACGCGGGCACTGTGACCTGCTCGGTATTGTGCAGCGGCGCATCGTGGCAGGAAGCGCATTGCTTGTCCGCTACTTTGATCCCGATACCACCCTTTTCGCCATGGCAATCGGCGCAGTGTTTGCCGAGAAACGCATGAGACGTGGTGAGCGCTCCCGCTGTATAAGGTGTCTGATTGCGTGTCACCGCGTAAAGCCCCAGCCATCCGAATACAATGGCAAGGCTCCCCGCTGTCAGAATGCGACGCCACAGGGGAATGGCAAAGAGCTTCCCGATGTAAGTCCGATCAACCCGCTGGCCCAGCGTCTTAGTAGTCCGAATGCGCATTATTTAATACCGGATGGCCACAACCGCGTGAATCGCACCGAGAACCAGCAGCGTGACGGCCAGTGGCACATGGACCAGCAGCCAGCTATGCAGGATCAGATACATGCGCCGTTGCCGGGTGAGTTGCCGCTCCTCGTCGCAGATGCTTTCAAGATCGTTCAGGGCCTCATGGACGGAAGCCGGACACTGCCGTCGAAGGGCCTCAAAGTAAAGCCTGGCTTTAATGGCGTTCGCCAGAGGGGATTCCTTCGATTCCGGCTCCCGCAGGAACGGCACGATGCCCGTCGTGAACACATGCCAGAGGTTGGCGCGTTCCTGTTCGGTCAGATCGACAGTCTCTTCGTCCCCGGCCTCCAGGACGCCTACACGGCCCGTTTCGTATGTCGAAGCTGTTGCGGCCGCGAATTCAGGCCGGGCGCACAGTCTCCCGACGATCGCGCCGGCCTCCTCGCGCAATTGCTCCCGCACCACGGGGAGTTGCTCGTAAATGGTTTCGAGCGGAACTTCCGCCATGATCCGGGCGGGCAGGTAATGCTGCAGCATCGCTCCCACGATCCCGCTGAGCACAACAACCACAAGCAGAATCGTCATCACGAATGTAAGCGGCCCGCGCGCGGCGAACCCGGCGTGGAACAGAATCATGGGCAGGCTCAGAGCGCCCAGCCACAGATGTCCGCGCATCCAGACCTTGGCCCGTCCGATGCGCCACAGCGGTCTTTTCTTACGCGCTCCCAGCAGGCCGGCAAACAGCATCATCGCGTAGCCCAGCACGCCGTAGATCAGGCCAGGCCAGGTGTTTCCGGTCGGTCCGCCGGGATAGAACAGCGAATAAGGGAGGTAGCCGATGGTTGCGACGGCAAGGATTCCGATTGTGGCGATGGCCCAGCCCTTGTGTGTGGCGTCGATGCGCATCGGTGCCTTTAGTGCCTCCGTCCTTCCACGTCCTCGGGCGTCACAAAGATGTTGTCGTCGGCCGCAGCGCTGATCAGGCTTCTGAAGAAAGTGTTGGGCTCCACGCGATGCGCCGCGTCGTGCGGGCACGCATAGACGCAGCTGGGTTCCGGTAGATCCGCGCAGAGATCGCAGGCCGTTGCTTTGCGCTTCGTGACGGAGGCTTTCTGCGCGCCCGAATCGGGCACCGGCTGCATCGTGATGTTGCCGTAAGGGCAGTTGCGCGCGCACAAACCGCAGCCCACGCACCAGTCTTCAATGACTGTCTCGAGCGAGTTGCGGCGCCGGATGGAGCCTACCGGGCAGCCGATCATGCAGAGCGGATCGCGGCAGTGCCGGCAGGAAGTCGGGATCAGGAATTTGTCGAAGCGGAGGCCTTCGCGGACCAGACGCGTGACGCCGTCGTGCGCTTCCGAGCAGGCTTTCACGCAGTTATCGCAGCGCGTGCACTTCTCAAGGTCGATCACCAGCAGGCTGTTCGATTCCATCAGCCCCTGCTTCAGGAACGAATCGAGCGAAACGGCGGCTACGGCGGCGGAATGGCGTTTATTATGCTCCTCGCGCTCCCGGGCCTGGGTGCGGAGTTTGTGGGAGATATCGGGGAACCGGTCGAGCATCTCGCGAAACTCTTCCGCGGCGATGCGAACCACTTCCACGTTATCGAGCGCGGTAACCGTAAATGCGTAGGTGCCGCGCGTGAGCAAGCCGATCTCGCCGAAGAATCCCCCTTTGCCCTGATACGCGAGGACAAGGTCGCCGCCGGGGTGCTCTTCCACCATCTTGACGAAGCCGATGCGGACGAGGAAGAAATGTGTGGCCGGTTCGCCCTGCCGGCACAGAACCTCGCCGTTGGTGTAGCGCACCAGTTCCACACGCTGCGCGAGGTGGTCGATGAATTCCGCGCTGAGGCCGGAGAAGATCGGCACCGTGCGCAGGTGATCTTCCAGCGCCCGTTTGCGGTAGTTCTTTTCAAGCTCCGCGCGCAGGGTCTTGTTCCGCTGAATCACGTCGAGGACGTTGCGGAGCATTTCGAGCATCACGCAGTCGGTCTTGGCGCGCACAGTGGCGGAGCGCGGGTAGAGACTCATGCACGTCATCTCGCCGAAGATGTCGCCTTCGCCGAGTTCGGCAACCGGTTTTTCCCGCGTCAGGTCGATCACGGAATCCATCGGGATGGTGCCGTTGTTGGTTGCCGAAGCCGGTTTGCGCCGCGGCGAAAAGACGCGCGCCAGCCGGTCGATCACTCCCGGCCCCTCGGCGTGGCCGGGCTTCTGCTTCATCATCGACTGCAGATAGACTTCGACTTTGCCTTCAAGAATGTAGAAGGCAGTCGAGCCGTAATCGCCTTCGCGGCAGATGATGTCGCCCGCCCGGAAGCGGCGTTTGATCACAGCGTTCTTGTTGAGATCGAGAAACGTTCCGGAGACTTTCTGGAAGAACGGCAGCTGCTTGAGCTCATCGACGCCGACCGGATCGCCGCCCGGCAGGACCGTGCGAATTACGCTCTTGTTCGTCAGCGCGCCGGTCGGGCAGGAGACCATGCACTCGCCGCAGGATACGCAGCTCGACGTGCCCATGGGCCGGTTCAGATCGAACGCGATACCCGCGTTGTAACCCTTGCCTCTTCGGCCCAGAACGTCGTTGTGCCGGATCTCGTCGCAGCCGCGGATGCAGCGGTCACAGAGGATGCAGGCTTCGTGATCCACCGAGATGACCAGCGACGAATCGTCCTGGCCGCGGCGCGAGACGTGCTTGCTGAAGCGCGGGGTCACGATGCCTTCGGCGGCCGCCTGCGTTTCGAGTTCGCAGTCGCCGCTCACGCGCTGCCGCGCACAGGGGCTCGGATGGTCCGACATCAGCAGTTCGAGAATCATCCGGCGATGCTTCTTCACCTTGTCGGAGGCCGTGTAGACCTTCATGCCGTTTTCAGCCGGCCGGACACAGGACGCCTGCAAAACCTTATCGCCGCAATCGACCGTACAGACGCGGCACACACCGATGGGCCTTTCGTTTTGCGCGTGGCAAAGGACGGGAATGGAAATGCCGTTCATGCGGGCGGCGTCGAAGACGGACGTACCCTCTTCAACCGCTACCTGCCTGTCGTCGATCGTGAGTTCAATGGTCTTCATCGGTTATGCATGCATACTGCAAACCCCGGCGGGGCACTGCTTGTGAACCACGTGCGCATCGATCTCTTCGCGGAAGTGCTTCAGGGCTGTTGTGATGGGATACGGTACAAACTGGCCGAGTCCGCAGATTGAGGTCTGCTCCATGGTGGAAGCGAGGTCCGTCACGAGTTGGAGATCGGCTTCTGTGGCGCGTCCGCGCGTCCAGCCCGTCAGGATGTCCACCAGTTTCTGCGAACCGACCCGGCACGGCACGCATTTCCCGCACGATTCGTTGCGGAAGAAGACGATCGCATTCAGCGTCATGTCGAGCACGCAACGGGTTTCGTCCAGCACCACGATTGCGCCCGAGCCGAGCATCGTGCCCGCCGCGCGCATCGACTTGAAATCGAGATGCGTGTCTTTGAACTTCGCAAAGGGCAGGAATCCGGAGGCTGCGCCGGAAGGTGAAAACGCCTTGACCTGCTTACCGCCGGAAGGGCCGCCGGCCAGACCGAGGATAGCTTCCGAAACCGGAATGCCCATCGGGATTTCAAACACGCCCGGCCGTTGCACATCGCCGGAAACGCCGATGAACTTAAGCCCGGCCGCGCCGTCGCGCCCCTGCGACTTGTACCAGGCGACGCCGTTTGCGAGGATCTGCGGCACGTTGGCGAACGTCTCGACATTGTTCAGCGCGGTCGGTTTCTGCCACAGGCCGACGGTTGCGGAATTCGGCGGTTTGTTGCGGGGTTCGGCGCGCTTGCCTTCGATGGCCTCCAGCTGTGCGCTGCCTTCGCCGCAGATATAACCGCCGGGACTCACGAAGATCTCGAGGTCGAACATCAGCCCTGTGTCGCGGATGTTCTCCCCGAGCAGGCCGTCGCGGTAGCACTGCGCGATTTCGGCCCTCAGAATCGCCTCCTGCTCTTTGTATTCGTGCCGGATGTAAAGAAAGCCTTTTTGGGCGCCCACCACAAGCGCGCCGACGATGATTCCCTCAATGACCAGATGCGGCAGGTGGGTCATGATGAAGCGGTCTTTGATGGTACCCGGTTCGCTCTCATCGGCATTGCACACGATGTACTTCTCAGAACTGGCGGCCTTCCGGACTACATCCCATTTAATGCTGGTCGGAAAGCCGGCTCCGCCCATGCCGCCCAGCCCCGCGTTCTTCAGTGTGTCGATCACACCTTCCCAGTTGCGCGAGTCAAGCAGGGCCAGAAGACTACCATACCGCGGCTTGTTACGATAGGGATCCGCAAGTAATTCAATTTGTAGGTTTTCGAACGCCGGAACTGGCAAATCGATGCCGGCGAGCCTGGCTTGTACATGGTTCTCCGCTAACTCCGGAGTCACGTGCCGGTAAACAACCTCGTTGAGAGTAAGTGCGGGTGCGAAATCGCACTGCCCCAGGCAAGACCTCTTATGCACTTCGACCGCGCGCTTGCCCATTTTGGCAAAGCGCTGCTCCAGATCCGCGACCAGAGCGTCGGCTCCGCGCAGGTGGCAGGCCATGTCTGTGCACACTTCCACCATCGCCTGTGCGGGCGGGGCGAGCCGGAACTCCGGGTAAAATTCCGCGACTCCGTTAATACGATACAAGGGTATCTCGAGTGTCCGGGACAAGGACTGGATCTGCTCAGGGGGCAGATACCCGAACTTGTGCTGGATCGCTCTCATTTCATCGAATAGCATGTTTTCACGGACTGATGTTTCGCTTACGGCTGAGTGACAGGTTCGCGTATTAGGTTACACTAACTCCTCAACCTTTACGAACCTTTTAATCGTTGAAACGAAATTTGTGTTTGCCGCACAACGTAACGCTGGTTCATACTATTCTTTCGTGTAGCATTCATATGCAAGTGTTTCGAGCGATATCCATACTTTTGATGGGAGTCGCGCTGTCAGCGGTGGCGCAGACTCCGACGGGAAATGGCGGCGACGTGCCGTTTAAGAGTCAGCCGATTCAACAGCCCCAAAGCTGCTTACCGTGTCATCAGCGGCAGTACGACGAGTTACGGCAGTCCGTGAAGTCCGGCTATCGGAACGTGAGTCCGCTGTTCAACGGGCTGGAAACCGCAGGTAACTTCATAACAGGGGGACTCCTAAGGCCTGTCTACGCGGACAGCACCAAGCTGGACACCAACGGCCAGCCGCTGAATTCCAACATGTTCACGACGTCTCCGATTACCGACGGGCTGCAGTTGCGGGCGGGGTTCTGCTTCACATGCCATAACGCCAACTATGAGCGACTCGCGAACGATCCGACGCAGCGGGAAGTGCCCGAGGTAACGACAGGCGCGGCGAGCGCGGTTGGCGGCGGATTCCGGCCCGATTTGTTCCGGCCGCTTCGCGATTACCACATGACGGACACGTCTGGCAAACAGATCCTGCCCGCGTCAATCGGCGGCTATCCGCCCAGCGGCGCTTTGCCTTCGAAGGGCACAGCGGGTATCAGCTGCGATCTGTGCCATAACGAAGGCGGCCCCGATCTGGAGCGCAGTTTCAAAGGCGATGGGTTCGCCAACACCAGCCTGATCATAAACAGTTCCATCGAGAAGGTGGGACCGTTCCCGTTCCCGGTGGATGTCAAGAATAATTTCCACATAGCCAGCAACGATCAGTCGAAGATCTCGTTTCTGCGCAGTTCCGCCTTCTGCGGCGCCTGCCATGATGTCCGTCTTCCTGGCGGCGGTCCGGGCGATCTGGCGAACAATGAGTTCAACGTTCACGCTCCGAGCCTGCCTTACTTCCGGCTGGAGAATCTGAACACGGAATTTCAGACAGGCGCATACAACACTCCCAACAATCCGTTCGGCAAGACCCTGCGCTGCCAGGATTGCCATATGTCGCTGTTTCCGTACAGCCCGACTTCCACTTATACGGTCGGCAACATCAACGTGACTAACGCGACGCCGGCTGTTTTTGCGCAGAACTATGCGGCCGTTCCCGGCATCTCGACCGACCAGAACTACCCGCTGCCGCTGCGCCAGGTGGTCGACCACCACTTCACCGGCACCGATGTTCCGCTGCTGAGCGCGACCGAACTTCAGGCACGTCTTGGTCCCGACTATCCGGACCCCTATGAGCCCGGCGTGGATGGCTATGGCAATCCGCTTGCGCTCGCTTCGCGGAGGCAGAAACTTCTGGAGCAGGCCGCGCGAATCGACGCGACTCAGACCGACCCGCAGGCAATCCTCGGACAGGACTTCACGGTGCGGGTAAATGCGGTAGGACTTTCGGGACATCGCTTCCCGGCGGGATTCTCGCAGGAGCGCACCGCTTATATCCAGTTGTCGGTAACGGATGACAACGGATTCGTGCTGTACCAGTCGGGCTATCGTGTGGACAAGCCGCATCCCGATACCGGCGAGATGGCTCCCGACGGGAACCTCGACGATGAAGACAACGAACATGTCCACGTGGTAGTGGATGGAGGACAGGCGGTTCCGGTGGGTTCGTACGCGACCGGGGCGGGGAACAACGGCTCGAAGAACCTGGTGTTCGAACTGGGACCCGACAACGGTCCCGACGACCGGGTCTACTCGGGCGTGGATGCCGGTCTGGTGCTCTTCCGCAATGAGCTGACCGTGATCTTCGCGCCGGGCACACCGCTGGGGCGCAACGATGCGAACGGCAATCCGATCGTTCCGGCGAAGCCGCACTACGAGGAAACGTTCAACGCGGCGACCGCCAATACGGTGGACAATTACCGCTCACTGCAACCGCTGGTGCCGCGCCAGTTCCGCTACAAGTTCACGATGCCGACGAAAGCCGAACTCGCCGAACTGGGCGTCACGCTGAAGGCTCCCCTACACGTTCATACGCAGATCAACGACGAGCACTTTCCGCCCGTCTTCATGCGCTACCTGGTCAAGACCACGGGTCCGAGCGGCCCGGGCGGAGACAAGCAGTTATTGACCGAAGCGACTATCGATACGTATCTGAAAACGAACCCGAACCTGACGTCATCGGATGTGACGGCTACCCTGGGAGGTGCGCAGTGAGCTTCCGGAAACTGGCTCTCACGGCGCTGGCTGTCACGTCGGCCGCAGTCGCTCAGAACACTCCGACAGCGGGTTTGACGACGGGCAACGGCCCCTATGTTCCGGGCGTTACTTACCAGGCCGATAATCCGAATTACCTGAACCGCAACCCCTTCTATTTCGAGGGCCGGGTCGACTGGAACCTGCTGAAGATCACTACACCATCCACGCCGTGGGAGTTCACGCAGCGCGGCATCCATTATCAGGACGACCTTCAGGACACCACCGACGCGATTGCCGACTACCAGACGGCGATCTCGATGAACAACCTGACCAACAATACGTGCCAGCTGATTACGTCGGCCGCGCTGGTTGCGCCGAACGCGACGCTGACTCCGGCGCCCTGCATGTTCACGCCGCGGCTGCGCCTCGCGTATCTCATGATCGAAACCAGCCCCGATGTGGCGATCGGCCTTTACCAGCAGGTATTGCAGATCGACCCGCTGCGCCTGGGCATCAATGCCTTCATTGGCGAAGCGTACGATAACAAGGCGGCCGCGGCGGCGGATGCAACTTCGCAGGCGTCGTACCTGAACAGCGCCATCGCCGCTTACAAAGCCGAACTGGTTCTCTCGCCCGTAACCGCGCAGTCCACTGCGCTGACCGGCGACAAGGCGAATAACGCACACGTCCACTGGGCGCTTGCGGCGGACTACGCGCAACTGGGCGACGCCGTGAATCAGGCGAGTGAACTGCAGGCTTATCTGGATGCCACGCAATGGCACTCCGATACCTACGCCTGGCATATACAGCTGGCGAAAACCCGGCTGGCAAAGCTGAATGCGCAGCTTCATCGCCCCATCGACCGGCCAAACAGATGAAGCTTCTCCTCCGATACGCACTGGCCGCAGGGCTGACCGCGGCGACCCTTGCGCCGCTGTGGGCACAGGCGCCGATGGACATGAGCGCGGCATGGGATCAGGTGATCACGACCGCGATTCCGCAGGCTCCGGCAGATCCGGCTCTGATGCAGCCGCAGGTCGATAAGCCGAAGGCAGGTGTGGACAATTTTCTCGCCCATTTCTACTTTGAGAGCCGCTCGGATTACGAGCGCTATCAGACCAACTTCACGGGCAATCCGACCACTGCGGGCGTGATCGACGCGCCGAACACGGGCACGTTCAACCCGGCCGGGATTCCCTCGCCCAGCGCTTTTCAGCCGGGCGCGAATCGCGTGCAGGAGTTCCTCGATTTCGGTACCACGGGCTACGGATCGGACCGCATCAACACGCACTTTGCGCTGAGGTATCTGCAGGATCTGAACGCGGTGGCAATCGGCTCGCCCGGCGAAAACGTCCTGGAGACGTTTAATGGACGCCGTTTGTACGAGATCCTCGACGCGAATATCGAGATCTCGGGTAAGCCCACGGACGGCTTCTTCGCGGGCACCAATCTGCAGTTGGGGAGGCTCAACGTCTACGGTGCGGAGGTTGCGTCGTTCGACGGCGGTTCGGTTTCGATCAGCCGGCCGAAATACGATTTCACGCTTTACGGCGGTCGGCGCTACGACTACTTTTCGGACCCGGCGCAGCGCGGCATCGGCGGCGCGAACCTCAACCTCAAGCTGAACGCGAACACGTCGGTCGAACTGCAGACGCTGTGGTACATCAGAGGGTCGAATAAGATCGTGTTTCGCAAACGCATGCGCGACCGCTGGCTGCTCAGTTCGTATCTGCGCGCCTACGGCGGGTCGCCCGTGGACTTCAGCGCTTCGTTTCTCTACACCTCGCGCAGCGGGCGGGACTCGCTGCGTGGCGGCTTCTTCCAGAAGCTGACCGATAACGATTACACCTACGACTACACCAGCGACGCCCGCGATCTGGCCGCTAACAATCCGCTGTATCGCGTGTATCTGGGGCTCATCAACCGCTACAGCCAGTTCAACGTGGAGGGTCATCATCAGATCCTGGCCAACCTGCGCGGCGGAGCAGCTATCGTGGTGCGCAAGCTGAACAACGAGAACGACCAGACTCCTTACGAGACTTCATTCCGCGACTTCCGCTTCAACGGCCAGTACTTCCCGTGGCGGAAGATCGAGACCTTTTTCGAGTACCACCAGCGCAGTTCGGATCGGCTGAGTCCGCTGGGTGCGACCACGCTCG
>Ga0302275_10004707_pt1 | contig 13387 bp, 8 predicted proteins | sample III_Bog_N2_2_FD_200229 | JGI IMG/M metagenome (GOLD analysis project Ga0302275, IMG submission 200229) | Peat permafrost microbial communities from Stordalen Mire near Abisko, Sweden - III_Bog_N2_2 | ecosystem: Environmental > Terrestrial > Soil > Wetlands > Peat | place: Sweden: Abisko...
GGCGCTCGTTGCGCAATCTCAGAAGATAACGGGGCTCGCTTTGAACGTGAACCTCGCCGACCATGTGGCGAATGCGACTCTGTCATCTTCGGCGGTGAACACATCGATTCAAGCCAGGGCGAGGGTCAACCTCACCGGAGACTATCTCGCCGATGCAAGCCTCGATACGCAATCCATTCCCCTGCAGCCGCTGCTTGCGATATATGCGCCCGACGACGCCGCAGACGTGACGGGACAAACCGAGCTTCATGCGACACTCCACGGCCCCCTGAAACGAAAAGAGCAGCTTGAGGCCCATCTGACCATTCCTGTGTTCAACGTTGCGTACGGAAAAAATATCCAGATGGCTGCGGCAGCGCCCATTCACGCCGACTACAAGAACGGAGTCGTCGATGTGCAGCGCTCGGCAATCCGCGGCACCGATACCGATCTTCAATTCCAGGGCAGCATTCCAACCACGGGCGACGGGCCCATGTCGCTCTTGCTGATAGGCTCGGTCAACTTGCAACTGGCCCAGCTTTTCGATTCAGGCATTCGCAGCTCGGGCCAGCTTCGTTTCAACATTGACTCGCACGGGACGACCAGCGACACCGATATTGGCGGCGAGATCAATATTGTGGATGCGGACTTTGCCTCAGAAGATCTGCCAGTGGGGCTGCAGCACGGCAACGGCGTTTTGAAGGTAACGAAGAACCGCGTCAACATCGCCAGCTTCCAGGCTACGGTAAGCGGCGGCACGGTGACGGCTCAGGGCGGTATCGCTTATCGGCCCGCGCTCCAATTTGACATGGGAATGGCTGCCAGGGGCGCTCGCCTGCTCTATCCCCAGGGCATGCGCGAAAGCGTAGATGCGAATGTGCGGCTCGCCGGTACGCCCGAATTCGCCCGGCTCAGCGGAACCGTGAATCTTTCAGATTTATCGTTCACCCCTGCCTTTGACCTTGACAGCTTTATCGCGCAGTTTTCAGGAAGCGTGCCAACACCGCCCTCGCAGGGATTTGCGAGTAACCTGCAGTTGAATCTGACCCTGAATTCGACGAGCAATGTGAACCTTGTCAGCAGGACTTTGAGCATTGGCGGCTCTGCTAACCTGCAGGTGAAAGGCACCGCGGCCGAGCCCGTCCTATTGGGGCGCGTGAATCTGACGGATGGAGACATCATTCTCAATGGCAATCGCTTTGTTCTGAATGGAGGCACAATTCAATTCATCAACCCTGCGGAAACGCAGCCGGTGGTGAACCTGTCGCTGAATACCAGCATTCAGCAATACAGCATCGATCTGCGTTTCAACGGTCCTGTGGATCAACTGCGGACCGAATACAGCTCCGATCCAGCTCTGCCGTCAGCCGACATTATCAACTTGCTCGCATTCGGCCAGACGACAGAAGCAAGCGCAGCGTCATCAGCCAGCAGCACCACCAACCAGCAAGCCGAATCGCTGGTTGCGTCGCAGGTTTCGAGCCAGGTTACGAGCCGCATCTCGAAGATCGCCGGCATTTCCCAACTCTCCATCAGCCCGGTGCTGGCAGGCAGCAGCAGCCAGGGACCGCCGGGAGCGGTGATCACGATTCAACAGCGCGTGACCGGAAATCTGTTTGTCAATTTCTCAACCAACGTGGCGTCGACGCAGAGCCAGACGATTCAGGGGCAATACAAAGTCTCGCCGCGCGTGTCGTTCAGCGCCACACGCGATCCGAATGGTGGATTCGGTTTCGATACACTCATCAAGAAAAGCTGGTGAACGGCGCGAAGACCCCCGAGCATGGCTGATATCGTAGGAAAGCCAGCAGAGGAAACGTTCTTGAGATTCGAAGGAGCTTTATGGCCATTGCGCAATCGGACGCGTTAGTCGTTTTCGGCGTTACCGGCGATCTCGCCCACAAGATGATTTTTCCCGCGCTTTATGCAATGGTGAAGCGCGGCACGCTCACTGTTCCCGTGGTTGGCGTGGCCTTGCCAAAGTGGAGTATCGAGCGGTTGCATCGCCGGGTCATCGACAGCCTCAAGCATGCCGGCGGAATCGACAACAAGCGCGCCTTGAAGCAGCTTTTTTCGTTGCTCAAATATGTAAGCGGCGACTATAACGACGACGCAACATTCAAGGCCATTCACGCCGCGCTGGGAAGGGCGAAACGACCCGCGTTCTATCTCGCCATTCCGCCTTCGCTCTTTGAGACAGTCATTCAAAGGCTGGGGAAAGCCGGGCTGGCGCACAATGCGCGTGTGATCGTCGAAAAGCCATTCGGACGCGACCTTGCGTCGGCGCGCCAGCTTAACCAGGTTGCGCAGTCGGTTTTTCCCGAGAACTCCATCTTCCGCATCGATCACTTTCTGGGCAAGGAAGCGATCATGAATATTCTGTATTTTCGCTTCGCGAATTCGTTTCTCGAGCCCATCTGGAATCGGAATTATGTGTCGAGCGTGCAGATCACGCTGGCTGAAGATTTTGGCATTGGCGGGCGGGGCGCGTTTTACGAGTCGGCGGGATGCCTGCGCGACGTGATCGAAAATCACCTTTTTCAGATCATGGCGCTGCTCGCGATGGAACCGCCATCGGGTCAGGATTTTGGCGCGGTACAAACCGAGAAGGCCAAGGTCTTCAAAGCAATTTGCCCGCTCAGCCCTGGAGACATGGTGCGTGGCCAATACAAAGGCTATCGAAACGAGGCCGATGTTGCGAAGCGGTCGGATGTTGAGACCTATTGCGCGCTTCGGTTGTGCATTGCTTCGTGGCGTTGGGAGGGCGTGCCGTGGTATCTGCGCGCGGGCAAGTGTCTTCCCGTAACGGCCACTGAGATCGTGGTGGAGTTGAAGCCACCGCCGCAGAGGCTCTTTTCCGATGCCGTGGAAAAAAACGAGATGCACAATTACCTCCGTTTCCGGCTTTCACCGAATGCCGCGCTTGCGCTCGCGGCCCGGGTAAAGCTTGCCGGCGAGGGATTCAAGGGAGAGCAGCGCGAGCTTTACCTTTCAGAAGAGCAAACCGGCGAAGAAACTCCCTACGAGCGGCTGCTGGGCAACGCCATGGCTGGGGATGGGGCTCTGTTCTCACGCGAAGATGCGGTCGAAGCGGCATGGGCGGTGGTCGATCCGGTGCTGACCAAGCACCCGCCGGTGCGCTTTTACGAACCAGGGTCTTGGGGGCCGAAGGCGGCGGATGCGCTGATCGCGGCCGATGGCGGCTGGTTTAACCCCAGCGCGGACTGAAAACGGAGCTCTTCAAAGGCCTGCGAAGGCGCGAAAGCCATCCGTGCGTTGGGGTTGCGGTGCCTTGGATGCCATCCATCTTCCGGAGGATGGCCGGACCCAACAAACGGATGTAGACAGTTCACGCTGGAAGCGAGGAGAATTCTAACTCGGGGCTGTTCCCGCTCCCGAGGTCGATTCTTGATTCGTTCTTTTCGTAGGCCGGCGCAATGGCGCTCTGTCCCCAGGGTTGGACTCTGTCTCTTTTTCAGCGCCTTCCTGGCGCAAGCTCAAAGCCCCACACCTTCGCAGCCGCCGCTTTATGGCGGGAATGCCGCCAGCACCGAGCCGCAACAGGGCGGTTCAGCAACAGCCGGGGTTTTTGCGCCTGTCCTCGATTCAGAGAGCCGTCCGATCACGGCTGGTGGGTTTGTCAAGACCGGGCCCGTCATCTTCCAGGACATCTCGCAAAAAGCCGGGCTTACCACCTGGACGCATAAAATGGGCACGCCGGAAAAGCCCTACATTCTTGAGACCATCGGCTCCGGTGTTGCCCTGCTGGACTACGACAACGATGGCTGGCTCGATATCTATATCGTGAATGGTTCCACCTACGACGCGCTTAGCGGAAAAACTGAGGCGCCTCATGCCGCCCTCTTTCACAATAATCACGATGGGACGTTCACCGATGTTGCTGCCAAGGCCGGCGTGACCAATGACCGCTGGGGATTTGGGGCAGCCGTTGGCGACTTTGATAACGACGGCTGGCCCGACCTCTACGTGGCGAATTACGGTAAGAATCGTCTGTATCACAACAACCACGACGGGACCTTTACCGACATTGCCGAAACCGCGGGAGTTACCCTGGGTAACTGGTCGACCGGCCCGAGCTTTGGCGATTATGACGGCGACGGGCGGCTGGATCTTTTTGTTCCGGGATATGTCCATTGGGATATGAATAATTTACCGGCGGCCGGTTCCAAGTCCGTGGGCTATGCAAATTGCTCCTTCCGCGGCGCGCAAACGATGTGCGGACCCCGCGGACTGCTTGGCGAACCCGATCACTTATTCCATAACAATGGTGACGGGACCTTTACCGATGTCAGCGAGAAAGCGAAGGTCAGCGACAAGCGCCGCTATTATGGCTTCTCTTCCACCTTTGTCGACGTCGATGACGACGGAAAAGTGGATCTGCTGGTCACCGACGACTCTTCTCCAAACTATCTCTATTTGAACAAGGGCGATGGAACCTTTCAGGACGCGAGTTTCTTTTCCGGATTCGCACTGAATCAAGATGCGCGCGAGACAGCCTCCATGGGCCTGGCCGTGGGTGACTATGCCAACAACGGACGCCTCGATCTGTACACCACCACCTTCTCCGACGACTATAAGACCCTGTATCGCAACGACGGCGAAGGCAACTTTGTCGACATAACTCCGCAGATGGGTATCGCCGAGGGAACCTATCCGTTCTTGAGCTGGGGCACACAGTTTTTCGATTACGATAACGACGGCTGGAAAGACCTGATGTTTGTCAGCGGACATGTGTATCCCCAGGTGGATCATCACGAATGGGGCACATCCTGGGCCGAGCGGCCGCTGCTGTTTCACAACCTGAATCATGGAAAGAAATTTGAGATTATGCCGGCGGTTGAAGGCTCTGGACTTGCCGATGTGATTCCGGCCCGCGGCGCTGCCTTCGGCGATTTGTTCAACGACGGTAAAATCGATGTCGTAATCAATTGCATCGATCACACACCTGTGTTGTTACGCAATGTGAACGACGACCATAACCATTGGGTGGGCCTGCGGTTGATTGGCGGACCAAAGAGCCCGCGCGACGCGGTGGGGTCGACAGTTTATGTGACATCGGGCGGCATACGCCAGCGCGGCGACGTGATGAGTGGAGGCAGCTTCGAGTCGTCGAATGATTTTCGCCTTCACTTCGGACTAGGAGTCACAACAAAAGTCGACAAGGTTGAGATTCGCTGGCCCGATGGCCTGAAGGAGGCCTTCACCCTGCCCGACGTGGACCGTTACTTCTCGATTGAAGAAGGCAAGGGCCTGGTTCCAAGCGTGTATGACTCAATCGCAGCGAAAGCCGGTCAAAGTAAGCCGCCCAGCGCACCGAAAGGTAAGTGATGTCCGAAACGCGTAAGAAGCAGACTTACACTTCTGGCACAGAACGCTTTTGTCTGGAGTTTGCATGAAGAAGACACTTCTCACAGCGATCGTGATTGCAGGGATCCTGCTGGCTGGACGTTGGATTGTTCCCGTGCGAGCCCAACAGGAAAAGGCCCCGGCGGCCGCTGCGGAACAGGATGCGGAAGGCCTCACGCCTCCTCCGGCCTACACACCTCGCCCAAAAGACGCACCGCCCGTCGTGGATACACCGGCACAGCGCGACGCGATTGCCCGCTGGAAAGCTAAAGCGGAGCTGGCTACGCAGACTGCGCGCACAGAGTACAACAAAGAGGTAACTCCGACCTATAACTTCCATTACGGGCCCAAGAATCCATTTACTCCGGGGAACGTGCAAGTGCAGGGCGAGGGATTCCTGCAGCCCGGCGCTTATCCCAGCGCGGAATACTGCGGAACCTGCCATCAGGAGGCCTACAGCCAGTGGCGCCAGGCACTGCACTCGAACGCCTTCCGCACGCCCTTCTATCGCACCAGCGTGAATCTCTTGATCCGCGACAAAACCCGCGGCATCTCGTTTGCGCGGCACTGCGATAGCTGCCATAACCCGATCGGCGTTCTCGGTGCGGCACTGACTGAAGACTCCAAGGTAGATCGCGCCAAGTTCGACTCCGACGGCCTGACCTGCACAACCTGCCATTCTGTTCTAAGTCTCGACTCGACCAATGGTAACTCCAGCGTCAAAGTGGGCGTGCCGGCCGTGATTGTGGATGAAAATGGTGACCGCATCCCGGGCGAAGTTCCCTTCGACATGATCCTGCGCCATCCGGAACGGCACTCCAAGGCAGTGATGCACGACTTCCTGCACAAGCCTGAATTCTGTGCCGCCTGCCACAAGGCCAACCTGCCAAGCCCGCTGAACGACTACAAATTCATCCGCGCGTTCACGGCGTACGACGAATGGCAGCTTTCCAAGTTCTCGCAGCGCAATCCGCTCACGTTTTACACCGCCGATTTCACCACATGCCAGGGCTGCCACATGAAGCGGAATGCCATTTCCCTGCCCGACTACGGCGCGAAGAACGGCACCCTGGTTTCGCATCGCTGGCTGGCGGGCAATACCGCGGTTCCGTTCTACTATGGCTTCGATGAGCAGTTGAACAAGACCATCGAGTTCCTGCGCTCGGGAAACTATTTGAACGTGGATATCTTCGCGATCAAGAAAGCAGGCAGCGACGATTTGATTGCGCCATTAGGTCGTGTCGCATACAAACTTGCTCCCAAAGATACCGTCGATGCGTATGTCGTAGTCCAGAACAAGAATATCGGGCACTCGCTGATTCCCGAAGTGCGCGACCTCTACGAAGCCTGGGTTGAGTTCACAGTGAAAGACGCCTCGGGCGCGGAAATCTACCACAGCGGCTTCCTCAAGCCAGACGGCATGCTTGACCCGCGCGCGCACAGCTTCACAAACCGGCCTGTGACCGACGAGGGGGATTTTGTCGACAACCACAAGGTGTGGACGATTCACTCCGTGGCCTATGACAATACCGTGGCGGCAGGACGCTCCGTGCTTGTGCGCTACCAGTTTCAGATGCCGGCCGATATCAATGGCGAGGTCACTGTAACTGCCAAGGTGAATTACCGCCATCTCCGCCAGAGTTATCTCAATAACATCTTCGGCAAAGATCATCCTGCCTATCCGATCGTCGAAATTGCCTCGCGTACGCGCGTTCTCAGGGTCGGCGAGAACAAGCCCGAACCCGCCGATCCGGCAGATAATCAGGATTGGATGCGGTGGAACAATCTTGGCATTGCGCTCCTCGACCAGTTTCAATACCAGGAATCGGTTCAGGCATTTCACGAGGTCGTGAAACTGCGGCCCACCTATGCCGAGGGCTATACCAACATTGGCCTGACTGAGATTGTGTGGGAGAAGTACGACTCCGCCCGCAGGGCCATCAGCCGCGCGCTCCAGCTCGATCCGGCCAGTGCCCGTGCAGCTTATTACGATGGGTTGCTGCAACGGCGCGCGGGCAACACCGAAAAGGAAATCGCCGACTTCCGCAAGGTCGTTGAGATGTTCCCGCAGTCGCGCGATGCGCGGCGCGAGCTCGGCATTACCTACTATCAGCAGCACGACAACAAGGCCGCGCTCGAACAATTTCAGGCATTGCAGGCCATCGATCCCGACGACCTGACCGCCCACTACAACCTGTCGATTCTCTATCGCCGGATGGGCGAACCAGACAAGGCCCAGGAACAGCAAGCGATGTTCATCGACAAGAAGGTCGATCCGGGTGCGCCCACTTACTCGCTCAACTATCTTCGTGTGCATCCGGAGATCGCAACAGAGAGCATTCCATGGCATATCCATTCCGATATTCTGAATGCGACCCCGGGTCCTCAAAATGGTAAGTAAATTCATCGGTAAGACGCGCATTCGATTCGCAGCCGTCTGGATGGGTTTTCTATTGGCGGGCACACTCTGCCACGCGGCAAATGATTGCCCATGGCTCAATGAAGCAACGGCCTCGGGTCTGTTGGGCGGCGATGCAGTGGGCGAGTTCACCGGGGGGGGCGCAGACCAGCCATCGGAGTGCGTGTTCACGCAGAAAGACGCCACAGCCGTGCGCACGTTGCGCATCCGTGTGCAGGTTATGCCGGACTTCAAGACCGGTTATCAAGCTGCCACGCAGACGTGTGGCACAGAAGTTGAACCCATGCGTGCGATTGGCAACGAGGCGCTGCTGTGCTCTGCCGACGATCGTAAAGGCGCATTGGGAGAGCGTGTTGTGGGGCGCGTGCGCGATCAGATTTTGACCATCACCATGACCACCACGCTGAAAGGCGATATCCACCTCACGCGTCCCATGTTGAAGACGAAAATCTCAACGGCAGCCGAGCAAGTTGCGGGAAATCTGTTCTAACCGCAGCTTGGTCCGATCGCCTCTATCAATATCTCCAGGATTTTACGTCGGCCCCTTCAGGAGCTGTGGCGAGCATGTGGGCGACCATGAGCGGAAGTACGCGCTGAATCCATTCGGCATTGTTTTTCTGCATGGTGTATTCAGCAGGGCCGCCGGTGTAACAGTGCGGCATTCCAGGGCCGTATTGGAAAGTTGCATCGGAGTGTGGATTCTTCGTTGACTCGAGTTGAGTCTGCAACAGGTGTACGGCGTTATTCAAAAAATAGGTGTCTCCGTCACCCACAGCAAGGTGCAGTTTGCCTTCGAGCTTCGGCCCTAGTGTCGCCCAGTCGCGCTTGAGAATCGCGGTCAGGTCGTAGTGCTCGTGCCAGTATTCAAGCACCTTTTTGTCAATGTCGCCGGTCAGCGGATTGATAATGTCCGCGGGGTAGCCGTCGGGGCCGGCGGGCGAGAACACAGCCTGCCATATATCCCACTGCTCGGTGGAACGGCCGTGCGTGCCGAGTACATATTCATACGTGAACTCGCCCCCTGCAGTGGCAAGAATCGATCCATCAGGCTTGCGGTCGGCGGCGATGGCAATGTCTCCGAAATCGCCTTTACGGACGAAGGCATTGGAGTCTTCGTAGAGGTTGATGTTCTGGTAGGCGTGAAAGTCCACGGGATCGGGACAAGCCGCCCAGGTCCCGTTGTACATGTCGGGATAGAAGACCTGCGTGGCAAGTGCCTCCCAGCCTCCGGTAGAGCCGCCAAACGTGGCCCGTGCCCAGCCCTGTCCGAGCCCGCGGTATTTCTTCTCGATTGCCGGAATGAGCTCCTCGTTGATAGCTGATCCGTACGGACCAACGTTGGCTGAGTCCACGTCGTAGGAATCGTCGTAGTACGGGTTGGCATTCTGCACATAAATCAGAATCACTCTCGGCAGGCGTCCTCCGGTCCAGTCCTGAAAGAAGCGGTAACCGTTTTCCAGTCTGCGGTAGCCCGCAGCCTTCGGGTCGGGCGGCGTGGTGACAAAAGGCACAGGCCCGAGACCTGCGTGGTAGTGATCCTGATACACGACCAGCGGATAGTGAGCATCGGGATGCTCGTCGAAGCCGTCTGGAAGCAGAATCCACGCTCCCAGCCAGGTGTCGCGGCCCCAGAACCGGCCCAGTTTCTCGCTCTTGAAGCGCATGTACTTCAGCCATTTTGCGCCCGGGTTATGAGCAGCCATCACAACAGGGTCTTCATCGGTGCCTTCGATCGGCGGGATCACCTGGTCGAGATTCAACTTGAGCGTCGTTGCGGCTTTGGGGTCGAAGTGGAGCTTGATCGGCTTGTTGAAAGCGTTGCCGGGCTTGCTGTTCCAATGCTGCCCTTCCCCTTTGTCGGGCGCCAGCCACACGGTTTTGCCTGAGGCGAGATGAAATTCCTCGTACACGTTGAAGACAGCTTGGACAAAGTAGTCCCCCGCCTCGAGATCGGCGAGCGAGTGTCGCGGATAGCCGATGGTTTTCGCGTCGACCACGAGCGGTTGTCCCGCGGCAACGCCGTCGGCATCCACGCCAAAGCCCTGCGCGGAAAGATAGTCTTCAGAAAGCTGCCTGCGCGGCTCGTCCTTGTCGTTCTTCGCAAAAACCAGCACGAGGTGGCCATGGAGCGGCTCATTCGCGGGCACCGTCACTTCGATTCGCTGGCTCAGCGCGAGCGTTGCGGTTGCCGTCGTCAGAGCAAGGGTCAAGGCAGGCAAAGTCTTCACTGGGACCTCATTTTTCTCATCGAAATGGGGCAAGTCTATCATCCACAGCCGGTCGTGCCGCATGGCAACCGGTGGCCCCGCCGGGGCGCGCTGCAGAGAGTCGGGACGCAATGCAACCTGACTTCAAAAAATAACGTCCATTCCCTTGGCCGCAGGCAGAGTGAAACACTATACTCGTCTACCGGAACGGTTCGATGAGCCCTTCAGAGCCACAGGATCCGAGACCCGGATTTTGCAGGCAAGGAGCACGACCCATGGCTTCCATTACGCCCATTCACGCAAGCGACCTGGAGTTCGATAACGGCAGCTTTGACGCAGCCGCATTTGCCGCCAATACCCTTTCAAGCTGGCATGCGCTGGCCGGCATCATCGACCATACCCTCCTTAAGCCCGAGGCCACGCGAGAGCAGGTTGAAAACCTCTGCGACGAGGCGGTGCGGTACGGATTTGCCTGCGCGATGGTGAACCCCGTGTGGGCCTCCACCGCGGCCAACTTGCTCTCCGGGACCAGGGTTCCCGTGGGCGTGGTCATCGGGTTTCCTCTCGGCGCCTCGTTAACTTCCACACTGCGGCACGAGGCGGCGGCGCTCACGCGGTTGGGCGTTCGCGAACTCGATATGGTCATTCCCGTGGGGCAGCTCAAAAGCGGCAACCACCAGGCGGTGCAGCACACAATTCACGCCGCTGCGCTTGTGGCCCACCACCATGGAGCACTGCTCAAGGTCATCCTCGAGACGTGCCTGCTTACCGTCGAAGAAAAGCTGCGTGCGGCCGAAATTGCCATCCAGGCCGGCGCCGACTTTCTGAAGACCTCAACTGGATTCTCAACCGGTGGGGCGACCGCTGCCGACGTAGCGCTTCTGCGCGGCGTCGCCGGTGGACGTTGCGGCGTCAAGGCTTCCGGCGGCATTCGCACGCTTGCCGATGTACGCACCATGCTTGAAGCGGGCGCCAACCGGATCGGCGCTTCGGCTTCGGTAGCCATTGTGCGCGAGCTGGGGGCAGAGTAGAAGCGCTGTCAGCTCCCGGCCTGCTGCTTAGCGCGGCGAGGCTTCGCAGGCAGGCGCGGCCCTTATGCCGGTTTGCGCTATCATTCCTATTGCCAGTTCATGTCGACGATCCCCCCACCTCCCGATACAGGACCTGAGTTTGAAGGCGACTACAGGCCGCCCGATGCGGCCAATCCATCGGCTCATCTCGACCCCGTGAATGCGCGCGTCGAAACCACCGACCTGAATTACCTGGTCAGGCTGGCCGATGCGCTCAATACCACGCTCGACCTTGAAACTCTGCTCAATCGCACGGCTGAACTGGTGCGCGCCGTCATTCCCTACCGCATCTTTGCGATTTTTCTTTTGAATGACCGCACCCACGACCTGCGCATGCGTTTCCAGATCGGCCACACCGAGCAGACGCAGCGGACGCGTGTGCCGCTGGGCCGCGGCGTGGTGGGGCAAGTAGCCATGACGCGGCAATCCATCCTCTTGAACGACGTGTCCGCTTCCGATATTTATTTGACTGCAAATCCCGATGTCCGCTCCGAGCTGGCGGTGCCGCTTGTCGCCAAGAACCGGCTGATCGGGGTCATGGATATCGAGAGCGAGCACGCAAATTATTTTCGCGAAGAGCATCTGCATCTGCTCACGCTCACAGCCTCGCGCATCGCCCAGGCCATTGAGAACGCACGGCTCTATACGCGGGTTTCGCGGCAGGCGCAGACGCTTTCCGTGTTGAACGAGGTCGCGGTTGAACTGACCTCGATTCTCGATCTCGATCCGCTTCTTGAACGCGTAGGACAATTGTTGCGGCGGCTGATCGACTACCAGATGTTCTCCATCATGCTGCTCGACGAAAAGGGCGAAGCGTTGATTACGCGCTATGCCTGGCGCTTTGGATACGCGCATGCCCCCTCGCGCCGCATCTCCGTCAACAGCGGCATCGTGGGCGCCGCGGTGCGGGAGTGGCGCCTGATCAACGTTCCCGACGTGAAGAAAGATGTGCGCTACCTTGAGATGAATCCTGAGACGCGCTCCGAGTTAATCGTGCCGTTGTTTTACAAAGGCCGCGTCATCGGCATCCTTGACCTGGAGCACACGCGCCCGAACTTCTTCAACGACGATCACGAGCGCATTATGACCACGCTGGCTGCGCAAGTGGCCATTTCGATTGAGAACGCTCGGCTCTACCAGGCCGTGCGACGCCAGGAGCGCCAACTGGAGCGGGACATTGCGATGGCGCGCGAGGTGCAGCTCCGGCTGTTGCCGCCCAACGCTCCCGAAAATGCCCATGCCGAAATGGCGGTGCGGTTCATGCCGGCCCGCACCATTGGCGGCGACCTCTACGATTTTCTTGATTACGGGCCAGGACGCACCGCAATCGTCCTGGGCGATGTAAGCGGAAAGGCCGCACCGGCAGCGCTGTTTGCGGCACTGGTCAGCGGGATTATGCGCTCGGCCGCCGCGCATGCGCCCGATCCCGCGGAGATGCTGGCTTCGCTCAACGACGCGATGCAGGAACGAAAGCTCGACTCGCAGTATGTATCGCTTCTGTTTGCGCTGTGGAACGACGATGACCGCACGCTGCGCGTGGCCAATTCCGGAGCGGTGCAACCGGTGGTCTGCCGGCAGGGCCAGTCGATCACCATCAAGGCTGAAGGATTCCCGCTCGGGCTCTTCCCCGATGTGACCTACGACGAAATTGCCGTTCCAACGGAACCCGGAGACGCCATCGTTTTTGTGTCGGACGGAATCCTGGACGCCGAAAATGCCAAGGGTGAGATGTATGGCGACGAACGCCTGGCCGGCATTCTGTGCGCAAGCCGCGACATGGCTGCGCAGCAGATCGCCGACATCATCCTCGATGACGTAACCAGTTTTCAGGATGGTCATGACCGCTTCGACGATGAAACCATCATCGTGCTGCGGGTGCGGTGAACTGCTCGACTCCACGCGTGTTGCCGAAGCAGCGGAGTTCCGAAAGATGAAGCCCAAAACCAAACCGCGGAATCCGTTGTTGTGGGTCTTCGACGCGCTGGAAGACGATCCGCGCTACGTGCGGCGGAAGCTGTTCAGCTTCGATGCAGCCTATCTCGATGGCCGCCTGTATCTTGCTGTCTCCGCTGGAAACGAGCCGTGGAACGGGCTTCTCGTGTGTACGGCGCGGGAACATCACCTGTCGCTGCGCGCGCAGTTTCCGCAACTTGTGTCGCACCAGGCCCTGGGTAAGTGGCTTTACATTTCGCAGATGCACGGCGAGTTTGAATCCGTCGCGATGGACATGGCGAGGCTGGCACACAGGCGCGACCCAAGACTTGGCGTCGAATCGAAAGTCAAGATGCGCTAATCCATAATGCTGAATTGAAGGTAGGGATCGGACATTTTGGAAACGATGTCGT
>Ga0302275_10004708_pt1 | contig 13383 bp, 13 predicted proteins | sample III_Bog_N2_2_FD_200229 | JGI IMG/M metagenome (GOLD analysis project Ga0302275, IMG submission 200229) | Peat permafrost microbial communities from Stordalen Mire near Abisko, Sweden - III_Bog_N2_2 | ecosystem: Environmental > Terrestrial > Soil > Wetlands > Peat | place: Sweden: Abisko...
CCGACTTGTTCTCAGTTCAGGCCGCCACGCTCGGTCACTACCACATCACCAACGCGAGCGCCTTCTACACCGCCTCGGACAAGTGGGAGATCTCACCCACGACCGGCGCCGGCACGCCGAGTGCGACACTCTCGCGCACCGAGGTCACCAACGCGGCCGGGAACGTCGTCTCCACCTCGCTCTCGCCCATGAGCCCGGTGTACCAGGTCGGTTCACTACCAGGTCAAAACCACCAGCAACTCCTCGAGTCCGTGGCCTACGTGCCCGCAGGCAACTCGGGCACCGTTCAGGGCCTCACCGCTTTCATGGTGGCCACGAGCGACACGAACGACTACGGGCACCTGAACGTCTACGTCACGCCGCGCGGTACGTCGGTGACCGGACCGGTCCAGGCGGACTCGGAGATCCAACAGACCTCAGCGGTCAGTTCGATCATCACGCTCCAGGACCAGCACGGTTCTGAGGTCTTGCTCGGCAACAACCTCATGGTCCCCCTCGACCAGAGCGTGTTGTACATTCGGCCCCTCTACGTCACCAGCACGTCCAACCCGCTACCGCAGTTGCGCTACGTCATCGCCGTCTTCAATCAGGACGTGGCCATCTCGCCCACGCTCTCGGGCGCGTTGTCCCAGGTGTTGGGTGCCAGTTTCTCGGGAGGCTCGTCCACGGGATCGTCCTCGACGACACCAACCGGTGGCACCACGTCGGGCGGCTCCGCGGCGTCGTACTTGAAGCAGGCGTCCGCCGACTACGCCGCCGCCCAAACCGCGCTGCAATCGGGCAATCTTGGCCAGTACCAGAGCGACGTCAACGCCATGAACACCCAGTTGAAGTTGGCCCAGGCGGCGCTCGCCAAGTAACCAGCGCGTGAGTCGCATCGCTCGCGCCAACGTCTCGGCGAAGTTCATGGGCGAGGAGATTGAGCCTCTGTACTTCACATCGTTCGGGTCTAGTTTGATCAGTAGTTGACGCGAATGATTCCTGGGACAACGTTGCGACGTGCCTGACGACGGGCGACAACTCGTGTTATTGTTGTGTTCAGGACGTCTAGATCTCGCCTCCTTCATCTCTGACAATTCATCAGGGAGTCGTGAAGAAAGTTAGGTCGGCGTGAAAAACAATTCCCCTAGAACAGCCCCGCGAAGTCGCAGTGGCGCTTTACGTACGATGTTGTTCGCCGGCGCGACCTTGGTGCTCGTGGTTCCGACTATGACCGCCTTGATGGTCTCGCCATCGTCGGCGGCGGGCACGACGCCGAACACGATCACACTCACTGGTCCACCCTTGGCCGGGAGCGTGGGTGGCTCTTTCGTCACCAATGCCGTGGCCACGTCGAAAGACCAGGTTTTCGTTGCCGTGAATCCGTCGACGTCCGTGTGCTCGCAGAGCGGAGGAAAGGTCAACTTCACCGGTCCGGGCGAGTGCGTCGTTACCTACAACGATCCCGGTAACGCCACCTACGCCGCGGCGCCTACCGTTACTCAGAACATCAAGGTCTATCCGGACAACCAGATTGCCATAGCGTCCAAACCGACCGCCGCCAGCGTGGCCGGGGTCTATTCGCCCAATGCAACAGCGACGTCGGGTGACGTGGTGATCCTGACTCTCGCGACCGGGTCCACGGGTTGCTCAGTCAATGCGGGCAAGGTCGATTTCACTCGGCAGGGTACGTGTCGGGTCAGTTTCAACGATCCCGGAAATGGGGCGTTCGCCGCGGCGAAAGGCATCACCTACGTGATCACCGTGTACGTGAACAACATCATTCACGCTAGTCAGCCTCCGTTTTCAGGTGCAGTCAACGCAACGTACGCGGCGAGTGCCACGGCATCCTCGGGCGACGCGGTCGTCATAACGTTGGACCCGTCGGCCACCGGTTGTGAGATCACGGGTGATCTCGTGACCTTCACCGGCAATGGTTTGTGCGTGGTGGACTTCAACGATCCTGGTAATGGTCCCTTCGCCGCAGCCAAGCAGATTCAGCAGAAGATTACGTCGGGAGTCGGTGGTCCTCGCGCACAGGCTGTGTTGTATTTGACGAGCTTGAACGCAACGCTAGGACGTGCATTCACTTTGACGTCGAGTGGTGGTTCAGGCACGGGCGCGGTGAGTTACTCCGCGACCTCGGGCACCGCTCACTGCTCGATCAAGGTTAGCGCCAACGTGCTCAGCTTTGCAAAAGTCGGCACGTGCGTGGTGACCGTGACCAAGGCGACCGATTCGACGTACGAATTGGCATACTCCTCGCCGACGATCGTGACGGTCAATCTTTCCAAGAGCCCCCATGCCCTTCGCGTGAGCGGGACACCAGTGGCCGGGCGAACCGTGGCGGCGACGATTACGGGCACGGGCTTTTATGGCACGCCCCGAGTAGTGAGCAATCAACCTGGCACGAAAGTCGTGGTTACCAGCGATAGCGGCAGAGCTTTGAGCATCCGTGTGACGGTGGCTAAGGGAACACCAGCGGGTGTCCATACCTTCACCCTCACGTTTGCCCACGGCCAACGAACACTGGCTCTCTATACCCAGCATTAGTTCATTCGACATTTTGTCCGTTATCGAGTAGTCACATTCAGGACACGAGTGCGGGATTGCTCGGTAGGCGACGCCTTGGCAGGCGCTGCGTCGCCATCCCGCAGGGCGAATCTGAGACGGGGTTGGGTCTGATCGAAGTGTGGCTATGGTGGGGTTAGGACGTCTAGACCTCTGCTTCCGACATCGCCAAAAAACTTTCGGTGGATGGTGAAGAAAGTAGGTCCGTTCGTGAAAACTATTTTAACAAGAGGTGCCCGTCGCAGCAGTTTGGGCTGGGCGCGACACATTTTGGCGCTGGGATCCTCTCTGGCAGTCTTGGTCTTAGGGCTCAGCGTGATGCTCGCGTCGCCCTCGTATGCCGCAGGTACCTCGGCGAACACCATATCGGTGAGTTCGGCCCCTTCAGCCGGGAGTGATCACGGTTTCTACGTCCCCCAAGCCCAAGCAACCTCCAAGGACCAGGTGGTGATCGCTCTGTACAAGGACTCGTCCGGTTGCTCGTTGAGTTCGGGGAAGGTGACCTTCACGGGAGCTGGCGAATGCGAGATCACTTTTAACGATCCGGGTAACACTACGTACGCGCCGGCAGCCGAAGTAGAGCAGTCGATCAAAGTGTACGCGTCCAACATCATCACCGTGAGTACCGCGCCCGCGGCGGGAAGTGCGCGAGGTTCATACTCGCCGGGTGCGTCGGCAACTTCAGGTGACGTGGTAGTTCGAAGTTTGGCGAGTGATTCGTCGGGTTGTTCGCTCTCCAACAACACTGTGACGTTCACTGGTGCGGGTACGTGCCACGTCGAATTCAACGATCCGGGTAACGGTGCCTTCGCTGCGGCCACTCACGTAGGCCAGAAGATCACGGTTTACGCCGCCAACATCATTTACCCGAGCACGCCTCCCTCGGCGGGCACGATCAACGGCACGTACGTCACTGGGGCGTCGGCGACGTCCAAGGATACGGTCAGTATCAATCTTGACGGGAGCTCAACCGGCTGTTCGATAAACAAGAACGTCGTTACCTTTACGGCGAATGGGTACTGTCGGATTGACTTCAACGACGCCGGTAACGGCGCTTTCGCGGGAGCGACCCAAGTTCAACAAACGATAATCGTCGGTAACGGTGGACCTCGCGTTCAGTCCCCTCTCTATCTGACCAGTCTCGACGGTACGAAGTACAGCAAGTTGACGTTGACCTCAATTGGTGGATCCGGTAGCGGTGCGGTCACGTACGCGGTGGTGGCGGGCACCGCGAACTGCTCGGTCAATGGCGACGTGCTCAGCTACACCCAGGTGGGTACCTGCACGGTTACGGTGACCAAGGCTTCAGACGCCACCTATCTCGCCGCGTCTTCCGCGCCCACAATCGTGACGATCAACCTGCCGAAGAGTCCTCATGCGTTGCGCGTCACGTCGGCGCTGTGGACGGGTCGAAGTGTGCGAACGACGATCCTCGGTACCGGTTTTTATGGTCAACCCAGGATCATGAGCAGTGTGGGCATGACGCGAATCGGGGTGAGCAGTGACAACGGGAAGGTGCTCGTGATCGTGGTCACCGTCGCCAAGAACGCACCTCGAGGGATTCACACCTTGACGCTCACGTTTTCCCACGGTGATCGAACGTCGGTCCTCTACAACCAACGCTGATGTCGCAGGCGAGGTAGATGTTCTGTTGATTTGTTAGGAGTTCTCAGGAAGGTTGATCTCCCGTCGGGCGATACTGGCCCTGAACCATTCGGTGCTTTTGGTCGACGCCGTGGTTTCCGGTAACATGGAAGACGCAACGCGGGGTGGAGCAGTCTGGTAGCTCGTCGGGCTCATAACCCGAAGGTCGCAAGTTCAAATCTTGCCCCCGCCACGAAATGTCTGCAGAAGAGCCGATCCGAAAGGGTCGGCTCTTCTGCCTTCGTATCAGCCGGTCATCGCAATAATTGGTTCCGGCGTTTCCTAATTTGGCCAGACCTCGCGCAGTTTCTGCGCGAGGAGATGCATCTCAGAGTGATCGACAAGCACTGCCTCGGCGTCAAGTTCGTCTCCTTCATAACGAGGGTAGACGTGAATGTGAAAGTGCCAGACGTCCTGGTTGCCCGCAGGCTCATTGTGCTGACGTGTAGAAACACCATCGCTCCCGTACGCCGATTTCATTGCGATTGCCGTTTGTCGAAGCGCCCGCTGAATCGGTCCGCCCAGTATGTCCGGTCGTTCATAGATGTTTTCGTAGTGCTCAATTGGAATGACGAGAGCCGCACCAGGATTGGCTGGCCTCCACCTAGGGTTCATCTTTACCACGACGTCGTCGTAGCGATGGAGAAGCTCAACGGGGAAGGCTCCTCGGCCAGTCACGATGTTTTGGCAGAATGGGCAGTCGTACCCCTCGGGCTCGTGGCGCCAGCTCGAAGTATTCACAGTGTTGTACTTGGTAGACAAATTTCACCATGGACATATTGGTCACAGAATCGAAGTTTCCGCCGGGTCTGCTGAAGCGAATGGCAACGTAACCCGAGTCGGTCCAACTGACGGACAGCGCAGCCCATGGAACAAACCACGGTTGAAGTTTTGATAGCGTATTTGCTATCATGTGAGGATGCGTACTTCCGGAGTTTCGTCGACGGTCGCAGGGAGCCTTCTTGCATTGGCACGCGTGCGTTTGAACCTCACTCAGCGCGAATTGGCAGCGAGAGCTGGCGTCGCTCAGTCGACGATCGCTCGAATCGAGCTGGGTCGAATTGATCCTGGATTTGAATCGGTGCAACGAATTCTTGCTTCGGTGGGTTTGGAACCAAGAATTCATCTTGAAAGTCTTGATGACCACGACCAGTTGTTAGTCGAGAGACATTCTAAGCGGAGTGAAGTTGATCGACGGCGAGTCGAAGATCGACACAGAGCGAATGTTGCAGGATTCAAGAGCGCACGAGTGATCGAGGAGAGCAGTGAGCCACGAACTAGAAGCGGAAGAGATAATTGAGGCGTTCAATAGATTTGCGGTCGACTACGTGGTCATCGGGGCATTTGCTGCAATTGCGCAGGCCGTTCCAATTCTTCCCACCGTGGACATCGATTTCTTTGCGTCTCCCGACCTATTGAATTTGGACCGTCTCGCTGACGCCCTCGAATATCTTGACGCGAAGATTCGAGTTAATGATTTAGAAGAGGGTCTTGTATTCGATCGGTCTCCCGAGTTTCTGGGAAGAATGCAAATGTTGAATTTGACCTGCGAATTCGGAGAATTCGACGTCCTCTTCAAAGCTGATGGAATACGAGACTATCGGGGCTTAGAAGAGAGGTCCCTCACTGTAATTGTTGGGCGAACCGAAACTCACGTTGCATCAGTCGAGGACATCGCGCGGTCGAAACGGGCCACCGGCCGCCTAAAGGATTTGAAGGCCTTGCAGGTGTTCGAGAAGTTCTTGAAATCAAGAGACAACGACCTTGGTCTAGGTCGTTAGATAGGTACGAGTCACTCAGCCGCTTTGGTGACATTTCGTGGGTTGGGCTCATGTAGTCGGATTCAGCGCTCAAAGCAGTTTGCACGCGATTTGCACATTCCGGTTAACGCAGATGTCGTCTTGGGCACTGTCGTCATGTTCTAACCCGGAGTCGTTGAGACTCCTCTGATCCCGGTGTTTTCAAAGATAATCAGCGCTCGATGAACTGGTGAATTCATTGGCGCCGGGGTAACACTACGCACGCGATTCGGGCTCATAACCCGAAGGTCGCAAGTTCAAATCTTGTCCCCGCCACCACTAAAAGAAGGACCCCCAAAATGGGGTCCTTCTTTTGTTTGTGAATGTTGATCTCTCAATTTGGAACGTCAGTAGTCCTTCAGAGTGAGCCTGAGCGTGCATCACTTTCTGCCAGGTGACCGTGTTGAAATTCGTGAGATTCTGAATGAAAGGATTTGGACTGTTCGTCCGGTCACGGTGATTGAAGACTCCGAAGATCAGTTCGTGTCATACCTTGCTACGGGCACTCTCATTGACTACCCGGTTGACGTTGAGCACGGGGAGAAGTGCTTCACTATGTGGCTTACTGGTAAGTGGGAACTCGTTCAGAAAGAGTTCTCGGCGTCTGGGATGCTTCGCACTACTCCTCGAAGCGTGCCGTTTGAAGTGTTCACCACCGTACTGCCTAATGGGGGTGTCGCCTCCTGGTACGTGAAGTGCCGAGAACCTCTGTGCCGCCGGCCTCACGGTTTGGACGCTTTGGACGAAACCCTTGACCTCATTGCGTCGCGGGACCTTTCGGTTTGGCAGCGTCGGGATCAAGACGAGCTCGAGATGGCTGCCGCAACGAGCCTTTACAGCTCGGAGGATGTGGAGCGTCTGCTGGCAAGCTGTCCTTCAGTGGAAGGGCAGTTGGCCAGCAGAAAAGTCCCGTGGTACCTGAGTTGGCTCGAATCGAGGCCACGTGCGATTGGGATGGGAACTTGCTCCAGAATTTGTCGACTCAGTTTTTTCACGTCGTAGGTCGCTCCTAATTAATAGCCAGCCCACGCTGATAAATCTAAAAAAATCGAATGATAACTAATAAAACTAACAAACTCTAATCAACGAATCGGAATTAGTGTTTCGCGCGTGACTCGTGTTCGGCTTCGAATTCAGTTCCAGTCAGGCTGCAGACTCATCGGCAACGTTGGCTAAATCGATGATTCGTTCAAGGTTTTGATTTACAATCGTGCGGACCCGCCCAGAAGGCAACCTATTGGTCCACCGCCTGACTTCAGTGACGCTGAAGGAGTCGGGAAGTTCGACTTCCGGCAAGGTGACCTTCCCCCCGCGTGAGCTAAGGACGGTGACCGTGTCAACGAGAGCTTTTTCTGGAGTCGCTGTTCCTGACCTGAAGACAGATTCCCCTTCATAGCCGCCAAAGACTTCGGGCTGCAAGTGGTGAATCATGACCGTGCCCAATGTTGTCACCACCCGCTTTGGCCTACCAAGCGATACCACGTGCATCGCTCGGGGGATTTGTTCAATCATGCCGTGCTTAAAGAGAGCGCTGTACATGGAAGCGTAACTTGGGTATGGACGAGTTAGTACGGGCACGACTTCAAGAATGTCCGGCATTACGGCGCCGACCGACCAGATTCCGCTCCTTACCTCTCGCACCAATTCAGCAGTACCGATACGCGACAGCGTCTTGGACGCCGATGACAAAGAGACTTGCCATAGCGCAGCCGCTTCAGAGGTCGTTATTACCTTCTTGCCAAAGCGTTCGAGTGCCGCAAGTGCTTCAGTGGACTTCATGTCGACACTTCCTCTGACCGATTACCTATCTCAATAAGCGAGGAGCCGACAGAATCGCGCATCAGAATCCACGTCTCCTCGTTTTGGTAGAGCGATGCGACATCATCATCGAGAAAGGGCAGCACTTCGGAACAAAAACTTTGATACGCCACTTCTTGCGCCCGAGCAGCAGCGTCAAGCGCATATGTACTTTCGAGAGACGGCGAACCCGCAACGCGATGGAGCCGTAAGAGCAGTTCCAGATCGAATACGTCGCGGGCTTTGGTCTCACTTCGAAGAGCGAGAGCTGCGATCTTCTGTTCTAGTGCTGCGGTTTGTCCGTAATGCGAAAGCGAGATTGAACTCACTCCGTAAGTATTCAAGACCACTTCCGGAATTACCTCAAAACGTCGGTCTTTATCTGGTTCATTCCGTCCGGAGAACTCAATTTTGGTTCGAACCAAGTCTTTCTTGAGTTCACTTCGAGAAAGAGCAACTTTCCACTTTCTCGTCGTCGCCGTTTGCTTGGGTTTCGTCACTTCAGCAATTTCCAGATCTTGACGCCGAAGCAGAGCGGCAAGTGCGCCGCCGCTCAGGACTTTGTCAACGGTCTCACCAACGCTCCAATCAGGCTTAGTGAAGAAGTCAAAATCAATGTCATTTGAATACCGGTCGCTTTGAAAGAAGTATCTCAGATTCGCACCACCTTTGAGAACAAACCAGTTCGAGGCGTTAACTGTCAAAGCCTGTACGAAGAGCAGGTGAAATATCTCAATTACTTGCGCATCGGATCTAGTTTTCATGTAGTCAACGTTACACTATATTGCCTTATATGTCAATAATCTGCACCGCTACATAGTCAAAAGGCCACGATTAACTGGGACTGCTGTTCAGCCGTTGTGTTCCCCACTTGCGACCAGGGCTACCACCAGCGCTGCTCTTGTGCACTGCGACTAGCTCATTCAATCGCCCTTGTCCGGTCGTGTTCCAGTTCGTCAGTGCAGTCGAGGTCATTCTCTTCAGATGATAAGAGAATGGGCTCAGCGCTCACGTACTCGGGGTGACGTAGCTCAGCTTGCTGATTCTAGAATGGCTTACGAGAATGCTCGCTGAACTTGGAAATCTTCCACGACATTTGTCGCCTAGTTCTATTGATAACCCTCGTTTGTGAGAATCGTGGGTCCGCTCACAGAGCCATGGTGTCGGGCCATGGCGCGACGGTCTCGCATCCGAACTCCTCGGGAGCAACGTCACGCACGGTCTGGCAGAACTGCCAGCGATGCCCTACAAGGTCCTCCACCGTGAAGTCGCGCTCGCCGTACTCACGGTCAGTCGGCGGTTCCAACACGCGAGCGTCGCGGGTGCAAATCCGCTCGAACATAGCATCGACATCCTCGACTCGCACCCTGATTGTAAGAGTCACTGAGCCAAGGCTCGGTGACTCCTGATTGCCGCTACTGTCGGCGACGATCATCGCTCCATCGTTGCCGATGCTCAGTTGCGCCCGATGGCTCTCGCCGATCCGAGTTCGTTCGACAAAGCCAAACGTCGTTGTCAGCCACGCCACCGCTTCCCGAACGTCGGGGTAGTCAAGAATCGGAACCACCGTGGCTGGTGGAACGGCTCTATTGCGCTTTATCATGTCATTTCTCCAAACGGACGGGGATCTTTCCCCCGACTGATTATCCCATAGCCCCTCACCACGAGGTCCATTTCCAGGCTGATGGAAGAGGCGTAAACGCTCGTTTGCGAGAACGATCACCAACTCTAAGTAGGCGACGGTCCGAGCGTCTCCCGAGAGGCTTTGACTACTTCGTGGGGATCACTCTCGGCCATCTTCTTACTCGGACGCGTTGACGATCATCTTTTCCAGTATTTCCTGGGAGTATCAGTGCTGGGTGGACGGAAGTATTCATTTCGCTGGGTAACACTTCATTCCCGAGTCGAGCTCATAACCCGAAGGTCGCAAGTTCAAATCTTGCCCCCGCCACGAAGAGAAGTACAGATCAAAGCCGGTGCGAAGGCACCGGCTTTTCTGCTTTAGAGAGCACCGTCGTGACAGATCGACCCAGCGTGACTTCGATGTGGACCGCTTGATCAGCGTGGAGATTGGCGAACCGTATGGAGATGGTCGCGTTGCGCGGATGCCCAGGCTAAGCACCGAACGCATTCAGAATTGACAGACTGTTAGGTACCTGACAAACTAGTTAGGTGCCTAACAGTAATGCCCTGGACCTCGAAGCCGCCGGATCCTGGGCCAAGAGATACTTTTTTGCGAGCCGGGCTTTCATGGAGTCTGTCCTTCGTCCCTACGATCTTGGGGCCACCCAGTGGTACGTCCTCTATCTGCTTGCGAGCGACGGGCCGATAAACCAGCGAGAGTTGACGCGTACGCTCGAAGTTAAGCGAGCGACACTCAGTGCAGTGATCAGTGCACTCGTGCGCAAGGGACTCGTCGAACAGATGTCCGACCCCGACGATCAACGTCAAAAGGTGCTGCAACTTACGACCGCTGGCCGGAACTTGTGGGCGACGCTTCCCGAACCCATTGGGCTTATCACCGCAGTCGCCTTTGATGGCGTTGACGACGCAGAGATTGCGTTAATGAATCGATTGCTACGCGACGCTACACAACGGCTCCATGACTACAAGGAAGAGAAGAACTCGATATGACAATTCTGGTAACTGGCGGTACGGGTCTCGTTGGATCGCGACTCTTGAGGCGATTCGTCAAAGCCGGTATTGATTGTCGTGGACTTGTGCGGTCCGGCAAGGAGCTTCCGGCTGGAGTTACGGCAGTCGAAGGAGACATGCTCAGCCCCGACTCGTTGATGGCGGCGGTTGAAGGCGTGACGACAGTCATTCATCTCGCCGCACTGTTTCGCACAGGTGATGACACCGAAATATGGAGAGTTAATCTTGACGGTACTCGTAACCTGATCAACGCGGTTAAGGAACACGCCTCCGATGTTCGCTTTCTGATGGCGAGCACCTCTAATGTCTACGATCCGGATATTTCGCATCCTGGGCGTGAGGATGACCAAGTCACTCCGACGCTTGCATATCCTGCAAGCAAAATCGAAGCGGAGAACGAACTTCGCAAAAGCGGACTCAATTGGAGCATCCTGAGGCTCCCATTTGTCTATGGCGACAAAGACGGACACTTGGAGTCAGTTCCAGAGATGCTCGCCGGTATGGGGTGGCACCCCGCACAGAAGTTAAGCATGCTTCACCACGCAGATATAGCCACGGCATTTGAACTCGCGCTGACAGGAGCCATGGATGGTCTTGTTGTAAATATCGCCGATGAGGCACCGCTCACCATCTACGAAATCGCACAGATCGTTGGCTCTACGTACGAGTCATCTTCAGAACCGCTTACGAATCCATGGAAGGGCCATATGGACATATCGCTTGCTCGTAGCCTTGGCTTCCAGCCAATGGTGTCGACCGTCTACCAAGCGATTCGCGAGGGCAGGCTCTAATCAATTCTAGCTTGGTCGCAATATGGTCACAGACCAGTTGACGCCAATAGTCTCAGTGATCGGCGATCAAGAGTTCCAAAAACGTGGCGGGGGAGTGAACCGGTATGCGATCGGCAAGATCGAGAAGATGATGATCGCCGGAGACGACGACGGATCGTGTCGTCGTCGCCAGCGCGATGAGGTAGTCGTCGTCAGGATCCGACGAGTGGACGGGGAGTGAAAGGTCAGGGTCGTCAACGATCTGGCCCTGATGCTTGAGGAGTTCGATGAACTGCTGAGACTCAGTTTCACTAATTCTTGAACGAAGCTTCGGGTAATCGAATACTCGGATTAGTTCTGCCAGCAAGAGTGGCGATGCGATGAGTTCGTAGTCTCCGTCGAGCCATGCCCGAAGCACTTTTGCTGGCGTACCCGACGGAGCCAAAAGCGCCGAGACGATGACGTTTGGATCGAGGACTGCGCGCAACTCAGCGCGGACTCCGACGAGAGCGATGCTGCGCTTCGACAGCGAGTGTCATCGCCTCGTCCTCGTTCATTGTCCCGTGTGCCCAAATCTGATCGAGTAAATCGAGTCCGAGGTCGCGTCGCAGGGCCTCTTCGATGACTTGACTCTCACCTTTTCCGGTTCGGGCCGCGCGTACTTTCACCGCTCGTAGGACCTCGTCATCGACGGTTAGCGTTGTTCTAGTCTTTGCCATAAATACATTTTAGCATCATGATGGCACAGTCAGCCACTATAGGGCCATGATCACAGTTTGGTCACAGACTGAGTGGACTCAGACGGATTTGACGTAGCCATGCAGGAGCGAGAGCCCATATAAGTCCTACGAGACGGACTCCGTGACACGGGCTAGAACGAACCGGACCGAACTCATAACCCGAAGGTCGCAAGTTCAAATCTTGCCCCCGCCACCATTAAGAAGTACGGATCAGAACCGGTGCGAGAGCACCGGTTCTTAGGGCTCATCGGATTTTAGCGGGGTATGTCGTCACGAAGAGCCCGTGCGATGCGGATATGGGTAACGGCTGGCGAACAGACGCGTTCGATACAGCGGTACTTATTAGCGCTTGGGCTGAGATCGTCGAAGAGTCGTTCGCCGCTACCGAGTAAGACAGGCACTATCGCAAGATGCATCTCGTCGATGAGCGAAGCACGAAGGTACTGCCTGATGGTGGCCGCCCCGCCTCCGACAAGAACATCGCGGTCACCCGCTGCTTCGAAGGCTGCGCTGAGAGCCGCTTCAATCCCACCGTCCATGAAGTAGAAAGTTGTTCCCCCCTCCATTTCAATCGGAGGATGCGGGTGGTGAGTGAGCACGAAGACCTCGTGATGAAAGGGAGGATCCTCTCCCCACCAGCCTCTCCACTCGCTCCTGTCCCACGGGCCACGGATCGGGCCAAACATGTTCCGACCCATGATGGTGGCGCCAACACCAGATTCCCGTTCCGAGAAAAAGTCGTCGTCGAGCCCCTCGCTGCCACCTTCTGCGCCGATCATCTGACTGAAGCTGCGGGTGGCGAAGATCCATTGGTGGAGCTGCATACCCCCAATCCCGAGCGGATTGTCGACGTCTTGGTGGGGCCCTGCGCCGTAACCGTCGAGCGAGATCGAGTAGTTGCGCACGAGCAATCTCGACATTGAGTCCTCCCTTTTGATTGTTCTCATTATGACTGAGTTCGATCTCTTCAGAGCCAATCGGCTTCGAGTGCTCGCTGTCGTCAGGCGAATGACCCCGCAGAAATCCGATGAGCCCTTAGAGGGGCGGTGATGGTTTCGTCGTAGTTCATTGCGAAGTAAGTAGTTGCGCGAGCTGACCTTCGATCGTTGAGACCATCTCATCCGGGACGCCCTCGGTTTCGTCGCGAGACGCGGCAATAGCAGCGGGTGCCCCCTCTAAGAGGTCGAGGATGATTGTCGTCGCACGTTCTGCAGACATTCCCCATTTGAGCGACTCATTGGCGATGCGCTCCACCGTCATTCGATTCGTTCGGCGGATGTTATCGATGTACATCGCCAATTGGTCGTCGCCGTAGTACAGCGTGCACACGAGGTCGTAGAGGGGCGTCAGCGTCAGCGTTCCGTCTTCTGTGTGCAACAGCGAGAAGTTCTTGGCGTGTGCGTCTCCATTGCCGATGAGCGCGTTGAC
>Ga0302275_10004710_pt1 | contig 13381 bp, 16 predicted proteins | sample III_Bog_N2_2_FD_200229 | JGI IMG/M metagenome (GOLD analysis project Ga0302275, IMG submission 200229) | Peat permafrost microbial communities from Stordalen Mire near Abisko, Sweden - III_Bog_N2_2 | ecosystem: Environmental > Terrestrial > Soil > Wetlands > Peat | place: Sweden: Abisko...
GGCCAGCCCCAGGCCGGTGCCGCCAAAGCGCCGCGAGATGGAACTGTCAGCCTGAGAGAAGGAGCGGAACAGATGGGCCTTGGCCTCTTCAGTGATGCCGATGCCGGTATCGCTGACGGTGAAGCGCATGGTGATGGCGGTGGCGCGGGTCTCGGCTCCGGCATGTTGACGTTCCACATCGATCCTAAGATCGACGCCGCCCCGCTCGGTGAATTTTATGGCGTTGCCCAGCAGGTTCAGCAGTACCTGGCGCAGGCGGATGGGATCGCCCTTGAGGTAATTGGGGGCCAGGGCCGAGATGGTGCTGCGCAAGCTGATGCCTTTTTCCTCGGCCCGCGAGCGCATCAGGGACAAAACACCTTCCACCAGCACCGGCAGGGGGAAGTTCTCCTGGACGAACTCCAGGCTGCCGGCTTCCAGCTTCGAGAAGTCCAAGATGTCGTTGAGCACGGTCATCAGGGCCTCGCCCGAGCCCAGCACCGTCTGCAGATGATCACGCTGGCCGTCGTCCAGGGGGCTGTCCAGCAGCAGGCGGGTCATGCCAAGGATGCCGTTCATGGGGGTGCGGATTTCGTGGCTCATCATGGCCAGGAATTCTGACTTGGCCTGACTGGCGGCCTCGGCCTGATGGCGGGCTCCCTCCAGTTCTTCCGTTCGGGCGTCGATACGGGCGATCATGTCGTTATAGGCCAGGATCACCTCGCCGATCTCGTCTTGGGATCGCCAGTCCACCTTGCGGTTGCCGGCGCGGATCGAGGCCAGCAGCTTTTGCAGGGGCTGGCCGATGATGATGCGGTGCGCCGCCAGGGCGGTGACCACCGTGACCAGCACAAGGCCAACGAACATGGACACGCCGGTCAGGATGTCGGCGCGGATGGTCTGGGTCACCGGCTCGCGGCGGAACAGCACCTCCAGATGACCGACCTTCTGGCCGGCATAAGCCACATCTTCGGTCAGGCGGTCCGGGGTCGCCACTTCCGAACAGCCGGGGCGCGGCCAGGCATAGACGGAATCGGTAGCAGTCTCGGTCACCTCGGCGCAGGAGATTTCCTCGTATTCCGACAGGGAATTGATGATGGACTGGATGGTGACGGTATTCAGGCTCCACAAGGGCTCGGCCAGGGCGGTGGCGGTGCTCTTGGTCAGATGCAGGGCGCGGGTCTGCAACTCGGCGGTCAGTTCGGTATAAACCTCTTTGACCAGCAGGGCCGAGATACCGGCGGTGAACAGAGTCACCATCGGAATGACGAACAGCAGGAACTTGAACGCCAGATGTTTGGTGGGATTTCCCAGCAAAAGACTTTTGCCCAGCCCGCTCATGGTCTTACTTCCAGTCCTTGATGCCGTAGCGGTCGAGAATCTGCTTCAGCTCGCCGGACTTGCGCAGGCGCCGGATGCCGTCATCCCACAGCCGAGCCAGCTTGTGGGCGCGGGGATTGTTGGGACCAAAGGCGATGTAATTGGGAACCGGAGCGCCGACGCCAGGGGTGATCACCTCCAGCTGATCGTTCAGCTTCAGGCGATTGATCTCATATTGCAGCACCGACATATCGTCGCAGGTAAGATCGATCCGCCCCACGGCCAGCTTGCGCAGATTCAGCTCCGTGGCATTCATCATGGCCACGCCCTGAACCAGTTTGGGGTCGTTGACATGGGCTTCGATATAGCTCTTCAGCTCGGGGAAATACTGGTAGTCGGGAATATAGCCGAATACCTTGCCCTTCAAGGAGTCGGGACCGGTCCATTTCCAGTTGCTTCCCTTGCGAGCGGCAAAGGTGTTGACCAGAACGCCGCCGGGCTCTTCCGGGAAGATGAAGTCGGGGGCGTCGTCCTTGATGCCGGCGACAAAGCCGTCGATGGTGTTGTTGCGCACCTCGACCAATGTGCGCGACCAGCTGAGCAGGCGGTAGTCCACCTCGTAACCGGCGGCGCCAAAGATGACCTTGGCCAATTCCACGTCGTAGCCCGGATAATCAGAATCCGGGTCGCAGTTGGAAGGGCAGGACGGATCCGCCCGCAGGGTGATGATATGGGGCTCTGGCGAGCCATGGCTGTTGCCCGCGACCTCTTGCGCCAAGGTCGGCGAGACGGAAAAGGTCAGCAGGGCCAGGCAGCCAGCCAGGAAAGCCCACGGGGTTTTGGCGATCGGCGCCATGGTGTCTGCAACCAGTCCGAATCGTTGGAAGTCATTAGTGATACCACGGAGCCGCAAAGAGTCGAAGCCTTTGAACGGCTTGAAGGCTATTCTTCGATGGGGCGCTGGAAACTGGCGACGGCTTGGCTATACTCCCGGCGTTCCCGTGACATGACATCGGATAAGACCCAGCATGACGATTCAGAAGACGCCTGCCCCGCAGCCCCCCTCTCCCATAGTGCCCTCTTCCGAAGAGCTGGCCCGCTTGGAGTCCGGCAAGCGCGCGGTCAACATCATGCTGCTGGGAATGGGCGTCGCAGTGCTAGCGGCGGTTGCCTATGGCCTTTATCGCATGACCTCGGTGATCCTCGCCAATCTGTGAGAAACCTCCGTCCTTTGCTGTAGGCAAGGACCGAATGCCCCGGCCCGGCCCCTCGGCCGTATAAGTTGAACCCATGGCGACTATGGTTTAGCCTCAAGGAAACGGGCGATAGCGGCTGACCAAGGCGCCGCCCGCCAAAAGAGAGGGGCGGCGGAACATGGCTGAAATACAGCCGGCTGATTTATCTTATCTTGCCCAGTTTCTGCTGGCCCGATCCGGTCTGGTCGTCAATGCCGACAAGGCTTATCTCCTGGAAAGTCGCTTGGGGCCGCTGGCCCGCAAGCTGGGCATGGCCTCCATCGCCGCCCTGATCGCCAAGTTGCGCGGCGGCGACATCAAGCTGGAGCAGATGGTGGTCGAGGTCATGACCACCAACGAGTCCTTCTTCTTCCGCGACCAAAAGCCCTTTGATCATTTCCGCGACCATGTGCTGCCGCATATGATCCAGACCCGCGCCGCCAAGCGGTCCTTGCGCATCTGGTGCGCCGCCGCCTCGACCGGCCAGGAACCCTATTCCATCGCCATGATCCTGAAGGAAGCTGCGGCCAAGCTGGCCGGCTGGCGCATCGAGATTGTCGGCACCGATATTTCCCGGGAAGTTCTGGACCGCGCCCGCCTGGGGCATTATTCCCAGTTCGAGGTGCAACGCGGCCTGCCCATCACCCATCTGGTCAAATACTTCAAGAAGGTTAACGAGGTCTGGCAGATCGACGCCGGCTTACGCTCGATGGTCCAGTACAAGGAATGGAACCTGCTCCAGGACCCCCGGCCCTTGGGCCAGTTCGACGTAGTGTTCTGCCGCAATGTGCTGATCTATTTTGACAATCCCACCAAGGGCAAGGTCTTGACCAACATCGCCAAGCTGATGCCCGAGGATGGATTTCTGTATCTGGGTGGGTCCGAGACCGTCATCGGCCTGACCACCGGCCTGGCGCCGCAGCCCGAGCAGCGCGGCGTTTACCGCCGGGAATCCGCCACAGCCAAGGAACCAGTCTCGGCTTTCCTCTCAAGAGGTTAGAGCCTGATGCAGATTTTCTGCATCACGGTCTAGTGAGCCGAAGGCTTTTCCGGCGGCTCGCCCATAAAAGGGACATAGTCCTTATCCTGCTCAAGGATATGGAAATAAAGCCAGTCATGCAGGAAGGCCAAGACCTCGTTGCCCATCTTGCCGCCGGCGCCACCGGCCAGGAAACGGTCATAGACCTCTTCGACCTGACGGCGCAGTTCCCGATGAACTTCCTTATGGGCTTCCATCTCAGGATAACCGGCTTCGGCCATCATGGCCTCTTCCCGGTCGAAGTGAGTATGGGTGTAATCCACCAAAGCCGCCAGCACAGGCCCCACCGCCGTGGAGACATTGCCGTTGACGAAGGCTTCATGCAGTTGATCTATCAAGTCCACCAGCACCTTGTGCTCGCGGTCGATGCTCTCGATGCCGACGCTGAACTTTTCGTTCCAGGTGAAAAAGGACACGTACGCCGACCTCCAGAATGACTGATGCCATAGTGGCATGCCCAGGCGGCCAAGAGCAATGGGGGTTGATGTCTGGCGGATAAGCGTACGGGGCATAAGGATAGGACCAAAAGGCGGCACTTGAGCCTTTGGCGAAAATCGCTTAGGTGCTAGACAGGTCCTTGGGGGACATGTGAAGGGTGCCGAAGCCATGGGTAAATCGACGGAAATTCTTGACCGCCGCGTCTATGCCGCCGGCGAAGTGATCTTTAAGGAAGGCGAAGTGGGCCGCCGCTGCGCCTATCTGGTCCAAACCGGCAAGGTGGAAATCGCCAAAAAAGCCGACGATGGCTCGATGTTCGTCTTGGGCTATATCGGCGATGGCAGCATCTTCGGCGAGATGGCCCTGGTGGACAACAAACCGCGCATGGCCATGGCCCGCGCCATCGATTCCACCACGGTGATCATCGTCACCGAAGCCACCTTCGAAGATAAAATGCGCAAGAGCGATCCCTTCATCCGGGCTTTGCTCAATATGTTCGTCCGCAATATCCGCGAGACCACCACCCGCATGATCAACAAGCCGGCGGATTAGTCGTAAGAGGGTTTTTTTAAACCCTCTTACAGACCTACAGAACCGTGAACTGACCGGTGGTTTCGTCCAGCTGCTGCAGCTCGCCCTTGTCCAGATCGTAGTACCAGCCGTGCAGCTTCAGCTCGTCCAGCTGCAAGGCCCGGCGGACCCAGGGGAAGGTCCGCAGGTTGGCCAGAGAGATCTTCAGGGTCTCATGCTCGCAGATACGCTGGATGACCTCGCGGTCCTCGTCGCCGGCAGTCTTGACGGCGATGTCGCGGGCCGGTTCGGCGATGCGCATCCAAGGACCAATGAAGTCGCCTTCGTGGGCGCCCAGCAGGGCGCGCACGCCGCCGCAGCGGGCATGGCCCATGACGACGATATGCTTCACCTTCAAAGCCCGGACGGCAAATTCGATGGCGGCGCTGGTGGAATGGTGCCGATCGTCAGGGGCGTAGGGCGGCACAAGATTGGCGATGTTGCGCAACGAGAAAATGGCGCCCGGCTCGGCGTTGAAGATTAAGCCGGGGTCGATGCGGGAATCACAGCAAGAAATCACCATGGCCTGAGGCGATTGCCCCTGAGCCAGTTCGGCGAACATCTCGCGATGACGCTGGAAATAGGTCTCGCGGAAAATGCGGTAACCTTCGATCAGCTGATCCATGGCATTCCCAGTGGTTTAAAGCGCAAGAAAGTTGCGTATACCGACGATTCCCTTTTCAGACAACCGCGACGACCCTTTTGAAGCAGTCTGAAGCGCTTGGCAAGCTGTCAAATGTCAGGCATGGCAGCTTTGCACTTTCTGGAAATTTTCCAAAATGCCCGAGTCGCGAGGTCTACCGTTGCTAATCCTGCAACGATCATTTGCGGCATGGATGGATTGTCTAATGGTTGGGAGGGGATGAGTATCCGTCGGACCACCTCAGAGAAGGAACTCCTCCCATGTCCCTGGCCATTCCCCAAAAGTCCCCCATCGCCGTCGAATTGGAAGAGGGCAAGACCTATTATTGGTGTTCCTGCGGCAAAAGTGCCACGCAGCCTTTCTGCGACGGCGCACACAAGGGCAGCGACTATGCCCCCAAGGCCTTCGTCGCCGAAAAGACCGCCACCGCCTATCTCTGTGCCTGCAAGGCCAGCAAGACCGGTGCTTTCTGCGATGGCTCGCATAAGGATTTGTAAGGTTTAAAGCAGCTTTATGATCTCGGCGGCCAAGCGGTCTACCCCTGCCGCCACCGCCGGGGTCAGGCCCGGCCCCTGGCCGAAGTCTTCAGCTTCGATGCCGAACAGGGTCAGGGAGCCGGGCAGGCGTCCCAACACTTTGCCCATCTCCACCGCCTCGGCCAGTCCGAAGCGATGACTGAGGCAAGGAAAGGCGTCTTTGGGCAGGGTCTCGGCCAGAGCATCGAACCGGCGGATCCCCCCCGCCGCTTCTTCGCCTGAGCGCATGGCGTCCACCACCAGAACATTGTTCCGGCCGCTCCAGGCCTCCAGCAACTCGGTGCCTTCGCCGGGCAGAATCAGGATGTCCAGGCCGGGCGTTCCCAGCAGTTTCTCGGCCACCATCGGCCCCGCCCCGTCGTCGCGGCGGAAGGTGTTTCCCACGGCTATCAGCAAAGTTTTCATACCGCCAGGCCTTTCGGCCTGCCATAGGCCCCTCGCCGGGCGCGGCCTCCGCCGCTTGGCCGCTCGCTCAATGCTCGCAGGAAAGAAGTCTGAAGCGGATAGGCCGGTGTCACTCCCGAATGACCTTCAGGTCGAGGAAATGGGTGGCGCAGGAGATGCAGGGATCATAATTGCGGATCGCCTGCTCGCAGCGCCATTTCAGCGCCTCGTCCTCCAATTTGAGGTTCGCCGCCACCACCAAGGCCAGATCGCTTTCGATGACCTTCTGGTTCTGGGCGGTGGGCGGAATGATGCGGGCGAACTGGACGGCACCGTCGGCGGCAACCTCATAGGTATGGAAGCAAAGCCCGCGCGGAGCCTCGGTCGCGCCAAAACCGCGCCCGGCCTTGACCTCGAATGGCACAGAAGCGGCGTCGGGTTCTTCATAGCTCTCGACGATGCGCAAGGCGTCCTCGCAGGCCTGGACCAGTTCGATGGCGCGCACGACGATGGACTGGAAAGGATTGCGCACCACCGGCCCCAGCCCAGCCTCCTTGGCCGCCTGTTTGGCCAGGGGCGACAGCTTGTCGTAATTCAGGGCATAGCGGGCCAGCGGCCCGACCTTATAGGGGCCGCTGCCGTCCTTGATGATGCCGTGCAAAGCGTTGGAATGGCGCACATGTTCCTCGTCGAAATGATCAAGGAACTGGCTGACCGGAATATCCAGCCCGCGATTGCTGACCACCCGGCCTTTGTGGATGGCATATTCGTCCGGATGGCGCAGGGCGACGAAATGATAGTCCTGCTCCAGCACCGGAAAATCGAAACCGCCCACCAGCTTGACGGTGGCCAGGGATGTCTCCACCGCCCATTTCAAATCCTCGGCCAGGGCCTTGATCTTGGCCTTGCGCGGCGTCGAGAAGAAGCCGCCGACCTTCAGATTGATGGGGTGAACGGCGCGACCGCCAACCACTTCCAAAATATCGTTGCCGATCTTCTTCAGGCGCAGAGCCTTTTCCACCAGGGCCTTGTCGCTCTTGGCCAGCTCCAAGGCGTCGGGCAATCCCAGGAAATCGGGGGCATGCAGCAGATAGACATGCAGGCCGTGACTCTCGATCCATTCGCCGCAATAAATCAGCCGGCGCAAATCGCGGATGGGCTTGGGCACGGTGATGCCGAAGATGTCTTCCATGGCCTGAATCGAGCCCATCTCGTAGGCGATGGGGCAGATGCCGCAGATGCGGGCCGTGATGTCGGGCACCTCGGAATAATCCCGCCCCACCAGAAAGGCCTCGAAGAAACGCGGCGGCTCGAAGATGCCGAACTCCAGGTCCTTGATGACGCCGTCCTTGATGCGGACCAGCAGCGAGCCCTCGCCCTCGACCCGGGCCAGGGCATCGACCTTAATGACTCTCGTCGTCATGAGCTTCGCTCTCTTTGCGGAAGGCCGGGGCATTGGCGTTATAGGACCGGAAGCTGCGACGGATGTCGCGCTGATCCAATCCTTGCTTGGCCAGCAGGGCGGCCATGGACTCGGTGTTGGGGCTTTCCATCGGGCCGAAGCAGCCGAAGCAGCCGCGCTGATGGGCCGGGCAAAGCCCGCCGCAGCCGGCCTGCACCACCGGGCCCAGGCAGGCTTCGCCCTTGGCGACCGAGACGCAACTGGTGCCCCTGATCTTGCATTCGATGCATTCGGAATGTTTCGGCACATTGGGCTTGCGGCCATTGAGGAAGGCGTTGAGCACTTCCAGCAATTGCTGTTTGTTGATGGGGCAGCCGCGCAGTTCGAAATCTACTGGCACATGGTCGGCAATGCCCACCGAGGTATTCAAGGTCTCGATGTATTCGGGATGGGCATAGACCCGGTCGATGAAGCCTTTCACGTCGGTGAAATTGCGCAAAGCCTGAATGCCGCCCGAAGTGGCGCAGGCGCCGATGGTCACCAGGGTCTTACTCATCTTGCGGATGTCGCGGATGGCCTTGACGTCGTGGGGGGTGGTGATCGATCCCTCGACCAGCGAGATGTCATAGGGGCCTTTGACCACCTTGCGGCTGGCCTCCAGGAAATAGGCGATCTCCACCGCCTCGGAGACTGCCAGCAGCTCCAGCTCGCAATCCAGCAGGGACAATTGGCAGCCGTCGCAGGAGGAGAACTTCCAGACCGCCAGCTTGGGTTTTTTCACACCGGCCATGGCTATATCTCCCGCACGGAGAACAGATCCTGGATCTGATCGAAGCGATAGACCGGGCCGTCCTTGCACATGTAGGTGGGGCCGAACTGGCAATGGCCGCACAGACCCACGCCGCACTTCATGTTGCGCTCCAAGGTCACCCAGATGCGGTCGCTGGTGATGCCCCGCTCGTGCAGGGCGTCCACCGCCGGTCTGGTCATGGTCTCGGAGCGGCAAACAAAGGCCTGGGTGCTTTCGCCGTCGATCTTGGCGATACGAACCGCCGCCGCCACGCTGCCGACCCGCCCGCGATAACCCGCCGGGGCCGAATGGACGGTGACATGGACATTGGTATCGAAGCGGCCACGCCAGGTATGGAGGTCTTCCTCGAACAGAATGTCGCCGGTCCCGCGCGAGCCATAGCAGATGACCACTTTGCCGAATTTGTCGCGCTGATGGAGAATCTCCAGGATCAGCGGGCGCAAGGGAGCCAGACCGATGGTGCCGGTGACAAAGAGGATGTCGGAGCCATAAACTTCCTCCACCGGCCAGGGCCGCCCGAAGGGGCCACGCACGCCGATCACGGCTCCGGCCTGGAGCTTGGCCATGGCCTTGGTCACCGAGCCGGCGGCGCGGATGGTATGGACCAGCTTGGTGGGATCGCGGCAATCGCCGCTGATGCTGATGGGCACCTCGCCGACGCCGAACAGATAGAGCATGTTGAACTGACCGGGCTTATAGACCAGCGGGGCTCCGTCCAGAGAGGTCATATGCCAGGTAAAGACGCCCGGCACCTCTTTCTTGACCTTATTGATGCGGAACAGCCGGGGGATCATCAGGTCCGGCGGCAGGCTGCCCGGAGAGGAAAGCGCATGTCCGTCCATATCGGTTACTCGCCCGAGGGTTCGGTGGCCAGCTCGACGATGCGCAGCCGGCTTTGCGACAGGCGCCGGGCCATGATCGGCATGAAGCGTTTATAGATTTCGTAGCCCAGAACCCGGTCCTTCTCCATCTTGCCGCGCAGACAGGCGCCGTCGATGGAAATGGCCCGCACGGTGTCGGCGGCGCGGGCGTCGTTGCCCCATTTATAGGGCGGCATCAGCCAGCTCCAGCCGATGATCTCGCCGCTTTCGATGGTTTCCATGGCGATGGGCGGGCGGCCCGGAACATAGATCTCGATGGCCACCATGCCATCGCGGATCAGATAGAACTTCTCGGCGGGCTCACCCTGGCGGTAAAGGAAAGCGCCGGGCTTGAACACCACATTGGCGCAACAGCCGACCACGATCTCCAGCGCCGCCGGGTCCATGCCGGCAAAAAACGGATGTTCGGCCACCAACGGCCCCAGACCTTCGATCTTCATGACGGAGCCCCTTCCTTATTTGAGTGTGGCTTCTTCAGACGTCTTGATGGCGGCGACTTCTTCGGTGATGTCGATACCTACCGGGCACCAGGCGATGCAACGGCCACAGCCGACGCAGCCCGAACTGCCAAACTGGTCGTGCCAGGTAGACAGCTTGTGGGTGATCCACTGGCGATAGCGGGCCGAGGCTTCCTGGCGCAGGCTGCCGCCGGCAATGTGGGCGTAATCGATGGTGAAACAGCTGTCCCAACTGCGCCAGCGCTCGGCATGGCTGCCCGACAGGTCGGTGACGTCTTCGACGGTAGTACAAAAGCAGGTGGGACAGACCATGGTGCAATTGCCGCAGGTCAGGCAGCGTTCGGCCACCTCCCGCCAGCGCGGGCTTTCCAGGTTGCGGGCCAGCAGCTCCTTGGCCTCGGGCTCGAGGCGGCGGGTCTGAGCGGCCTTGGCGGCTTCCGGCTGCCCGGCGGCTTCGCCCAGTTCGGCGGGAGTGGGGTCGCGCAAGGACAGATGGGCCAGCAGCACCAGCCCCTCTTCGCTGCCGGCCTGGGCCAGATAAAGATCATCGGCCAGTTCGTTGAGCTTGAGATCAAAACCGGCTTCGACGACCGGGCCGCCGTTCGCAGACTCGCAAAAGCAGGTCGAGACGGCGCGGGAACATTCCACGGCGATGATCAGAGCAGCGCGGCGGCGCATGAGGTATCCCGGCTCGGAAAAGCCGCTTTGGCCGAAGACGCTGTCTTGGATCAGGATGGCCTTCATCTCGCAGGCCCGCACGCCCAGGAAGGCCATGGGCGCTTCTTTCCGCTTGGGCTCATGCACGCGAAAGCCGCTGCCGGCTTTTTCCGCCGAAAACAGCAATTGACGAGGCGGATAAAGATGACGCTTCCAGCCCTGGACACCCATGGAAGTGGCGAAGTTGGCAGAGCCGGCGGTTTGGCTATAGCGGACTGTTCCGCCTTCGGCGCTGTCGGTCCAGCCTGTGGCGAGGTCGGCGGTGGTCTCGATTTCATCATAGACCACGGCGACGCCGTCATGCCGAGGGGCGACGACCCGAAAGCCTTGGCTGCGCAGAAGAGAAACCAATCTCTCCAGCCCATCTTTCCCGAAGACGGTCTTGGAGCCGATGCTTGGCGTCATGAGGCATCCTCCCCTGGGATGTCTGTATCCCTAGGCGCGGACGGAGTGGACCCCGTCCACAGCAGTTGAGGAGAGTGTGCCACTCTTTACCCCTCTTGGCGAGTAGGGGTATGGGCATAAGACCATGAAACTCTTAAGGCAGAAGGGCCTGATCGACGGGAACCTTCTCGGTCATCACACCCAGCGGCTGACGATTGGCCACCGGCTGGGTATAGCAGGTGGAGCCGGCCAGATTTTTGTAGCAATAAAGGGTGCGGGTCACCTTCGGCACCTGAACGGGATCGGGCTTGCAATAGGGCTCGCCGTGCAGGGCCTTCAGGGTCGAGCAATCTTCGCCCGACAACCAGGAGACCAGATGATCGTCGATGGTCTTTTGGGTATTGATGACACTCACCCCGTCCAGAATCCAGAAGGTCTGGGCAGTGCTGAAGGGTGAGCCCAGCGAATGGGTGGTGGCATCCATGCCATGCACTTCCCCGACCCCATGCTGGGCGGCATCGCGCTCCACCCCGCAGGCGGTCAGAGCCAGCAGGACCAGGATGGACGAAAGGAGGAGACGCCGTGACATCAGTGTTCACTCAAGACAGCAGACGATGCTGCCTTTATAATCCAGCGAAGGTTAAGAGAGAGTCAATGTCGAGGAATATGCCATGGCGGTTGAAACCCCTATCTGCGATTTCGGCTGGCGGGCTCCGGACTTCCGGCTGCCCGGCATTGATGGCCGCAGCCATTCTTTAGCCGAGATCAAGGGCCCCAAGGGTACTCTGATCATATTCATCTGCAATCACTGCCCCTATGTGAAGGCGGTGATCGAGCGGCTGGTGCGCGACGCCAAGGATTTGATGGCCGAGGGCATCGGCGTCGCGGCCATCATGAGCAACGATCCAACCCAGTACCCGGAAGATTCCTTCGACAATATGAAGCTGTTCGCCGCCCGGCACGGCTTCCCATTCCCTTATTTGATCGATGAGGATCAATCCATCGCTCGGTCTTATGATGCGGTCTGCACCCCGGATTTCTTCGGCTTCGACGCCGATCTGGGTCTGCAATATCGCGGGCGGCTGGATGCCTCGAAGAAAGAAGCCGGCCCGGCGGACGCGCGGCGCGAGCTTTTTGAGGCGATGCTCCAGGTCGCCCGCACCGGCCATGGGCCAAAGGAGCAGGTCGCCAGCATGGGCTGTTCCATCAAATGGCGGGCGGATGCCGCGCCCGGCGGTTGAGGGACTTACGGCAGGCTGCGAGGCCTGCCGGTTTCCAAAATGATCTAAATTGCCTTCACGCTTGGCTACAGCTATGTTGACCGCTTCGATTGCCTTGGAGACTTTGACGGTGAGCGTCAGCGATCAAGACCGTGCCAGCGAACTTCTGATCCAGGAAGTGGATGAAGACCTTCGCCATGAACAGTACGAAAAGCTATGGAAGCAGTACGGCCACTGGGTTCTGATCTGTGCCCTGGCGGTCGTTTTGATCGTCGCCGGCTATCAGGGATGGCAAGGCTGGGACAAGAGCCGCAGCGAGAAAGAGGCCATTGCCCTCCAATCCGCCAGGACTCTGGCCGCCCAGGGCAAGACCCAGGAGGCCTCCGAGGCTTTCGCCAAGCTGGCCGCCGACGGTCATGGCGGCACCGCCGTCGAGGCTCAGATGAGCCGGGCCCATCTGCTGCAGCAGGCCGGCGACCCCGCTGGGGCGCTGTCGGCCTATGAGCTGCTGGCCAAGTCTTCGGCTCCGGCCATCTACCGCGATCTCGCCGTGATCAAGGCCGCCTTTCTGGCCATGGACGGCGGCGATGCTTCGGCCTACGAGCCGCGTCTGGCGGAAATCGCCGCTCCGGCCAACCCTTGGCACGCCATGGCGACCGAGGGACTGGCCATGGAAGCCCTGAAAAAGGGCGATATGGCCAAAGCTTCCGACCTGTACAAAAAGCTGTCCGACGATGCGACCACGCCGGAAGCCATGCGCGGCCGGGCTACCGAGATGCTGGCTGCCTTGGCTCAGGCCAAGGGGTAAGAGAGATAGGGATCAGTCTCATGCGCATGCACCGCTTCGCCCTCGTTCTGGCCGCCTGCGGCTTGTTGGCCGCTTGTGGCGACGACAGCTGGTTCGGCGACAACGCGCCGCCCCCCCTGCCCGGCAAGCGCATCTCCATTCTGGCTAAATCCACCAGCCTTGAGGCTGACGCCGGGGCCAATGCCGATCCGATCATCCTGCCGGCGCCAGACAATGTGGCCGATTGGCCCCAGGCTGGCGGCTATCCGCCCCATGCCATGTATCACCTGTCCCTGGCCGACAAGATCAAGAAGGTCTGGACCGCCGACGTCGGCGCCGGCGCCGACAAGCGTCGCGCTTTCCTGACCGCTCCGGTGGTGATGGACGGCGTGGTCTATGCCATGGACGCCGAATCCCAGCTGTCGGCCTTCACCCTGAAGCGGGGCCGCCGCCTGTGGACCAAGGATCTGACGCCCAAGGATGTGGACAGCGGCACCTTTGGCGGCGGTTTGGCCATCGACGAGGGCGTGCTCTTCGCCACCACCAGCTATGCCGAACTGCTGGCCATCGACCCGGC
>Ga0302275_10004711_pt1 | contig 13380 bp, 10 predicted proteins | sample III_Bog_N2_2_FD_200229 | JGI IMG/M metagenome (GOLD analysis project Ga0302275, IMG submission 200229) | Peat permafrost microbial communities from Stordalen Mire near Abisko, Sweden - III_Bog_N2_2 | ecosystem: Environmental > Terrestrial > Soil > Wetlands > Peat | place: Sweden: Abisko...
CGGGTCGATGCCGAATCGGTCGCTTTCGATCGGGATGGACTTGGCAAGCGAGGTGCGAAACGCTTTGTAGCAGGTTTCGACGTCTGTGAGGTTGAGATCGGAAACGATGTTGCAGACGGTCGTGAGAATGCGGTTAGCCAGCGAATGCCAGAAGTACAGGACGCGTCGTTCGCCCGCAACAAGGAAGCGGGAGCCATAGACCACATCGGCCTTTCCTTCGACAAGCGGTCCGAGGAGCCGAGGGTATTCGTTGGGGTCGTATTCGAGGTCCGCATCCTGGATGATGCTGTAGAGGCCGGTTGCCGCAGTGAGAGCTGTCCGGATGGCGGCGCCCTTCCCTGTGTTCTTCTCATGGCGCAGGAACTGAATCGGCAGATCGGGGCGGCCCGCTATAAAGTTCTGGACGATTTCCGCCGATCCATCATCAGAGCAGTCGTCCACGACAACGACTTCGAGACTGAAGCCTTCGGGAAGAGGAGCCAGGAGAACTCGTTCGAGAAGCTCACGGACGAACTCTTCTTCGTTATAGAGAGGTACCAGTACCGAGATCACGGGCGAGGCCATGTAGCACTGCCATTGTAGGCTGTGTTCCATTTTGGAACGTTTCTTGCTACCGGGAGAGTTTCAGGCGAAAATGAACAGAGCGCACGTACACCACTCATTCACATGACATTTCATAAACTAATATCAGCGTGCTCCGTCTTTTTCCTGGCTCTGTGTTTTGCAGGGTTCGGTTACGCCGACACGATCAACTCAGAAGGATCTTCCTATGGCAGCCCGGTAGATCTTTCCGATCTCGCCGCATTGGGTCTTTCTCCCGGTAGTTTCCTGTTCAGCCAGAACACAATGTACGACTTCACCGGGAATCAAGAACTCTCAATTGTGTCCGCCGAAGTGGATCCGAGTCAGACGCAATCGCTGACCGGTGTTCCGGTTCAGATCACGAATGTAACGCTGGGAGATTCCTCAGACGACTCCCCGGACGTTATGACATCGAGCCCGACTTTGGATACGACCAACGATTTTGGTTTGCCGGAACCCAAAACGATATTGCTGACGGTGGTTGGGTTTGGGGGGCTTATCGCGTTCGGGATCAGGAAGCGAGCACGCGATCGAGTTCCTGGTGAAATCGGATGAACTCACCGATCGTCAGCGCTTCCGCGCGTTTGTCCGCCTCGGGCAGGACAGCCAGGACCTCGCGCGAATAGAGACCAGTCAGATTGTTGCGGAGAGTTTTTCGCTTCTGGCGAAAGCAGGCGGACACGAATTTCAGGAATTTTTCGGGGGCGACCGCGTCGGTCCGCACCTGCGGTGTTAGCCGGATCACGGCGGAATCGACTTTTGGCGGGGGCTGAAATGCTCCCGGTGGTACGGAGAACAGGTATTCCGCTTTGGCCAGAAACTGGCATTCCACAGAAAGATATCCGTACTCGCGCGTGTGCGGCGAGGCCGTAATTCGCTCCGCTACTTCCTTCTGGATCAGAAAGACACCCTGCCGCAATCGGCCCGGATCACGCAGGTACTCTGAGATGATCGCGGTCGCCGCGTAATAGGGAAGGTTCCCGGCCAATACGCCCTCTCCGAATTGAGTGAAGTCCGTTTTCAGTGCGTCGGCAGTTCTGATTTCGAGACGAGGCTCGTTTGGCCACTTTTCGCGGAGCACGTCGACCAGAGCGACGTCCAGTTCCAGAGCGATAACGCGGTCGGCGTGCGCAAGCAGATGAGACGTGAGAGCGCCCCGCCCCGGTCCAATCTCGACACAAAGCGGCGCACCGCCCTCACATGCGGCGGAGGCTATTTTTTCCAGGACTTTTTTACTGCCGAGAAAATGCTGACCGAGCTTCTGACGAGCCACCCGGTTAATCAGCCCTTGACATTAATGTGACTCATGAAGACAACTCGCTTGCTCGATACGGGCCAGCCCGATCGAACCGCGGGCGTGAACGTGCTGTAGAGAACCAGGTTCCCGATTTCGCGAATGTCTTCCGGAGATGCGGCGCCGGTGGGCCGGAGCTGCCAGTCGGTCACTTTGCCGTTCGAATCGACGCTTAACTCCAACATCACATCCTTGCGGTCGCAGTCGAACGGAGAAAGTTCATCGAAGGCAACTTCGGAGGAGATACCCATCGGCAGTTCGCTCTGCCAGTTGGGACCGATGTGCAGCGTGTCCACAATAACGCCGAAACACAGAAATGAAGCCAGGATTCCACCGGCGGCGGGAACGGCGAACGGCTTCAGCAGGTTGTCGAAGAAGAGTTTCGCGCGCGACCGCTGATCTTTGAAAAACGTCTGGAAGTCGCGCCGCGCGAGCCGCCGCGACCGTTCCCGCGACGCAATTACGCGCAGGCGGGTATTCAGAATGGCCGGAACGTGCACAGGCGGAAGGTTCTTCAGTCCGGAGCGCAGGGAGCGCACCTCCTTACGATGCATATCGCAGGAGCGGCAATCCTGCACGTGATACCCAACTCCGTGCCGGTCGACCTCGTCGAGACACCCGGCGACGTAGTCCCACAGGGAGCGTTGTACAGATTTGCAACTGAAATCTTCCATCACTTCACAGTCCTTGGTACTAATTGCATTGCCGGCGCCCGGTCGAGCCGGTTCGCCAGATAGCGCCGCAAAGCGTCGCGGCCCCGCAGAATCCGGGATTTCACCGTGCCGATCGAAACTTCTAACACCGCCGCGATTTCTTCGTAGCTGAGGTCTTCCATTTCGCGCAGCACGAGCGCGGCACGAAACACGGGATTGATCGCTTCCAGACCTTCCTCAAGGAGAATCTGAGCCTCCCGGTTCACTGTGAAATCGAAAGGTGTCTCGCCCTCGTCCATGAGCGGTCTTTCGCGTACGTCGGAATCGTCGTAACTTTCCTCAATTCCGGTTTCGCCGCGCCGGTGCCGGAAAAGCCAGCGCCTGCGGTTGTGCGATTCGTTTACCGCGATGCGGTAGACCCACGTGCGCAGAGTGCTGTCGCCGCGGAAGGAACCAACATTGCGAAAGATCTTGAGGAAGACTTCCTGCACGACATCGCTGGCGTCGGCGGGATCGTTCAGAAGCCGCCAGGCAAGGTTATAAACCGGCCCCTGAAAGCGCTGGATCAGCTCTTCGTAGGCGCTTTCTTCGGCGGCACGCAGACCTTCGATCAGCCGAAGATCGTCGAGCGCGGCCTGCTGCTCGGGGGTAAGACTCGAATTGAGGTTGAGGAATGCGCCCGTCATGACGACTCGGAAAATTTCCGTTAAGACTGCTTCACAATTATAGACTCCGGCAGCCGGGAGAATGTTCCCGCCGCTCGTCAGACGCGAAGGTCGTAGCCGAGCCCCTGCATCCCGGCGATAATTCCGTTGCGGATCGCGGTGATTTCGTCGGACGAAAGGGTCTTTTGGCCGCCGACTACGACGCGGAACGAAACGCTCTTCATTCCCTCGGGTAGCGGCGCTCCGCAGTACTCCCGGACGTACCCGACCGATTCCGTCAGTTCGCCGCCGAAGCGCCGGATTTCGGACTTTAGTGTTCCGGCAAGTTCGCGCACGCCCGCGATTATCGAAAGGTCGAAGGCACTGGTGGGGAAGCGGCGCACGGCGGTGTACTTCGCCAGTTCCGGGGCAAGTTCGCGCAGAAGAGTGAGGTCGATATCGAGGACGGCGGCGCGACCTGCATCGACCAGGCCGGGGTGAAGTTCGCCGATACGCCCGATCTCGCACCCGTTCCACCAAAGCGCGGCACAGCGGGTGGGATGCTCCCACGATCTCGGCTCGGCAGGCAGAACGTGAAGTTGCGGCGCAAGACACTCGGCTGTGCGCTTGAGTTCCAGCAGTCCGGCGCGGCCATCGTCTTTGGCGTAATACGCCGCCATCAGATGCGGCCGCTCCACCGGCTTGTCGGCGCCGTTCCGATGGATTTCGTGGCCGATCTCAAAGAGGCGGAACTCATCGAAGTGGCGCGCATTTTCCTGAATGTTGCGATGAACGCCCGGCAGCAGCGAAGTGCGCAGCAGTTCCTGACCGGCGGCGATCGGATTCAGCACGCGGACGTGGTCTTCCGGCGCAAAGCCGAACCGGCGCGCGTCCTCGTCGCTGATGAACGAATAATTCGAAACTTCCGTGAAGCCCTGAGCCGCGAGCGCGCGGCGGACGGTGCGCAGGAATTCGCGCTCGGGCGGATCGTAGGAGGGCGCGCAGGGCACGAGCGGCGGGGTGGGCGGAATCGAATCGTAGCCGATCATGCGGCCAACCTCTTCCACCAGGTCGTCGGGCATGGCGATATCTTTGGTGGCGCGCCACGAGGGTATCCGGACTGCGAAAGTCCTGGCTCCGGTTTCGGTGCAAACGAATTCCAGGCTCTCCAGAATGGCCCGTACTTCCGCGGGATCGAGCGCCCGCCCGAGTTTGCGCGCAAGCCAGTCGAGATTCAGCGGAACTATGGGCGCGGGTTTCAGTTCCGCGCTCAGATCGGCGAGTCCGCCCACAAGCCGGATTCCCGGCGAAAGGAGCGGCAGCAGTTCGAGCGCGCGAGCCAACGCCCTCACGGTCGTACACGGGTCCTGCGCCTTCTCGAAACGCATGGAGGCATCGGTGCGCAGCTTCAGCGCGGACGAGGTCTTGCGCACGCTCGATGCATTGAAATTCGCGCTCTCGAGAACAATCGAAGTCGTGACTTCAGAGATTGCGCTGTCGTTGCCGCCGATTACTCCGGCGATAGCGATGGGGCCGGAAGCATCCGCGATCACGATGTTCGAAGGCGCCAGCGCATATTCCTCTTTGTTGAGCGCCACGATGCGCTCGCCTTCGCGTGCGGGGCGCGCGCAGATGGTATCCCCCACAAGCTTCGCGCGGTCGAACGCATGCATGGGCTGGGCCAGTTCCGCCATGATGAAGTTCGTCAGATCGACAATATTGTTGATCGGATTCAGGCCAATCGAGGTCAGCCGGTACTGCAACCAGAGCGGCGACGGCTTCACCGTGGCGTTTTCGAAGACCAGCGCGGAATAGCGCGGGCACAGCGTGAGATCTTCAATCTCCACTTTGACCGGGCTGCCAGGCTCCGGCAAGAGGTCCATCCGCACGCGGTCGCGCAGCGGCCTCCCGGTGATGGCCGCAACCTCGCGCGCCATTCCGTAATGACCCCACAGGTCGGGACGGTGCGTGATGCTCTTGTTATCGATCTCGACGATGCTGTCAGAAATTGGCAGTGCCGTGGCCGGGTCGCCAAGCTCGAGAATTCCGGCGTGATCTTTGTTGATTTCGAGCTCGGACGCGCTGGCGAGCATACCGTCGCTAACGACACCGGCGATCGTTTTCAACCCCAGCGGAACGTAGACAGTGGTAATGCCGGGACGGCAATTCGGCGCGCCGCAGATCACGGTCTTGCGTCCATAATGCCCGGCATCAACCACAGCTTTCGAAAGGTGTTTGCTGCCTTCCACGGGCTCGACCGATCCGACGCGCGCGGGCACCGCGCCTGAGAGCAGCGCGCCCACGGTCTCGATGCCATCGCACTCCGCGGTCTTCATGGTGATAAGCCGTTCGAGCGCCTGCGCGGGGACAGCCAGTCCCTCGACGAATTCGCGGATCCAGTTGTAAGAGAACTTCATGCGTCTAAAACTGCCTCAGAAAGCGCAGATCGCCGCTCTGCAGCCAGCGGATATCGTCGATTGCGTAGCGCATCATGGCAAGCCGCGTAAGCCCCAGCCCGAACGCGAACCCGTTCCACTCATTCGGATCGATGCCGCTGGTGCGCAGCACTTGCGGATTCACCAGGCCGCAGGGCAGCAACTCCACCCAGCCGCTCTGCTTGCAGACAGGGCACCCGGAACCGCCGCAGATCAGGCAGCGAATGTCGAGCTCAAAGCCGGGTTCGACGAACGGAAAGAAGCCGGGGCGCAAACGCACGGTAACTTCGCGTTTGAAGATCGCGGTAAGCAGCGTCTTCATGAAGTAGATCAGGTTGCCCACCGAGACATCGCGGTCGATCATCATGCCTTCGAGCTGATAAAACGTGTGCTCATGCGAGGCATCCACCGACTCGTTGCGGAACACGCGGCCGGGCGCGATCATGCGCAGCGGCGGCCCCAGTTTCTCCATGCCGCGGACCTGTACCGGCGAGGTATGGGTACGCAGCAGGTGGCCGCCATCGAGCCAGAAGGTATCCTGCATGTCGCGCGCGGGGTGGTCGGCGGGTATGTTCAGAGCGTCGAAGTTGTAGTATTCGGTTTCGACTTCCGGACCGTCAAGTACGCTGAAACCGAGCGAGCGAAACAGGTCTTCGATTTCCCATTGAATCTGCGTGATCGGGTGGAGACTGCCGGGACGCGGACCGGGGGCCGGAACCGTGAGATCCAGCCATTCGGCGTCGAGCCGCACCGCCAGTGCCACACTTACGAAGGCCGACTTTCGGGTCTGATACGCGCCTTCCAGCGCCTGTTTGGAGGTGTTGATGAACTTGCCGCGGGCCACGCGCTCGTCGGGCGTGAGCTTGCCCATGTCTTTGCTGAGCGCCGCGAGCACGCCTTTGCGGCCCAGTACTTCGACGCGGACAGTTTCCAGGTCCTCAGCCGTGGCGGCGGCGTGAATCCGCGCCAGGGCGCTGTCTAACAGATCCTGCATGCGGTTAAGCTGCCGGCAGGAACGCCTGCTGTGCGCCGCCCAGTTCCCAGTCGAGGTGATTGATGTAGAAGAGCAGGAGCGGCTCGGGATATTCGCCGCGGAACTTCTCGAGCGCCCGGGTTTGCCATCCTTCGGTCAGGAAAGGTTTGGCGTCCAGATCTTTCTCGAAAAAGCCCTCCTGATTGGGGATGCCGAGGAAGTTCAGAACGTTCGCGATCATATCGAGGTGGGCGATCAGAATGGCCTGGGAAAGATCGGTGGCGAATTCTTCATCGTGCGCCTCAAGCCGCTGCCAGAACTTCGGAGTGGCCTTGCGAAGGTTTTCGGTGTTGACTTTCGGCAGGTGCGTCCGCGTCTTGAAACGGTCGTAGAGCTGGTACGTTCTCAATTTGCCGATCGAAATGCCGCGCACGAGTTGCCGCAAGTGCTCTTCGCCGAGCTGCAGAAACACGTCGGATAGCTGCATAAGAGGCCAGCGTAACACAGTGCGTTACAATAGCCCGTTTGGGCGAAAATAAGGCGAAGTTAGGTTGAAATGAGCAATATCGTTATTTTGGGCGCGCAGTGGGGCGATGAAGGCAAAGGCAAGCTGGTCGACCTGCTGGCAGATCGTTTCGATTACATTGTCCGCTATCAGGGGGGCCACAACGCGGGCCACACGATCCTGATCGGGGACCGCAAATTCGTGCTGCGGCTGGTTCCGAGCGGAATTCTGCATCCGGGCAAGACGGCGGTGATCGGCAACGGCCTGGTTATCGATCCGCTGGCGCTGCTGGAAGAGCTGGAGCAGCTCATAGCCACCGGGGTGGACGTCGCGAACCAGCTACGCATCGGCAACCGTGCACACGTGCTGCTGCCGACTCACCGGCTGGTCGAAAAGATCAGCGAATCGTTACCGGGCAAGACGCCGATCGGAACCACGCTGCGGGGCATCGGTCCCTGTTACGAAGACAAGGCGGGACGCCGCGGCATTCGCATGGCGGACCTGCTGGACCGGGATTATTTTCCGCAAGCGGCGCGCGACCTGATGCAGGATCATGTGACGCGCGCCCGCGCTTTTGGCGTGGAAGACGGCGTCGACATCGACGAAATGGTGGCGCGCTATGCTGCAGCCGCGGAACGCATCCGCCCGCTGGTCTGCGACACGGCTTACCTGCTGCGGGACGCCATGAATTCCGGCAAGAACCTCTTGTTCGAAGGCGCGCAGGGGACCATGCTCGATATCGACCACGGCACTTATCCGTTCGTTACGTCTTCGAGCGCATGTGCGGGTGGCGCGTGCACCGGGACCGGCGTGCCGCCGACGAAGATCGATGTGGTGATCGGGATCTCAAAGACTTACATCACGCGCGTGGGTGGAGGCCCGTTCCCGACAGAGGCGCTGGACAGCCGGGGGGATGTGATCCGGAACCGGGGGAGGGAATTCGGGTCCGTAACCGGGCGTCCGCGCCGTTGCGGTTGGTTCGATGTACCTCTGCTTCGGTACTCGGCGGCGCTGAACGGCTTCGAAACCATGGTGGTGACGAAGCTGGATGTGCTGGATGAACTCGATGAGATCCCCGTTTGTGTCGGTTATAAGATCGGCGGAGTGACGACTTCGGAGATGCCGGCTACGGTACGGGAACTGGCGAAGGCCGAGCCGGTTTATGAGGTGCTGCCGGGCTGGAAATCGTCCACCGAAGGTATTTCCGATTGGGACAGGCTCCCCGCGGCGGCACAAAACTACGTAGTGTTCCTGGAAGAGCGGACGGGCGTTGAGGTCGGGTGCGTTTCGACGGGACCTGAGCGGAATCAGACAGTCCGGCGCGCCAATACTAAATTCGCCGGAGCGACGGATTGATTTTACGCCTGGAATGGCAGGTGTCTTGCACTCCCTGCGGGTGTGAAACGCCCCGACTTGGTAGTCTTTGTTCTGGCCATCGCGATTGCTCCATCCGCGCACGCCCAGACGCCCGACGCGCGTGAACTGGTACGCCAATCGGTTCTGAATTACGAGAAAGCGTGGCGCGCCGGAATGCAGTGGTCGTATACGCAGACGGATGTAACGCGCGAAGACGGAACCAGGGAAGTGGACGTCTCGCAGGTAATTCCGCTGGATGGGACGCCTTATCAGCGCCTGATCGGCAAGAACGGCCACGCGCTGACGCAGGAAGAACAACGCAAAGAGGACGATAAATACCAGAAAGAATTGCACCGGCGGGGCGTCGAATCGCCCGGTACCCGGCAGGCGCGTATTCAGAAATACGAGAAAGAGCGCGGGTTTTTGGTGGAAATTCCGGCGGCCTACGATTTTCGGCTGGTGGGTGAAGATCTGTTGGCAGGCCGCCCCGCGTGGGTTGTCAAGATGACTCCGCATCCGGGCTTTGAGCCAACGATGACGCATGCCGGGATGCTGAAACACATCGACGGCAGGCTCTGGATCGACAAGAAAGACGTTCAATGGTCGAGGGCCGAGGCCGATGTGATCGACAACGTGAGTGTCGGATTGATTCTGGCGCGGATCGGCCCGGGCGCGCATATTAGTCTTGAGTTCACACGGATATCGGATAAATTGTGGGTGCCGAAGGAAATCACGATTAAAGGGGAAGCGCGAATTCTGCTGGTCCATAATAAGAACCTCGATGAGGAATTATCGTTCTCCGCCTGGCGCTGGCCCGGCCCGTAGGGCGCTTCATGTGACCCATAGATATTGAAGACGGCGCTTTTTGCAATATACTTCGCCATCGCTTTCGGTGGGCTCGTCTTAACCGGTAAGATCGAAAGCAAACGTCTGCTCTTCATATCGGGATGGCTTATTATCCCGCTGGGCGCAGCGCTTGCCACCCGTGCACGACTACTCGCAGTATGCCTGGCCGCAGTGGCGATGGTGGGGTGGGCGGGTATCTTCACGCGGCAATGGTATGCCGCGCCCCACTTCATCGAACCGTGGAGTGAAGTTGCAACCTATGCAGTTCAGTCCGTACGACGCCACGGTGATTTGATCGTGTCCAACAGTCCGTCCTTCCGCTTTTATCTGGACTACTTGCTCATGCCAGCGGAAAAAGCGCGGGTTTTCAATGTTACGCAGTGGCTTCGCGCCACGCCTTCCCCGCCGCTCACGGTGTTGTTCGTGGAAGGCGTCAACCAGAATCAAAATCTTCAGACCGTCCAACTGGAAGCGAAGCTAAGATCTGAATGTGCGCTGTTGGAATCGGAACACTTGGTTCCCGATTCCGGTTCGGATCTGAAACTCAGATTCTTTCCCCAGTTCCGCGAGCCGCCGTTCCGCATTTCGATCTCCAGGTTTCGCCGCGCTTCGAGGGTTTTCTGATCGAGACCCGCGATCTGCCCACACGAGCACCCCGCAAACGCTTACAGGGACGAACAGCGCTCTGCTCTTCGCCCCTGGAGCGGTGTTGGCCCGTTAGAACGAGATCCTGGCTCCCAGCTGCAACTTCCTCGGCTGGTTGGCCATCGACGAGAAGATCCCAAAGCTGGCCGAATCGATATTCGTCCCCGGCCCGGCAAAGTGCACCGCGTTATTGATGTTGAACGCATCCGCCTGGAAGGCAAGCCTTACATGCTCCCACACCGCGAATTCGCGGCGAACGCTGATATCGAGATCGGCGTTGTGTGGTGCGAAGAGCCCTAGCGGGGCCGAGCGGGCAATGTCGCCCACGGTATAAGCCGCCGGGTCCACGAACGCTGCCTTGTTCAGGTAGGAAGTGGTGCTGATGTTGCCCGTCCCCGGCGTGCCGTTCTGCCAGTCGCTGCCGCTGAAGCCCGCCGCGTAATTGGGGAAGCAGGTCCCGAGAATCCCGCCGCTGGTGCACGTGCCTCCGATGGCGAGCGGCGCACCGCTCGTGAATGTGAAGATGCCGGAAAACTGCCATCCGCCCATGGCCGTGCTCAGCACCTTGTTGCCGCTGTTCCATTTCTGGCCTTTGCCGAAAGGCAACTGATACACGAACGTGGCTGCGGCCACCTGCGGGTGGTCGATAGAGCCGGGTCCCTTTTCGAGGTAGTCCTTGTTGGGATCGCGCGGCGACGCCAGGTCATCCAGTTCCTTGCTCCATGTGTAGTTGACCATGAAGCTCAGCCCATGGGTCAGGCGATGATTGAGCGAGATCTGCAGGGCGTTATAGGTGGAATTGCCCACATCGAGCCACGGATCGGAAATGCCGCCGTATTGCGGGAACGGCTTCAGCGCCTGGCCGATCGTGCCGGTGAAGTTCGCAAACGGGATCTTGATGTTCGGGAAGATGGCCTGCGCCTGCGCGAGCGTGGTCGCGCTGAGCGTCGATCCCAGCAGCGCACCCAGCGGCAGATACTGTTCCGGGATCTGATTCGTAAACGTGCCCGCCACGCCGGCTCCGGGAAGCCAGTGGCCCGCGCTTCCGCTATAGGCAACGGTCAGCGAAAGATTCTGCGTCAACGAGCGCTGCACGTTGAAACTCCAGTCTTCGTAATATGGCGCTTTGCCGCCGAAGGCCGGATCGCCATAAGGAATGGTCTGGCCGGTGCTGGGGCCCGCGCCAATGGATGTGCCAACCGACGCCGGGATGAAGCCGATGCCGTAGCTGGGATTAAAGAACGGAGGCGGCAGCGGGTTGGCGGGGAAGCCGGAGGCCCAGTTGAAGGCTGGCTGTCCGGTCACCGTGCTGCTGAAGCTGTTGCTGGATGTGTAGCCGAGCTGACCGAGGCCCTGTCGTCCGTTGGTGCGCCCGCCGACGCCGCCGGCGTGCGCAAAAAAGATGCCGTAGCCCGCACGGATGACGGTCTTGTCGTCGATCTTATATGCTGCGCCAAGGCGCGGAGCCAGATTCAGATTGTGCTGCTGGACCGGCGTGGAGCAGCCGCAGCTATCGGGGCCGTTGCCTGCGAATTCGAGTGTTCCCGGGATATTGCCGGCGAGCGGATTCTGCGCGGTCGGGTTTAGGAACGACATTACATTATTCACTTCCGTGAACGGGCTCCAGATGTTTTCGCGGAGGCCCAGGTTCAGAGTGAGGCGCGAACTGAGCTTGTAATCGTCCTGAGCATAGAAGGCGTAGGTCTTGTAGCGGCCGCCGGTTTCGGTAACCGTGTACTGCGGCGAACTGGCGCTGTCCACCGCGCCCAGCAAAAAGCCGGCGTAACCGAGTCCGGTAGTGCTCATCAGCGTTCCGGTGGAGCTGAACTGCGCGGTTTCATTGTTGCTGAAGCTGAAGCTGGCAGTTTGCGAGAACGTTTCGTTGTCCTGCAGGGACTGGAACTGGAAGCCGAAGGTGAAATTGTGTTTGCCTTTGACCCAAAGCACGTTGTCCTGGATATCGAAAGTGTTCTGCGCTTCGTTATAAACGTGTGAGTTGGTTCCCGCCCAACTGACGGGAGCGTTGGTACCGGAGAAGCTCAGGTCGGGGAGCGCGGTGGCTGAGAGTCCCGGAGGCAGGCCGGTGAGACCGGCTTTCATGGGATAGTTGCCGGCGCCGGAATCGCTGCCGAGTGGAATCCACAGGCGGCTGAAGGAGTAGCTGAGCTGATTGACGATGGTGGGCGTGATGGTGTAGCTGTCGTGTAGCTGGGCGACGGTCGAGGTTTCGGCAACAACGCGGCCATCGGTGTAGGGCACTGGCAGCGTGGAGGTGCTGATGGGCGTCAGGCTGCCGGTGAAGTTAGTGGAGTACTTACCTTCGCTGATCAGTCCGAAGATCCGGTGTTTTTCGGAAAGATTGTAATCGATCTTCTCCGTGGTGTTGTTGTTATTGACCGTTTCGGGCAGCGTGGCCAGGTAGTTGTTCTGAATGCCGCTGTTCGTAGGTGCGGGCAGATACGACTGGAACGACTGCGAGATCGGCGAAATGCGGCTCGCCGGAATCATATTGTTCGGGAACGGAGAGCGCGGGCTGGTGCCGGTGGCACTGGTGGGATCGTAAATCAGCTGCGGGAAGGCACTGAAATCGCCGCCGCGCTCGGCGGTAGTGGGGATGCTCTGATATCCGGGAGGCGAGGCGGAATCGTAACGATAGCCGTCGTAGCTGCCGAAGAAGAAGATCTTGTTCTTCTTAATGGGGCCGCCTACGGTGCCGCCGAACTCGTTCTGGTGCTCGATCGGCGTGGTCACCGCGAAGAAGCCGCGGGCGTCGAAATCGGTATTGCGGAAGTACTCGAAAACGCCGCCATGGAACTGGTTGGTGCCGGACTTAAAGACGTAATTTTCCACACCCTGTCCTTCATACATGGCCTTCGCTCCCGACGTCTCTACCTGAAATTGTTCGACGGCCTCCACCGAGACGCCGAAAGCCAAATTACGGGTGTCGGCCTCGGTGCCCGCGCTGGTGAGCGGCAGACCTTCTATGTAGACCTCGTTCTGATAGGTTTGTCCTCCATTGAACGAGCCGGTGGAGGGGCCGGCCGCCTGGGTGCTGTAGTTATCGACGCCCACGGCCAGTCCTGCGAAGGCGGACGGGTCGCGCGCCGAACCGTTCATCGCCAGGGGCAAAGCGTCGTAAACGTTGTTCTCCATGGACGAGCCGAGGGCGACGTCGTCGGTTTTGAGTATGGAGGCGTCGGCGTCAATGGTGACGGACTGGCTTGCCGCTCCGACCTGAAGCCGTGGATTGAGTCCGACGGATTGCAGGGCGTCGACTATTACGTGCTGCTGAACTTCGGTCTGGAAGCCGGCGGCTTTGACCGTAACCGTGTACTCGCCTGGGTTGAGCAGGGGAAGCACAAAGAAACCTGAGTCCGTGGATTTGCGGTCGGTTGCCGTGCCCGTTGCGACATCGACGGCAGATACTGAAGCCCCGGCGACGACGGC
>Ga0302275_10004713_pt1 | contig 13376 bp, 5 predicted proteins | sample III_Bog_N2_2_FD_200229 | JGI IMG/M metagenome (GOLD analysis project Ga0302275, IMG submission 200229) | Peat permafrost microbial communities from Stordalen Mire near Abisko, Sweden - III_Bog_N2_2 | ecosystem: Environmental > Terrestrial > Soil > Wetlands > Peat | place: Sweden: Abisko...
GATGTGGTCGAGGTCGAATCGCTTTGGGCCGCGATCGGGGAAGGGCGCGGGCCGGAGCAGAATTGCTTTATGGGGTCCGTTAAGACCAACATCGGGCATCCGGAAGCGGCCGCGGGAGTGGCGGGGTTGATCAAGGTGCTGATGTGCCTGAAACATGAGGAGATTCCTCCGCACCTGCATCTCAAGCAGATCAATCCCAAGCTGAAGCTGGACGGGCGGCTTCGGATTTCGACGAGTCGGCGCGAATGGCGGAGAAGCGAAGAGCCACGTTTTGCGGGCGTTTCGTCGTTTGGATTCGGCGGCACCAATGCGCATGCGGTAGTGCGGGAAGCGCCTGTTCGAGCCGAGGTGCAATCGTCAGTCGATAGGCCGCTGCACTTGTTAACGCTATCTGCGAGAAGCAAACGTGCACTTGAGGCGCTCATCGATCGATACGTGGCGCACCTGGCGAAATCCACGGGGGACACTCTGACGGATATTTGTTATACCGCGAATGCGGGCCGATCTCACTTGGAATACCGCCTGGCAATTTGGGCCGCATCCACCGAACAGCTTCGAGAGCGTCTGCGGATGGAGGACCGCGCGGATTATCCGTGGCGGCAGCGGGGAACGGCCGGCACAGAGCGCAATACCAAGGTCGTGTTTTGGTTTGCGGCCGGAGATGGCGGACGTCCGGGCTGCGACGAGATCTACCGCACGCAGCCAACATTCCGCAAAGCCCTGGACGATTGCGATTGGTTGCTGCCTGAAAAATCGCCGCGCGACCTGGCATTCGCCACGCAATACGCGACCGCCAAGATGTGGCTTTCATGGGGCGTGAAGCCTGCAAAGGTGGGCGGCCAAGGTGTGGGTGAATTGGTCGCCAGCTGCATTGCCGGTGGTTACGAAGTCAACGAGGCATTGCGTTCTTTGGCCGAAGGCGCTGCACGCCCCGATCTGCGCCTGGGTTCACTCGAATTCGCGATTTCCGCCGAACGCCCCGCGGATGCCGTTCCGGCGATCGAGATCGGGACTGAGGTGCCTTCCTGGGAAACGCTGTTGACGCAACTCGCAACCTTGTACGTGAAGGGCGCGGCGATTGACTGGCGTGCGTTCGATGGAGATTACGAACGGCGCCGGGTATCGTTGCCCACCTATCCGTTTGAGCGGGCGCGCTGCTGGCTGGACCGGTCGGAATTGCGGTCTCTGCCAGGTCCTTTTGCGAAGGTCGGGGAATAGATTTCATGTTACTGGGCATCGAACGAATCAACTATTACACTCCGCGGTTTTCCATGGACGCGCTGGAGCTCGCAGGGGCGCGCGGACAGGATGTTGAGGCTACGCGCCGGCAGGTTATGGTGGAGGAGCGGTCGGTCCTGCCCCCCTTTGAAGATTCCGTTACGATGGCGGTGAACGCGGCCAAGCGGATGCTGGGCCCGGACGATGCAAAGGATATCGAACTGCTGGTTGTCGGTTCAGAATCCGAAGTAGACTTCAGCAAGCCTATTGCGACCTGGGTCCATCGATACTGCGGGCTCCCGGCTAATTGCCGGAGCTTCGACACAAAGCATGCGTGTTACTCAGGCACGGCCGCGTTCAAGACTGCGGCATCATGGATTGCAGCGCGCCTGCGGCCGGGTAAGAAGGCGCTGGTGATCAACACGGATCTTAGCCGTACACACGGCACCAGAACGGGCCTCGACTATCTGGGAGGAGCCTGCGCCGTGGCTATGCTGGTGAGCGAGGTTCCCGAGGTTCTTGCTTTCGACCCGGCCAGAGCTGGTTACTGGACGCAGGAAATCTACGATACTTACCGGCCTACAGCGAGAGAGGAGATGGCAGAAGTCCAGCTAAGCCTCTATTCTTATCTCGACGCGCTGGACGGGTCTTACGATCATTTTGTGCAGGTTTCGGGCGAAGTGGATTTTGTGAACCGCTTCAAGCGGCAGATCTATCATTCGCCCTTCCCGGGCATGACGCTGGAAGCTCACAAGGCGCTGCTCAACCGCGCAGGAATTTACGGCAAGAAGGACATCCGCGAGAGTTTCGACCGCAAGGTGGCGCAGGGTCTTTGCCTCGGCAAGAGAATCGGCACCGTGTATGGCGGCTCTAACTTTCTTTCGCTCATGAGCCTGCTCCACTCGGCCACAGACTTAGAGCCGGGAGACAGGATTTCCCTGTTTGCCTACGGTTCGGGTTGCCAGGGCGAATTCTACGAAGGGCAGGTAGGCACCGGCGCGCCCGGCAATGTCAAGGCCCTGCAACTGGACCGGCATCTGGATGAGCGGGAAGCGCTTGCGCTCGAAGACTATGAACGGTTCGAGACGATGCGGGAAAGCCTTATCGAGTGCAGAGACTACGTACCTCAAACGGACCTTGTGGAGGGCTCCTACGAGCGCCTTTATGAAGGCCGTGGCCTGCTGGTTCTGAAGAACGTGAAGAATTTCCTTCGCGCGTACGGCTGGAGCTAGTTCCGTGAGTTCAACGGTTGAGTACGCAATGGATTCCGGAGTCGCAACCATTACGCTGGCATCGGCGGAATCCGGCAACGTGCTGAACAAGGGCAATGTGGAGCAGATCGCCGGGATGGTGCGGCGCGCGACATCCGAAGAATCGTGCCGAGTTATCGTACTGGCGGCCGAAGGCCCGGATTTCTGTCGTGGAATGGATTTCGACATGATGCTTGAGGACAATCTGGACCGGGAAAAACTGGGGTGGTTGCTGGTTCACTGTCTGCGGTCGATCTGCGATTCGCCAAAGCCGGTGATTGCCCGAATCGAAGGAAATGTAATGGGCGGGGGCATGGGATTTGTTGCCGCCTGCGACGTCATTCTGGCCGCGCCGCAAGCGTCTTTCGCGCTGCCTGAGGTGGTGGTGGGCATGGTACCCGCGCTGATCATGCCGTTTCTGCTGCGCCGTATGGCGGCCGGAAAGGCACAGTACATGGCGCTCAGTTCGCGCAGCATCGGCGCGGAGGAGGCGATGTCGTTCGGCCTGGTTGACGAAGTGACGACGGGGGGCATGGAAGAGGCCCTGAGCCGGCAACTCCGGCGGTTGTTTTGTTCCTCGCCACAGGCCATTGCGACGGTGAAGCGGTATATCGGGCAACTGCATGGTCCGGAGTTCGATAAGGCCATGACGCTCGCTGTTGGACAGTTGATTTCCTGGCTGGAGCAACCGGATGCGGTGGCGGGTGTCCGCGCTTTTGCCGAGGGGTTCACTCCGCCATGGTTTGAAAAAATGCCAAAGAAACCGGTTTCAAGAGGGAGGGCGCACTAATGCAGCTGGTTTCCATTCAGAACAATGAAGACGGGATTTTCCATATGGCCATCGACGACCCCGCGAATCAGAACCGGCTTACGCAGCAGCTCTGCGACGAGTTGAAAGAGGCACTTACAATGCTTGCCGGTGAGAAGCGGATGAAGGTCCTGATTCTGTCTGGCCGGAAGGAAGTTTTCTGCGCGGGCGCGAGCCTCGAATTGTTGCGCCGCATTTCGACGGATGGCGCGGTCGAAGACCTGGCGGTCGGTATCCAGATGATGGCGTTGCCAGTGCCGATTATCGCGGCCATGGAGGGTCACGCGGTCGGAGGCGGTCTTGTCCTCGGAATGTGCTGCGATCTGACAATTGCTTCGGAGACAAGCCGCTACGGCCTGAATTTCCTTACGATGGGATTCACGCCAGGCATGGGCACCACGGGCCTGGTGCCCGAGTTGGTGGGTGCCTCGTTCGCCGCCGAAATGATGCTTACCGGGAAGTTCTATAAAGGCCGAGACCTCCGTGGACGTGGCCTTTTCACGCACGTGGTGCCGCGCGACCAGGTGCTTCCCATGACCTGGGACCTGGCGCGAAATATGGCAGATAAGCCAGGCTACGCGCTGGAGATGGTGAAAGACGCTGTGATGGCTCCGCGCCGACGCGCATTTCAGGACGCCCTGTCGCGTGAACGGCTCATGCACAAAGCATGCTTCAGCCATTCCGAAGCATGGTCGATGATCGAGAACAGCTATTTAAAGCAGGATTAACAGGATCAGGAGGAATTATCAACAATGGATCGGGCTCAGATATTAGACGTGGTAGTTAAACAGCTTCGCAACAATGTAGACGGTCTGGAGGAAACAGAAATCGACCCCGCACTTTCCATGGCCGAGTACGGTGCCACCAGCCTGGACATTGTCGAAGTTGTCTCCGCATCAATGCGCGACCTCGGACTCAGGATTCCGAGGACTCGGCTCGGCAAGCTGAAGAACATCGGCGACCTGGTGGACTTGTTCTACGAAGCGAAGATGCAGATCGCCTGAGAGCCCGCGTAGCGTTGCGCATGGGACGATCGCGCACCAGCACAAGGAACCCCACGATGGCGGTAACGGAACAGTGTTTTCGCGTCGAGATGACGGAGCCCGGCATTCTGGAGGATCTGTGTTTACGGCCAGTCTCGCGCCGGAAACCCGGTCCAGAGGAAGTCGAAATCCGGGTTGTCTCGGTCGGTTTGAATTTTGCGGAGCTGATGAAGGCCCTGGGCGCCTATCCGGGCAACCAGCTGGATACACCGGAACACGAACCCGTCACGTTTGGCGGAGACTGCTCCGGAACTGTACTGTCCGTGGGCGCGGATGTGAGTCGGTTTCGGCCAGGGGATCGGGTTGTGGCATACAGCCGCGAGGTTTTCAGTTCCCACACCACGCTGCCCGAGGTTTTTGTGGCGAAGATACCGGAGCACATTGGATACGACGAAGCGGCTACTATTCCCGTCGCCTACGCGACAGCCTACTATGCCTTGTACCGCAAGGCGGCGCTCCGCAGAAATGAGCGCGTACTGATTCACGCGGCTGCGGGGGGCGTGGGACAGGCGGCCGTGCAGTTGTGCCAACTGGCGGGAGCGGAGATCTGGGCGACGGCAGGCAACGATGAAAAACGGGCATTTCTGCGGGACCAAGGCGTTCCGCACGTGATGAATTCGCGATCGCTGGAGTTCGTGGATCGGATTCGGGAGCAGACGGGCGGGTGTGGCGTCGACGTGATCCTGAACAGCCTTTGCGGCGAATTCCTGTCGGGAAGTCTGTCGGTCCTGGCCCGGTTCGGACGCTTTCTGGAAATCGGCAAGCGCGATATATACGAGAACCGCATGCTCGGCCTTTATCCGTTTCGAAATAACCTGACGTTTTACGGGATAGATCTTTTGCAGGCTTCGCCCGAGGATTCCGGGATCCTGTTCGCGGAGCTTATGGGGTATTTCGAGCGGAAAGAACTCGGGCCGCTCCCTTACCGCGTGTTTCCGATCGGGGATGTGGCGCGGGCGTTTCGCTGGATGAGACGCGCGGCCCATATCGGCAAGGTTGTGGTTCGCCTGGCTGAAGACGAGTGACCCGATGAGTCAGGAAATCCGAAGAACGGCGCATGATCAGCAGGAACCGATAGCCATCATCGGCATGGCGTGCCGGTTTCCGGGCGCCGCCAACCCCGAGGCTTTCTGGCAGCTGCTGCGTAACGGCGTGGATGCGGTCTCCGAGGTCCCGGCGGACCGGTGGAGCAACGAATCGTTCTACGACCCGATGATGGGCGCTCCGGGGAAGATGAACAGCAAGTGGGGTGCGTTCCTTGACGGAATCGACCATTTCGACGCGCGGTTTTTCGGTATCTCTCCGGGTGAAGCGTCGTACATGGATCCGCAGCAGCGGCTGATGATCGAAGTGACGTGGGAAGCCTTCGAAAACGCCGCAATTCCGGCTGGCAAACTGACCGGTTCGCGCACCGGCGTGTTCGTTGGAATTGCGGGCACCGATTACCGCTCGATCTGCACGTCGGACCCGAGCAAGATCAATGCATATACGGTGAGCGGGACGGCGGCGAGCATCGTTCCCAACCGGATCTCTTATGTGTTCGGTTTACACGGGCCGTGTCTGGCTCTGGACACGAGTTGTTCGTCTTCCCTCGTAGCACTTCACCTTGCGTGCCAGAGCCTGGAGAGCGGCGAGTCTTCGCTGGCGATTGCGGGAGGGGTCAACCTGATACTCACGCCGGTGCCGAGCATCGCGGTTTCGCAGGCATGGATTCTGGCTCCCGACGGGCGCTGCAAGTCGTTCGATGCCTCGGCCGACGGATATGTGCGCGGCGAAGGTTGCGCCGTGGTGGTGCTCAAACGGCTGTCGGAGGCGCTGCGGGACGGCGATCACATCCAGGCGGTGATTCGCGGTTCGGCCGTGAATCATGGGGGCCACGGTTCGAGCCTGACGGCGCCGAATCTCCAGCCGCAGCAGGCGGTGATCGAAGAAGCGCTGCGCCGGTCCGGTGTGGTGCCGGGTGAGATCGATTATGTAGAAGCGCACGGAATCGGCTCGCGGTTGACCGATGCGGTCGAAGTGAGGGCGCTGCAGGCGGCTTTCGGCCGCCGAGGCCCGGACCGGCCAGCGTGGATGCTCGGGTCCGTTAAAACCAATATCGGGCACGTGGAAGCGGCAGCGGGGATGTCGGCTCTCATCAAGGTGGTGGAGAGCATGCGGCACGGGGAGATCGCGCCCGTCCTTCACCTGAAGCATCTGAATCCGGAAGTGGCGGAGGCGGGTCCGGATTTCGGGATACCGACGGAATTGAAGACGTGGCCCGCGAGGAATAAGCTGCGCGTAGCCGGGGTTAATTCGTTCGGTCTCGGTGGGACAAACGCGCACGTGATTGTGGAACAGGCACCTTCACCGGATTCCGTGGGAAGGGATTCGGCTTCCGGGCCACACATCCTGACCCTGTCCGCGAAAACCGGTGACGCGCTGCGGCGGCTGGGCGAACGGTATGCCACGTTTCTTGCGGCCTCTCCCGAAGTCGATCTGGGCGACGCTTGTTTCACGTCGAATGTCGGGAGGTCTCATTTCCAGCACCGGTTCGCCCTTGTTGGGGATTCGATTGATGCGGTGGTTGCGGCGTTGCGGCAGGGGCCGGTTGAGTCCGGCAGACTGGTGGAACTCGCCGCGTCGGAAGAGATCGCGGGGCGGTACGTTCGCGGAGAGGATATCAACTGGGACGATTTCCACTGGGGCCACGCTTATCGGCGGGTGCCGTTACCGACTTATCCTTTCGAACTCAGGCGTTTCCCGATTCAGCAGATTGCGGACAACACTTCGAAGCCGCTGGTCGAGGCCCGTTCGGAACTGGTTGCGCTTCTGGAGGCGTCGCCTTTAGCGAAACGTTCGCAAGTTCTTCAGAGCTTCGTGCGGGAGATTGTCGCGACGGCACTCGGCATTGATGCGGATCGTATCGAGCCGGCCGCCGGTTTCTTCCAGTTGGGCATGACATCGCTGATGGCGGTCGAATTCCATGGACGGCTGCAATCCGCGCTTGCGCGCAGGCACGTTCTTCGGGCGGCGGCGATCTTCGACTATCCAAACGTTGAGGCGCTTAGTTCGTATCTGGAGCAAGTGATCTCCGGCGGAACTTCCGCAGCGGCTTTGGGGACGCCGGCCGGCGCATCGGACAATTGCAAAGGCGACGACCCTATTGCGATTGTGGGAATGGGCTGCCGGATGCCCGGCGGTGTGCATAATCCGGCGGAACTCTGGCAGTTGCTCCGAAACGGGGTCGATGCCATACGCGAAGTTCCGACGGACAGGTGGGACATCGAAGCCTGGTACGATCCCGATCCCGAAGCCTCCGGCAAGATGTACACACGGTGGGGCGGGTTCGTCGATGGCGTGGATCTCTTCGACGCGCGTTTCTTCGGCATTGCTCCGCGTGAGGCAGTCAGCATGGACCCTCAGCAGCGGCTGCTGCTTGAGGTCGCGTGGGAGGCATTGGAGCATGCGGGAATTCCTCCTCTGTCGCTGCGTGAGAGCAGGACCGGGGTTTTTGTCGGCATGACCCAACACGATTACGCCGAATTGATGACGAAAGCGGCGGGCGCGGCGCACGTGGGAACGTACTTCGCGACCGGGAACCTGATGTCGGCAATTGCGGGGCGTTTGTCTTATGTGCTTGGGCTGAACGGGCCGGCGCTTACGGTGGATACGGCATGCTCCTCGTCGCTGGTGGCGATCCACCTGGCATCGCGCAGCCTGCGCAGCGGGGAGTGCGACGTTGCGTTAGCGGGAGGCGTGGGATTAGTGCTGTCCCCGGACGGCACGATGCAGCTTTGCCAGATGAGGGCGCTCTCGCCGGATGGGCGCTGCCGCAGCTTTGATGCGTCGGCGAATGGATATGTTCGCGGCGAGGGGTGCGGCGTTCTGGTTCTGAAGCGCCTGTCCGATGCGCTGCATAGCAACGACAATATTCTGGCCGTGATTTGCGGGTCCGCCATGAATCACGACGGGGCAAGCAGCGGCTTCACGGTCCCCAATGGAACGGCGCAGCGGGCGGTTTTGCGGCAGGCTTTGGAGGACGCACATGTTGCGCCTGCCGAAGTGAGCTATGTGGAAGCCCACGGGTCGGGGACGTCGCTGGGCGATCCGATTGAGACGCAGGCGCTGGCGGATGTTATGAGCGAGGGCCGGGCGGCTGATCGGCGTCTGCTGATCGGATCGATCAAGACGAATATCGGGCATCTGGAAGCGGCGGCCGGCGTGGCCGGAGTCATCAAGACGGTGCTGTCGCTGCAGCATCGGGAAGTGCCGCCTCATTTGCATCTGAGGACGATCAATCCGCATGTTCATTGGGGCAACCTGAACGCGGCGATTCCGACCGCGCTGACGCCGTGGCTTTCGGACGAAAGTCCGCGTATTGCAGGTGTGAGTTCTTTCGGGCTCAGCGGTACCAATGCGCATGTGATCTTGCAGGAGGCTCCGCCTGAGAAGGTAACGGTATCCGACACGCGTACCGCTCACCTGATCACGCTTTCGGCGCGGAGCGACGCGGCTCTGCGGGAAGCTGCGGTACGGCTTGCGGCACATATCGAGGCGCACTCGGAGCAGGAACTCGCGGACGTTGCGTTCACGACGCGGGCTGGGCGGTCGCATTTCAGCCAGCGTTTTGCGGTTGTGGCGTCTTCATCGGATGAGGCGCGAAGGCTGTTGGCTGAGGCGGCAGTTGGTTCGATCGGTGAGTCGGCGCGCTCGAAGCGGCGGAAGATCGCGTTTCTGTTCACCGGTCAGGGTACAGATTCTGAGGGTGCGGGGCGAGAGTTGTGTGAAACGCAGCCTGTATTTCGGGCGGCTCTTCGGCGCTGTGAAGAGGGCGACAAAACAGTACCTGCGCTGTTTGCGCTCCAGTATGCGCTGGCGGAGTTGTGGAAGTCATGGGGAATCGTTCCCGATGCGTTGCTGGGGCACGGCGCGGTTCAGTATGCGGCGGAATGCGCGATTGCCGGGCCCCACCCGCAGGCCGATGAACTCGATCCGGCCGCCCTCCAGGCTTTTGCGCATGACGGATATCTCTTCCTCGAAATCGGTCCCGATGCAACGCTCAGCGCGATGGGTGTCGCGTGCCTGCCCTCGCTGCGAAAGGGCCGCGGCGACTGGCGGCAGATGCTGGAGACCCTGGGCACGTTATATGTCCACGGCGCGGAAGTCGATTGGGAGGGATTTGATCGTGGCTACAGTCGCCGCAAAGTAACGCTGCCAACGTATCCGTTTGAGCGCCGCCGGTATTGGGTGGAGGCGGTTGAAGCAAAGCAAGCGGAACGCAACAACAGGACAGGGCCACACCATCCAGGACCACACCATCCGCTGCTGGGAGAGAGGCTGCGGTCAGCGCTTTCGGAGATCCAGTTCGAAGGCAGAGTGGATCAGGCGCAATGCTCATGGGTGAGCGATCACCGGGTATTCGGACACACGGTGTTTCCCGCTGCGGCGTATCTCGAAATGGGACTGGCGGCGGCGCGGACTCTGCCGGACGGCGCCGCGTTTTCACTTCGGGATGTGGTGATCGAAGAGCCACTGCTGCTGGACGAAGGGGCATCCGCGACAGTGCAGACCGTACTGAAGAAGGGCGACGGGGCGGAGTGGGACTGGGAGTTGTACAGCCAGGAGGAAGAGGCATCCGAAGAAGGGGAAGCAGCGTGGCGGCTGCACGTACGAGGCAAGGCAGCGGCGGGCGAGCCAGGTTATAAGGGCGAGTCGCTCGAAGCAGTGCGGGCGCGTTGCCAGGAAGCAGTTGAGATAGAGAAATTCTATGCCGAGGCGTGGGCGCATGGGCTGGAATTAGGGCCGTGCTTCCGCGGCATCGCGCGGGTATGGGAAGGCGACGGGGAAGCAGTCGGAGAAGTGCGGCTGCCGCAGGGAATCGAAGGGGAAGCAGGGCAGTACGGAGTCCATCCGGCATTGCTCGACAGCGGACTCCAGTTATTGCTGGCGGCTGCGGGGAAACTGGAGCGAAAGCCTGAGGACTGCTATCTGCCGGTGGGCATCGGCCGGTTTGAGATGTCGGCGCGGGGAGCGACTCATTTGTGGGGCCATGCGCGGCTGCGGGAAGGCGTGCCCGGGGAGCGGATTGCGGCTGATATCCGGCTGTATGACGAGAGCGGACGGCCCGTTGGATTGGTGGAAGGCCTCGTGGCGCGGAGAGCAACTCGCAGTGCGCTCGAAAGCGCGCTGAGAGGGAAAGCGGAAAGCTGGCTTTACGGGCTGGAATGGCGGGAACAGGCGCAGAGCGAACCCAGGGGAGCGACGGAGGGGAACTGGCTGATTCTCGGCGACAGTCGCGGAATCGCCGAAGCGCTGGCGGCACGTCTGAGGGAAAACGGCGGGATTTGCCGAGTCATAGGAGTGGGCGAGAACTGGGCCGACGAGATAAAGAGCGGACTGCGCGGAGTTGTGCATCTGCGCAGCGTGGGACACGAAAGTCGCGCAGAACTCACCACCGAAGAACTGCTTGCAGCGCAGGACCGGGGCAGCAGGAGCGTACTCGGATTAGTGCAGGCGCTGGTGCGGCAGGCAGGCCCGGAACCACCCAGGCTGTGGCTCGTTACAGAGCAGGCGAAGCCGGAGCATGCGCCGGTACACGGGCTGGGTAAAGTGATCGCGCTGGAGCATCCCGAATTAGGCTGCACGCGGATCGATATCGATAACGGGGATCCGGAGTCGATAGCACAGTGGCTGTACCGTGAGATTCGCGGAGGCGGAGGCGAGGATCAGGTATCGTTGCGCAGCAACACCCGATATGTCGCCCGTCTGGTACGCAGGCCGGCGGTGAAGAACGACGCATCCACAGGCGTAATCCGCGCCGACAGCACTTACCTGATTACAGGCGGACTGGGCGGACTGGGTCTGCAGGTTGCCGGCTGGATGGTGGAGCGGGGCGCACGCTGGCTGGCGCTGGCAGGGCGCAGTGCGGCATCGCCGGAAGCCACAGCGCAGATCCGGAACTGGGAACAAAGCGGTGTACGGGTGCTGGTGAGTTCGACCGACGTGTCCCGGCCATCGGCGGTGCGCGAACTTTTCGAAGCCCTCAGCGCGTGGGGGCCGCCGCTGCGGGGCGTCGTGCATGCGGCAGGCGTGCTGGACGACGGAGTCTTGCTGCAGCAGACGCGCGAGCGGTTCGATGCCGTGATGGGGCCCAAGGTAGCCGGAGCCTGGAACCTGCACCTGGCGACTCGGCCTCTGGAACTGGACTGGTTCGCGATGTTCTCCTCGGTGGCGAGTTTATTCGGATCGCCGGGACAGGGGAACTACGCGGCGGGGAATGCGTTTCTGGACCGTCTGGCACATGAACGCCGGGCGCAGGGACTGCCGGGACTCGCCATCAACTGGGGACCATGGAGCGACGTGGGGCTGGCGTCGCGAACAGCCGAAAGCAGTCTGCGCGGGATGCGGAAACTGACTCCTGCGCAGGGGCTGCGAATCCTCGAAACGCTGCTCGGAGGCACACAGGCCCAGGCAGCGGTGTTGCCGATCCGGTGGCGGAAGTTTCTGGGGCAGCTGCCGGTGGAAAGTCTGCGGCTGTTCAGCGAACTGGCGGAGGAGGAAAACAAAGGGGAGCAGCGGCGGGACGAGGATTTGTTCCGGCGGTTGCGGGAAGCTCCGGCGGAGCAGCAGGCGGGAGTGCTGGTGGAGTATCTGCGGACACAGGCGGCGAAGGTGCTGCAGCTGGCGACGGGAGAGTCGGTGGATCCGAAGCAGCCGCTGCATGAGTTGGGAATGGATTCGCTGATGGCGGTGGAGTTGAGAAACTCGCTGGGGAAGGCAGTGGGAAAGACGCTGTCGGCAACGCTGCTGTTCGATTACCCGACGCTGGAGAGTTTAGGGGAATATCTGAGCCGGGAAATCCTGACGGCGACGGCAAAACCGGCGGAAGTGGCAGTGGTTCCGGTTGCGGCGCGGAGCGGTCGGGAAGCAATCGCAATCGTGGGGATGGGTTGCAGACTGCCGGGAGCCAACAGCCCGGAAGCATTCTGGGAGTTGCTGCGAAACGGAGTGGATGCGATCCGGGAAGTACCGGCGGACCGGTGGGATATCGAGGAATATTACGACGCGGATCCGGATGCGCCGGGGAAGATGTCGACCAGGTGGGGAGGCTTCCTTGAGGGCGTGGACCGGTTTGACGCGGCATTTTTCGGGATCTCGCCGCGCGAAGCGGTGAACATGGACCCGCAGCAGAGACTGCTGCTGGAAGTGGCGTGGGAAGCGCTGGAAAACGCGGGCCATGCGCCCGACCGCCTCACCGGCGGGGCAACGGGCGTCTTCATCGGCATCTCGGCCAGCGATTACGGGCATCTGCTGACCAACCCCGACCTTTACGACGCGTACATCTCGACCGGAAATTCCTCGAGCGTGGCAGCTGGCCGATTGTCATATTGGCTTGGCTTCCAGGGGCCGAGCATGGCGATCGATACAGCATGCTCATCCTCGCTGGTCTCGATTCACCTCGCCTGCCAGAGTCTGCGCAGTGGTGAATGCGCTATGGCTCTGGCCGGTGGCGTCAATGCCATCGTCGCCCCTGCTGCCACCATCAGCTTTTCGAAAGCGCGGATGATGGCACCCGACGGGCGGTGCAAGACGTTTGACGCTGCCGCCGACGGTTATGTGCGCGGCGAAGGCTGCGGCGTGGTGGTCCTCAAACGGCTGTCGGACGCGGTGGCGGCCGGGGACCGCATTCTGGCCGTCATCCGCGGTTCCGCCGTGAATCAGGACGGCCGCAGCAATGGACTGACGGCTCCTAATGGGCCTTCGCAGGAACTGGTGATCCGTAAAGCGCTGGCGGACGGCGATGTGTCGCCGGATGAGCTTGGCTATCTCGAAGTGCACGGCACCGGCACGTCGCTGGGAGATCCGATTGAGGTCCACGCGCTGGGTCGCGTGCTGGGCAAAGGGAAACGTGAGGAGCCGGTCTGGATCGGCTCGGTGAAGACAAATATCGGTCATCTGGAAACGGCGGCGGGTGTAACGAGTCTCATCAAGGTGGTGCTGTCGCTGGAGAATGAAGCGATTCCGCCGCACCTGCACCTTCACAAGAAGAGCCCGCACATCGCATGGGATGAGACG
>Ga0302275_10004717_pt1 | contig 13369 bp, 12 predicted proteins | sample III_Bog_N2_2_FD_200229 | JGI IMG/M metagenome (GOLD analysis project Ga0302275, IMG submission 200229) | Peat permafrost microbial communities from Stordalen Mire near Abisko, Sweden - III_Bog_N2_2 | ecosystem: Environmental > Terrestrial > Soil > Wetlands > Peat | place: Sweden: Abisko...
CGAACTTTCGGAGCAAACGCCGGACCCGGCGCCGCAGTTGATGTAAACGTACAGAGAGGAGAACGTGGTCCAGCATGAAAGCTCCGTCTTTTAGCGGCCCCTTGCACACGGTTGATAGCTCCATGTTGCAGACGGCTGTCGTAAAAGTTGCGGGGCAATCGTCCCAGCAGGTATCGGATAGTGTCGCGATCGAAGAACCTCTCGAGATTCAGCTCACCTATGGGCCATACAACTCGCGGCAGACGCGATCGATCTCCGTCACAATGCGTACTCCAGGCGATGACTTCGACCTTGCGGCCGGCTTTCTCATGACTGAAGGAGTGATCCGTGACGCAAACGACATCGAGCAATTTGTGTACGCAGGAGGTTCTTTCAGTGAGGACACGCAATCTCCTCAGGCCATGGATGCGCTTAAGCTCGGCTCCAAACAGAACACAGTTCGAGTGGATCTGGCAGCGGAAGTCGCAGTGAATGTCGGAAGTCTTCAACGCAATTTCTATACAACATCAAGCTGCGGCATTTGCGGCAAGGCGTCTCTCCTTGCGTTGCGCACGGTCTGCCCACCGCGCACGACAAACAACTTCAGAGTGGACGCGCAAACCCTTTACAGCCTCCCGGGCCGCCTCCGTGCATCGCAGGGAGTGTTCGATCGTACGGGCGGATTGCACGGCGCAGGGCTCTTCGACTCGGCTGGGAATCTACTGGTGCTTCGTGAAGACGTGGGCCGCCACAACGCTGTCGATAAGCTCATCGGCTCTGAATTCCTCGCCGACCGTACACCCTTGCGGGATCGTTTGCTTCTGCTGTCTGGACGCGCCAGCTTTGAGCTTCTGCAGAAAGCTCTAATGGGCGGGATTTCGATGGTTGTTGCCGTTGGGGCTCCATCAAGCCTCGCAGTACAGGTAGCGAAGGAGTTCGACATTACCCTCGTTGGGTTCCTGCGCGACGGTCACTTCAATATTTATCACGGCAGCGAGCGCATCGACGGATACATACTGACATCAACGGGAGTTGGAGAATGAAGTTGCGAATTAAGGGAAACTCCTTGCGGTTGAGGATATCGCGCTCGGAAGTCGTGAGACTCTTGGCGGGTGACTGCCTGGAGGAAACAATTCATTTTGCGCCGGCAGCAAACGCCAGGTTCAGTTACTCCTTGCGAAAGGATCCATCGGTGACCGCGCCCACTGTGAAACACACGGATTGTAGAGTTGAAATTCTCCTCCCGGTCGATCGCGCGCGTACGTGGGGTCTTACCGACCAGGTCGGGATCGCCGAAGAAATCAGCTTAGGGGATTTGGGAACTCTCGCGCTCCTGATTGAGAAGGATTTCGCCTGCCTTGATCGAAGCGACGAAGAAAATAAGGATACTTTTCCGAACCCAATGTCCGGTACATACTGTTAACTGTGGACAATTTGCGCGCGCATATTGTTGATAAAAACTAAGTTATAATCACTTACCCACACAGAAGGTGAGAAGAGCTGGCCCAAGTTAACTGGATCGTTCCCGATATGGATAACTCCGACCACCCCGGCTCCAGAAGCACTATTGGACCCGACTGGGCCGCCTCAATTGTGAATGCTGTCGGCCATAGCAAGTATTGGAATTCCACCGTCAACTTTGTCACTTGGGATGACTGGGGCGGCTGGTATGACCATGTCCTGCCCCCAAGGTCGATGACATGGGCTATGGCTTCCGCGTCCCGCTGCTTTTGATTTCACTCCAGGCAAGACACGGGTACGTTTCCCACGCCATCCACGAGGCAGTGGATTCATCACCTTTATCGAACATAATTTCAATCTCGGTTCACTGGGCCAGCGCGACGAGAGTGCGGACGCCTTTGCGGACTGCTTTGACTTTACACAGCCGAAGGCGCCCTTCGTGCCCGTCACAACAGCAACCCCATCGGCAGATGTATTACCTGGGAAACCGAGCTACGGAACAAGCTTTCATTAGTGGCTCCTTCCATGAGAGAGGCCTTGAATAGTGTCTATTTCCCGAAGCTCGTTCCCTCCAGTTCTGAACTCAGCACAGGACCGGATCCGCCGAGCTGTCCAACAATCCTCACCACCGCAGGCTCTTCACTCTCCTGTACCCAAACCATCACATCTTTCGGCTGAAGGCCAAACAACGAAGCAATCAAACCGGCAATACCGCCAAGTTCCGGATGAATGCGAAACACCGTCGCCTTGAGCGTCTGTCCGGATTTCTGAAATGCTTGCTCGCCCTCCGGCGAGATTAGCAGCCGTATCAGTCGCCCACCGAAGACCGGCGCCAGCATGCCAACCCGGAACGGCTTCGTATCCGGCGGTACATTCAACAGCAACGTTCCAACGAATCCATTCGCCAGGTCATTCGGCAAATCGATATGTTCGCTTTTCGCGTGTATCTCGCCATTCTTGTCCGTTGTCCGGCTGGTCGCCATACCGGTAGCGGCTTCAATTGTGAAGTCGATTGGCTTCGCAAAGAACGGCCCCTGCTGGATGTGATGGTTGCGCACTAGCCGAAACGTTCCCTGCTGCGTGTACGTCGTCGTCTCATCGTCAATCGACCCATCCACAAAGTGATACATCAGGCGCATCGTCACTTCGTCGCCTTGCACGTCCTCCTCAAATTCAATTCGGGCGACAACTTTTCCGGTTTCCGAGCGCGCCACCATCAACTCATGCTCCCGGGGTTGCACGTGTCTCACTGGAATTTGTCCCGCCCACGCTGCGTTGCTCAATATCACCGCAGATAACGCCGGCATCAATGTACTGCTTCGCCCCATCAAATACCTCTACCTTTGTTCTAACGCATTAGACGCCTGGGTCCAGCCATACATCACCGGGTTGAAAATGACGATAGGTTCAATATTCGTGAAGTATGCGTCTTCGAGGCCACAGCTAACAACTGTTTGAATGGATGCAGGTCCCTATCATCCAACTGACAGCGCTGCGTACGAGAACATCCGAGAGAAAATGCTGACGCCGTCACCTGGAACCTTGTTACAATCACTTCCCGATGCAGAAGGTGGAGAAGATTAAGTTAAGAATATCGTCGGATGTGGTTTGGCCAGTCAGCGAGTCCAGAGCCCAGAGCGCGCGGTATAGATCCAGCAAAATCATCTCGTGCGGAATGGAACTCGCATTCGCGCGTGAGGCATCGGCCAGCGCATTCAGCGTATCTGTAACGGCCTGGTGCTGGCGCAGATTGGTCAAGAGGCCGGTTTCGGCAGCCGCGCCTCCTGTCGCAAGGCGAAGAATTTGCGCGCGCAGTTCCTCAATTCCTTCGCCGGTCAAAGCTGAAGTCGCAAGTGCCGGCACATCCAGCAGTTCTTTAGCGTAAAGATCCGATGCCGCTCGGTCATTCGCAATCAGGTCGCTTTTGTTCACGGCTATAAGTGCGGGCCGGCTATCGGTTGCGGCCAGCAACCGCCGCTCCTCTTCGTTGATTGGTTCGGTTGCGTCCAGCACTATCAGCACCAGGTCAGCTTCAGCCAATGCTTCGCGACTGCGGCGGATGCCCATCTGCTCCGCTTCTTCCAGTCCCTCGCGCAGCCCCGCCGTGTCCACCAGTTCCAGCGGAATGCCATCGAGCGAGATGCGTTCCGTCACCAGGTCGCGCGTGGTGCCGGGGCTGGCCGTAACAATGGCGCGGTCGCGCTCCACCAGCCGATTAAACAGCGAGCTCTTGCCCGCATTCGGCCGTCCCACAATCGCCAGCGTCAGCCCGTAGTGCACCAGCCGACCGCGTGCAAATGAAGCTTCAAGCGCGGTGAGCGGCGGCTTCAGCGCATCAATGCGCCGGGCAATCTCCACCTGCGGCGCAACGTCTACATCGTCTTCGGCAAAATCGATGCCCGCCTCGAGCAGTGCAATCAACTCAACAAGCGCATGTTTCACCGGCATAACGCGCCGGCTCAGCGCGCCGCCCATTTGGCTGGCAGCCTGGCGCGCCTGCGTCAAAGTCTGCGCTTCAATCAGGTCGCGAACCGCCTCAGCCTGCGTCAAATCAAGCCGTCCACTCAAAAAGGCGCGTTGCGTAAATTCGCCTGGGTCTGCCAGCCGCGCCCCCAGCGCCAAAGCGCGGCGTAACAGAAAGTCGAGAATTACCGGCGAGCCATGCGCGGCAATTTCCACCACATCTTCTGAAGTATAGGAATTGGGCGCATCGAAGTAAGTTACCAGGGCTTCGTCAATCACCTCCAGCTCCGCGCCGGTTTCAGAATAGGCAATCACGTCGGCCAGCCGTACATGTGCCGGCATAAGCGGATGGCGCAGCCGGACCAGCTGGGCGGCAATCGAAACTGAATCGGTTCCGCTTAGCCGCACTATCCCGATGCCGCCGCGACCGGGTGGCGTGGAGATTGCAGCGATAGTGTCAGTTGCAGCAGTGCGTTCTGTCATTGGCCCATATCAGTGTAGAACCGCGGCGCGACACAAACCGCGCCGCTCTTGAGCACAAGGCTCACGTAAGCTCCTCGAGCCGCCGAACATAGCGCAGACAAATGAACAGCGGGATCGCCCCCAGGATTCCGAACGAGCAATCAATCAGCCGCCAATAAAAGGGAATGCCGCGTATTGGGCCGGCGACGAGCGCCAGAGGAAAAACACCAAGGCACGCGATCACTCCAAAAACCAGAACCCACTTGTTGCGCACCGGCTCCATCAGCGGGCCCACGAACGCCACGGCAATGACAAGGTGCGCAAAAGCCAACCAATCCGTTCCGTAGGCAAGGAATGGATATTCACGGCCGGTGGTTTCAAGAGCATCATGCACGCTGCGCAGCCACGTTTGCAGCGGAGCTTCTCCGCCGGCGGGCGCCACGGGAGCCACATGAAATGCGTGATCGAGCCACGCCGTCTCGCGCACCAGCGGGAACGCGGTCAAGCCGCTCAATACCAGCCCCACAATAAACAGCACCAGCCAGATGCGAATTCGTAACAGCAACGTCGTTTTGAGGTCGCGGCTCATCCCTTGCAATCCCTATCGTCCCGCATTCAGAGAGTACATCAGATTCCATGCTTGCCGCGCCCACCTGCGCTTGATATAAAGAGGCGGCCAATACGCGGGGTGCAAATCAATCACTACGGAGGGAGCTGGGCGCTTCAGCCCCCTGAAACAAGGCTCCCAAGGCGGCGCCTTTAGGCCCGGATCGGACCAGCTCGGGTCAAATGCAAATGGAACGCTAACGCGGTATCCGTGGAGGGTCACAGTGGCGATGGCAGAAATCAAGAGAAATGGCTTGCTGGTAATTACGACCGCGGCATTATTTGCCGGCGCCAACACAATCACCGCGCAACAGCCCGCACACACTCCCAGCGTAGATTTCACGCCGGTCAAGCCCGAGTCGGTTGGCTTTTCAACCCAGCGCCTCGACCAGCTCCACGCCCTCATCCAAAGCGATGTCGATCAAAAACAGCTAGCCGGCGCCATCACCATCCTCGCGCGCCACGGCAAAATCGTCGACTACCATCTCTACGGCAATCGCGACATGGCAGCCGGCAGCGCCATGACCAAAGACACTATCTTCCGCGACTACTCCATGACCAAGCCTGTCACCGGAGTCGCCATGATGATCCTCTACGAGCAGGGCAAGTGGCAGCCGCAAGACCCCATCTCCAACTACATTCCCGAGTTTGCCCACCTCAAGGTCTTCAACGGCTCTGACGCCAACGGCAAAATCATCGTGGCCGATCCTGAACACCCACCCGTCATGCGCGAGCTCATGACCCACACCGCCGGATTCACCTACGGCGGCGACAGAAATCTCGCCGACAGAATGTACGGCCCGCTCGGGATCAACCAGACCAAAACTCTCCAGGAAATGATCGACCAGCTCGCCCAGGCCCCGCTCGTCTACCAGCCCGGCAAAGGCTGGGTCTACAGCCTGTCAATGGACATTCAGGGCTACATCGTCGAGAAGCTCTCCGGCCAGTCGCTGCCCGACTTCATGCACGACCACATCTTCGCCCCGCTCGGAATGAAAGATGCGGGCTTCTACGTCCCCACCGACAAGCGCAGCCGTTTCTCGCCAAATTATTTTTACGACTCCAAGTCCGGCGAGCTTAAAGAAAGCACCACCGAAAACGGCATCCCTACCGACTACGCCGAGCAGCCCACCAAGCCCTCGGGCGGCGGGGGTCTCGTGGCCTCAGCTGAAGATTATTATCGATTTGCGCAAATGCTCGCCAACGGCGGCCAACTCGACGGCGTGCGCATCCTCTCGCCCTCCACCGTCAAGCTCATGACGTCGAATCATCTCCCCGCATCCTTGCTCACCGGCGAGTGGGGTATCGGCCAGCACGTCATGCGCCCCGGCTTCGGTTACGGATTCGATTGCGCGGTAGTCTTCGATCCCGGCGACGCCGCCTTGCCCGACGGCAAAGGCACCTTTTTCTGGGATGGCGCAGCAGGCACATGGTTCTGGGTCGACCCCACCAACGACGTAGTGTTTGTAGGAATGATCCAACGCATGACCAGCCCCTACAACCACAACCTGCTATACCGCACCCACGCCGCAGTCTACTCGGCGCTCGTCGATCCTACCAAATGAATGACCGCGAAATAGATTCGCAATCGCGCTCGTCCGCATGGAGCGATTGAAAGTTAAGAGCCCCCTTGCCGACTTCATCGAACTCATCAATCCTCGTTGAGCGCCTTGGACTACATTAACCGCAGACCTCTGGCCGACTTTGAGGCAATTCTGAGACTGACCTATTCTTTAGGTTTATCGGAATTACGCCCGGACATTTGATCAAGCAAGATTGCATTCAACAGTGACTTGTGAACTTTGATGCGCCCATTGTATTCGATAAAACCGAGCGAACGAAATCGATTCATGAAGAAGCTCACGCGTGAGCGGGTGGTGCCGATCATCTCTGCCAGGGTCTCTTGTGAGATTTTGGGAATGTATTGTTCCGGATCACCAGGCTTGCCAAATTCCGCCATTAACAGGAGTATCCGCGCCAGACGCTTTTCGCTGGAGTTAAAAAGCTGATCTACAAGGTCTGCCTGAACGCGCATGCTGCGCTCGAGAAGAAACTTCAAGAATAGATCTGAGAGGCCATGCTCCTCATGCATCACGCGGATCATCTCATCGCGGGTAATCTTGAGCGCGGTGCAGGCGGTAATTGCGGTAGCCGTAGACAAACGCAGCCCGGGCACTGCCGCGAGCGCGGTTTCTCCCACAAATTCGCCCGCGGAGATCAGCGCGATGGTAGCTTCCTTGCCCTCGTGCGAGACGACGATGATTTTTGCCCGGCCCTTTTGAAGATAAAAGACCGAATCCGCGGGATCTCCTTGCGAAAAGAAGTTCTCCCTGGGCGCCAATTCAACTATTCTTCGCCCCACGCCGGCGTGGGCCAGAAAGGCGACGGTATCGAATCCGGGTTTTTCAAGTTCGACCATTGAAGAGCCTCTTTCCGCTTGCAGTCCTTGCAGGATGACACCGGACGAGTGCGCTACCACATTGCCGCGTGGTGACTGGAACAGGCGCGCGATATGGGAAGGATCCTCGGCTGCATGCTAAAACAGCGCTTCTGGCACCCAACTATACGCCTATTGATAGAGGTGGCGTTCACTTTTGCTCACTATCCAGGGGGATATTTCAGGTATCTTGGTTTTCGTGACGGCACATTGGAACCTGACGATGTGCGCCGGAGGCCTCGTGGCCGGAGCAATGAGCCTGAGAGTATTATTGCGGTGAACGCCTCAGTTTCAAGGCTTTAAGGCGAGGCCTAGAGCTCAAAGAAGGAACGAAACCGATGCTCCCTCCCGATAAGACACGTGAATTGGCCCGCAGCATGGTTGCTTCCGAAGCCGATGCGGCTACAACCTCACTGCAAGCCCAACCTGCAACTGTGCGCGTTTATGAAAAGTTGCGCCGGCAACTCGGCGCACCCGTGGGAGCTGACGGCTTTCATGCGCTCGCTTCTCGCGCTTTGGCTCTGGCCAAGGTTGAGACTCCCAGCCTCAGCGCGGTGCAGATAGCGGCAAATGGGGGCCTGTGGGGGCTTGGCGAAGTCGAATCGGACGCGGACGTGAACCAGGATGGCGAGGCCGGAATCACTCTGATTGCGCAACTGCTGGGGCTGTTTCTTACCTTCCTTGGCGAGGTAACAACGCTGCGTTTGATTGAAGATTTACGCCTTCAGGCTGAGATCGGGGCGGAGTTGATTGCATCCCCAGCGGACATACCATACCTGGCAACCGATGGACCGGAAATGACTGCGGCTTTCGAGGACCTTCTGCTGGAAATTGACCGGCTGCGGAAAGTGAGCGATCGTATTGAATTCATGGTGGACAATCACCCCGGCATGGAAGAGGGACTCTTGAGTATTGCGGGAAATATTCGCAGTATCGCTACGGTTTTAGACGTATTTGCACTTATCCGAAGCAAGGCTGGCGACTCGCAGGAAGTCGTACCTGATCTGGAATCGAATCGCTACATGAACTGAATTCCGCCTGGGCGCGATTCGGCTCCCTGGGCTGGGGGATCTGAAAACAGGTGGCCGCAGACGCGTGCCGTCGCTTAAAAGATGGAATCGTCTGATCCCAAGTAGCGTATAAAGATTATCGGAACGACTTGTCGTGAAGGATACGGCGTCGAAAATGACGATTCGGCTGGAAACCCGCGAGTTGGCACGGCGTCTTCTTATTTACGAAGCCGGGGCGGGTGATTCCCACGAGCCAGGGTCGTCTCCAACTCTTCGAGCGTATGAGAAGCTGCGACGGAGTCTCTCCGTATTTGCTGGAGTTGCCGGTTTTCAGTCGCTGGCCTCTCGTGCCCTGGCGCTGGCCAAATCGGAAGATCCGGTCTTTAGCGAAGCCCGGGTTACCGAGGATGGAACATTACAGGGCCTCGGCGAGATTGACCGTCAAACCGACTTCGAGAAGCAGGCTGGCGGGGATTCTGCCGGCGAGGCAGGCACCATTCTCATCGCCCGCTTGCTCGGCCTGCTCCATATCTTCCTCGGCGAAGCTTTAACGGCCAGTGTGCTCCGCGTCACTTGGCCAGGCGCAGTCCTTGGCGATCGCAATTCTGAAAAGGGGAGAACATCGTGAACACCGAAGACAAAGTGAAGATAAACAAACTGCCCACCGGAGTTCCGGGCCTCGACGAAATTGTGGGCGGCGGCCTTCCCGAATTCTCGTTCAACATCATCGCGGGCGCCCCCGGAAGCGGGAAGACGACCCTGGCCCACCAGTTCGTGTTCGCCAATGCCAGCCCTGAACGGCCCGCTCTCTACTTCACTGTCCTCGGCGAATCCGCCATAAAAATGCTGCGCTACCAGCAGCAGTACACATTCTTCGATCCCGCCAAGCTGCCCGACTCCATCCGCTTTATCAACCTGAGCCAGGTTGTTCTGGAACAGGACCTGGGTGCGGTCCTGGAGGAAATCACTAAAGAAGTTGAGAAGGCTAACCCCGCCGTCGTCGTTGTCGACTCTTTCCGCACCATGGTGCGGAAGCCGCAGAGCGATATGGACCTGCAATCGTTCATTCAGCGGTTGGCCCTGTTTCTGGCTAGTTGGCAAGCTACCACCTTCTTGATAGGTGAGTATGCAGAGGACGAGTTACGCGACAATCCCATCTTTACCGTCGCCGATGGCCTGTTTTGGCTGCGCCAAACGGTGGAACGAAATTCAATTGTCCGCAAGTTGCAAATCATAAAAATGCGCGGTCAGGATTCCGTGCCGGGGTTACACACGTTCCGCATCACCGATGCCGGGGTGCAAGCCTTCTCGCGCACCTTTGGGCTCACCGCACGCAAACGCAATCCGCCCGGCGGCCGGCGCCTCTGCTTCGGTGTTCCCGAGTTGGATAAGATGCTGGATGGTGGCGTGCCCGAGGGCGATAGCATACTCGTGGCAGGGTCTTCGGGAACCGGGAAATCTGTTCTGGCAACCCAATTCATTGCAGAAGGCGTAAGCCGGGGGGAACCGGCAATTATAGCGGTCTTTGAGGAACGCCCGGAAGCGTATGCGTTGCGGGCCGCCAATTTAGGCTTGGATCTGGAAACGCCGCAGAAAGATGGGAAACTCACAATCCTCTACCTCCGTCCGCTCGACCTCTCGGTGGATGAAACCATGCAGTCGATTCTCGATGCCGTCCAGAAGATCGGCGCCAAGCGCCTGGTCATCGATTCCCTGGCGGGGTTTGAGATGGCATTGTCGCCGGGCTTCCGCGCCGACTTTCGCGAATCGCTCTACCGCATGATCTTCGCCTTGACAGGAATCGGTGTCACGATTCTCAGCACGGTTGAAGTGGATGAGTCTTTCACGCAATTTCCGTTCAGCACCTACTCCATTTCTTTCCTTTGCGATGACATCATCCGGATGCGGTACGTATCCATCGATGGCCAGCTTCGCAAGATTATGGTGGTCATCAAGATGCGCGGCGGAAATCACGCCAAGGATATTCGCGAGTATGAAATCACTTCAAAGGGAGTGGTCATTCTAGGCAAACGCCTGACAGACTATCAGGCCCTCATCAGCGGAATTCCAGAGCACGCGGACCGATCCAACCCGAAGGAACAGACCCCAGGAGAGCCGGGAATCGGAAGCAAGACCTAGAGCTTATCCGCAAATAAACAGCGCTGGCCTCCCGGCCGCACCTTGGCCCTGAGTCTAAAGTTCGCATCAAGAAACAATCGCGGATTCTCCAAACTACGTAGCGTCTGACGAACCCTGACGGAACGGGCTCTGTAATAAGGTCAGGGCTGGTAGGTCAGGGATGGTAGGTCAGGGCTTCAGCCATGACTGCCGAAAATGCCCAAAACTTGTTCGTGTTTACAGGCTGCGGAAAAACTCGCGTCGGGCGTTTTGTAACAAGGGCACGGCTTTAGCCGGGTTAATGAATCAAGCCAAAAAATCGCGGGGCTTTACAGGCTGCGGAAAAACTCTGGAAGATAAGGCCTTGTGTCAGGGCACGACTTTAGTCGTGCCGATAAGGGCTCTAAACAGGACGGGTTTTAACCCCTGCGGTATTGTTCTTCGAAGCTCTTACTCACTCGCTGAGTTTTTCCGCAGCCTCTTTAGCCCCTGAGGGAAGATTATTCAAATCGACTCACTGCTCGAAATAGATTCTGCAATCGCGCCCGTCCGCAAGAGTTGCACCCCCGCGGACAATCGCCAACACTGAGCGCAAATGTCTTCTAAACCCTTCAAATTCAGTGGGCAGTGCAACTGTGTACAAATCTGACCATACCAGTCTTGAACAAACGGACATACTAGCTAACAGCTAGGTCTCCCCCCTTGAACCATAGGTTAGCGGCGGTCACGCCGCCCAGACCTCGCATTGGTGGCCAGACCCCACCAATTAAACGTGTTTCTGGCTTGCCGAGAGACGGCTAACTGCACTTTTGCAGCCGGCAACCTCAAGCTCAACGAAAGAATTCGCGATCAACTCGAAGCGGGCGCAGAAGGGAAATGCAAATGACACTTGTCGATAATAATGGAGTTCGCGACGTCAGTCGGGCCGCCCGCACCGAGTTATTCAAAATGGGTGTTGAAGGCCTTGACGACATTCTGGGTGGGGGCCTGGCGCGCAATCATCTCTATTTAATTGAGGGCGACCCGGGCACCGGAAAGACGACCATCGCGATGCAGTTCCTGATGGAAGGGGCGCGATGCGGCCAAAAGGGCCTATATATCTCCCTCTCCGAGTCGAAGGTTGAGCTGCTCGAGATCGCCGATTCACACGGATGGTCGATTGGCGATATAGAAATTTTCGAACTCGAACATGACGAAACGCAGCTCACGCCAGAAAAGCTGTACACGGTCTTCAGCCCCACAGAAATAGAGCTTTCTGATACCACCAGCGCGGTGCTGGCGGAAGTGGAGCGGCTGAAGCCAGTCCGCGTCGTGCTCGATTCCCTCTCTGAAGTGCGCCTTCTGGCCCGTGATTCACTGCGCTATCGCAGGCAGATTCTCGCGCTCAAACAGTATTTTTCCGGACGTAAATGCACCGTGCTTTTGCTCGACGATCGCACCGACGATGGGCACGATCTCCAGCTCCAGGGCATTGCGCATGGCGTCATCCTGCTTGAAAGCGTTGAGCGCGAATACGGCATCGTAAAGCGGCGCCTGGAAGTGAAAAAGCTACGCGGCGCGCAGTTCCGCGAAGGCTTCCATGACTACTGCATCAAGCACGGCGGTGTCGAAGTCTATCCCAGGCTCGCGGCCCCGGAGCACACTCTCACATTTGAGCCCACGCAGTTAAAGAGCGGTATTGAAGCGCTGGATACGTTGCTGGGCGGAGGGCTTGACAGCGCGACGAGTACGCTTCTGCTGGGGCCCGCCGGCTGTGGCAAATCCACCATCGCCGTTCGCTACGCGGTCACCGCGGCCGAACAGGGCGCCCGCACGGCACTCTTTGCCTTCGATGAATCACTGGCCACCCTGGCCGTTCGGGCAAAGGGCCTGGGCCTGGATATAACGAAACACGTTGAAAGCAAGACGCTGCTCCTTCGCCGCGTCGATGCCGCGGAACTTTCGCCTGGCCAATTTGTTCACGAAATCAGAAACCTTGTAGAGAAGCACGATTTGAAGCTGCTGATCATCGATAGCCTGAACGGCTTTCTCAATGCCATGCCGGGCGAACAATTCCTCGCCATGCAGCTGCATGAATTGCTTGGGTACCTGAGCCAGAAGGGCGTCACAACGCTGATGACCCTGGCGCAGCGTGGTTTTGTGGGAATCAATGTCGATACGCCGGTGGACGTGAGCTACCTGGCCGACACTGTTCTGCTATTCCGCTACTTCGAGGCCGCAGGCGAGGTACGGCAGGCGCTCTCTGTCATTAAGAAGCGCAGCGGAGAGCACGAACGCACCATTCGGGAACTGGTGATGAAGAATGGAAAGATTCTCGTAGGTTCGGTCCTCACAGAGTTCGATGGCGTGCTCACCGGCGCTCCCACCTACCGCGGAGGCATCGAAAACCTGCAAGGTTCCAGGTTCCTCACAGAACAGGGAAATTGAAATGACAGAAAACGCAGACGAGCTTCGCGTCATCCTCGTTGCCCCATCGGGGCGAGACGGAGAGCTGATTAGCGGCCTTCTTGAGCAATACAACATTTCCTGTCTCGTGTTCCCTACTTCCCAGCAGGCACGCATCGGAATGGGGGCAGGGGCAGGTGTCGTCATCATTGCGGAAGAGGCCCTGCCCCAGTCTGAAATCGACTTGTGGGTGGAGGAGGTTCGCGCTCAGCCCTCCTGGTCCGACCTGTTCTTCATTATCCTTACCATTTCCGGTGAACGGAGTCAGAAAAGAATGCTGGCGCATCAGCCGCTTGGCAAGATGGAGCTGCTGGAGCGGCCGGTTCGGCCAGACACTTTTATGGGCACGGTGCTGGCCGCGCTGCGCAGTCGCCGGCGCCAATATGAA
>Ga0302275_10004723_pt1 | contig 13357 bp, 20 predicted proteins | sample III_Bog_N2_2_FD_200229 | JGI IMG/M metagenome (GOLD analysis project Ga0302275, IMG submission 200229) | Peat permafrost microbial communities from Stordalen Mire near Abisko, Sweden - III_Bog_N2_2 | ecosystem: Environmental > Terrestrial > Soil > Wetlands > Peat | place: Sweden: Abisko...
ATGCTGCTGGGCCGCATCGTCGGGCGCAGTCGCGACCGGCTGTTCCGCGACGGGCGCATCGAGGAACTGCGACTTATCCGCCAGCAGCGAAAGCGCCAGCGCGGTCTGCGACGAGGCATCCAGATGCGCCGCCAACTGCTCCAGCGCCGCGTCGCTCAAGCGCTCGGTCAGCTCGATGTCGCGAAGCTGGCGGGCGAAGTCTGCGTCCGGCTTGCGGGCTGCCTCGCCGGCGGAGAGCAACTGCTCCAGTTGCGCCACGGTGAGGCGCCTTGCCGCTGACCCGGGGAAGGCTGAGGATGCCAGGAGGGCAAGCAGAACAAACCTTCGGATTGCGGGAGTCTGTCGCACGATGAGTTCACTGTAAGGCGAAGAAAGAAGCTTTGTCCATGAACGGATAGCACAAGCGACAAAAGGGCACCCCGCTCGCGAGGTACCCTTTGCCAACCGGGAAAGCGATGTAAACCAAGACAGCTGATTCTTTAAATCGACTACGCCGCCGCTTCGTCCGCCAGCTTGTCTTCGTTCTTCTGCTTTTCCATCGCTTCTTCCAGCTCGGCGCGCTTTTTCGCCTTCGCGTCGATGCTCTTCTGCTGCTTCTTTTCGATTTCCTTCTCAGCTCCCAGAAGTTCGATGAAGGCCTTCTCCGCCCCATCGCCCTTTTGGAAACCCGTCTTGACGATGCGCAGATAGCCGCCCTGGCGATCCCCGTAGCGCGGGGCCACGGTGTCGAAGAGGCGCTTGACCGAGTCGTCGGTCATCAGGAACGACAGTGCCTGACGGCGCGAGTGGAGATCGCCCTTTTTGCCCAGAGTGATCATCTTCTCAACCAGCGGACGGACGGCCTTCGCCTTGGCGATAGTCGTCTCCACGCGGTCTTCAATAATGACGGACGTGACCAGATTGCGCAGCAGCGCGCGACGATGGCTGGTGTTGCGTCCGAGTTTGGTTCCTGCTTTGCGGTGGCGCATTTTGGTGCTCTCTTTCAAGAAAAGTGTGAAGTGTGGAGTGTGAAGTGTGGGGCGTTTTTCACACTCCACACTTCACACTTCACACTAGAAGTTCTCGGTTTCCGTGGGCAGCAGCATATCCACCGAATCCAGCAAATCGTCCTCGTCGTCGAAGCGGTTGAACCCTGCGGCGAGCGCGGCCGCCGGAAGAATGCTGGTGGGCCCAGGCACGGCGTTGCCGTTCTCATCGATCTTCATGCCCAGCGAAAGTCCCATCTGGGCCAGAATCTCCTTGATCTCGTTCAGGCTCTTGCGACCAAAGTTCTTGGTCTTCAGCATTTCCGCTTCGGTCTTCTGCACCAGCTCGCCAATCGTCTGGATGTTGGCGTTCTTCAGGCAGTTGTAGCTGCGGACCGAAAGCTCCAGCTCCTCGACAGAGCGGTTGAGATTGTCGTTGCGCAGCAGCAGGTGCCCGGAGTCGCCGTGAAGATCGGGAACGATGTCTTCCTCAAAGTTGATGAAGATGCTCATGTGATCCTTGAGCAGCTTCGCCGCCAGGCCCAGCGCGTCGGCGGGGAGCACGGCGCCGTTGGTCCAGATGTCGAGCGTGAGCTTGTCGTAATCGGTAATTTGGCCGAGACGGGCGGCTTCCACCAGGTAGTTCACGCGGCGCACCGGCGAGTGAACCGAATCCACCGGAATGAAGCCGATGCCCAGGTCGGCGTCGAAGTTCTTGTCGGCCGAAATGTACCCGCGGCCGCGCTTCAGGCGCATCTCCATGTCCAGCCGTCCGCCTTCGGAGACGGTGGCGATGTAGACGTCCTTGTCCAGGATCTCGACGTCGCCGTCAGCCTCGATCATGCCGCTGGTCACAACCCCAGGGGTGTCGGCGCGCAGATAAAGCGCCTTGGGGCCGTCGCCCGAGAGCTTGAACGGAATCTGCTTCAGGTTCAGAATGATATCGGTCGCGTCTTCAACTACGCCGCCGATCGACTGGAACTCGTGCAGCACGTCTTCGATGCGGACAGCGGTGACGGCAGCGCCCTCAATCGAACTGAGCAGGGTGCGGCGCAGAGCATTCCCGATCGTGGTGCCAAAACCACGCTCAAACGGCTGCGCGCTGAATTTGCCAAACTTTTCGGTCAGCGTCTCGGCATCCACTGCCAGCCGCTTCGGCTTCTGAAAACCTCTCCACAACAACATATTGACTCACTTTTCCCGCGCGGGATGTACGCCGCGAAGCATTCTGCGGCGGCCACGCTGGTTGCACTGCGGTTAAATGGGGCCGGACATGTCTTGCGTCCGGTTCTGCGACGAACCGTGTGAAGTGTGAAGTGCGACAAACGCGCCTCTCACACTCCACACGCACACTTCACACTTACTTGCTGTACAGTTCCACGATCAGCTGTTCGTTGACCGGCAGCGAAACTTCCTCGCGGCGGGGCAGCGACAACACTTTGCCGCTCAGGTTGGCGAAATCGATCTGCAGCCAGCTGGGCGTGTGATTCTGAGCCGCGTAGTCGCGCGAAGCTTCAATGGTCACCAGCTTCTTCGCGCCTTCGCGGACGGCGATGGTGTCGCCCACCGAGACCTGAAAGGACGGAATGTTCACCTTGCGCCCGTTCACTTCAACGTGGCCGTGGCGGACAACCTGCCGAGCCTGGCGGCGGCTGATGGCAAAGCCGAGTCGGAAAGCGACGTTGTCCAGTCTGCGCTCCAACTGCTGGATGAGCAACTCGCCGGTGACGCCCTGCGCCCGGTTCGCCTTCTCGTAATAGGCGCGGAACTGGGTCTCCAGCGTAAAGTAGATGCGCTTGGCCTTCTGCTTCTCGCGCAGTTGCAGGCCGTAGCCCACGATCTTCGCCTTGCGGCTCTGGCCGTGCTGGCCGGGAGCGAAGTTGCGCTTCTCCAGCGGGCAGCGATCGCTCAGGCACTTGGTGCCCTTGAGAAAAAGCTTGGTGCCTTCGCGACGGCAAAGGCGGCAGACGGGTCCGGTGTAACGTGCCACGAATTTCTCCTGACTTCAGATGACAGCAGGTTTACGGGTCGAATTCGACGCTTCTTCCCTGCTCCGTGTAAGTGTGAAGTGTAAAGTGCGAAGTGTGAGTGAACCGTTGTTCACACTTCACACTCCACACTTCACACTGAGCGTTCCTAGACGCGCCGTCTCTTCGGCGGCCTGCAGCCGTTATGCGGAACCGGCGTAACGTCGCGAATGCTGCGAACGTCGATGCCCGCCGCGGCCAGTGCGCGAATGGCCGACTCGCGGCCCGAACCGGGCCCTGAGACGCGCACATCCACCGCGCGCAGACCGTGGTCCCGCGCCGCGTTGGCCGCATTCTGCGCCGCCTGCTGGGCCGCGAACGGAGTTCCCTTGCGGGAACCTCTGAAGCCCAGCGAGCCGGAGCTCTTCCAGCTCAGCGTGTTGCCCACCGGGTCCGTAATGGTCACGATGGTGTTGTTGAACGTGGCTTGAATGTAGACCAGACCGAATGGCACATTCTTCCGCTCACGCTTTTTGAACTTCTTGTTCTTGTTGGGCTTCCCAGCCGCGCTCTGCTGTTGCTTCGCCATTAGGTCTTGGTCGCTTTCTTCTTGCCGGCAACGGTGCCCTTGCGGGGTCCCTTGCGCGTGCGCGCGTTGGTGCGGGTACGCTGGCCGTGAACCGGCAGCGAGCGCTTGTGGCGCTGCCCGCGATAGCTTTGGATGTCCATGAGGCGCTTGATGTGCATCGAGACGTCCTTGCGCAGGTCGCCTTCCACATTGCCCTCATCCTCAATCACTTGACGGATGCGGTTCACCTCGTCCTCACCAAGATCCTGGATCTTCTTGAAGGCGTCAACGTGAGCCTTCTCCAGAATCTTCAGCGCACGCGGGTTCCCGATCCCGAAAATGTACGTAAGCGCGATTCGTGCCTGCTTGTTGCGGGGCAAATCGACGCCAGCAATACGTGCCATGTGCTTCCTTCATCCTTCGGTTGTGTGCTTCCGGCTTCCATCCGGCCTGCACGGGGTGAATACGGCAACTGCTTCCGGGGTTCATCGCAAGCCGATATGGCTAACTAGCCCCTGGGTGAGGGGTCAGGTTTCAGGGCTCAGGGTTCAGTCGCCGTATCTTGCGTCCGAAACTATTCCTGATCCCTGACCTCTGACATCTGATCCCTCGTCCGTGGAAACCGCCGCGTTTGTCAGGGCGCTGACTATCCCTGGCGCTGCTTGTGCTTTGCGTTTTCGCAAATGACACGCACCACCCCGCGGCGGTGAATGACCTTGCACTTGTCGCAAATCGGCTTGACTGATGCGCGAACTTTCATGTGTGCTTCCTCTTCCCCGCGGCGCAAACTTCCGCGCCGCAAAAAACTCGATGCCCGCGCCCGGTTCTCCAGGCGTCGTGGTTACTTATAGCGGTAGACGATCCGCCCGCGATTCAGGTCGTACGGGCTCAACTCAACCGCGACCCGGTCGCCCGGCAGAATACGAATAAAGTTCTTCCGCATGCGGCCGGAGACGTGCGCCAGCACCTGGTGGTTGTTCTCCAGCTTTACCTTGAACATGGCGTTCGGCAGCGTCTCCACCACCACCGCCATTACCTCAATCGCGTCTTCCTTCGACAAACCTGAATTCCGCTTCCGCCGGACTCACTCTGGCCCAGCCTGTTGTGCTTGCCCGTTTACTCGGTTAAAACCGTCGCACCGGTCGCGGTAACCGCAACCGTATGTTCAAAATGCGCGCTCATCGTGCCGTCCGCCGTCACTGCCGTCCAGCCGTCCTTCAGCACTTCCACTTCCGGCTTGCCCACATTCACCATGGGCTCAATGGCGAGAACCATGCCTTCCTTGAGCTTCAACCCCCGGCCGCGCTGGCCGTAGTTGGGAATTTGGGGATCCTCATGCATCCGCGTCCCAATCCCGTGGCCGACAAAATCCCGAACCACCGAGAATCCCTCCGCCTCAACCACTTCCTGCACCGCCGCGCCAATGTCGCCCAGCGTCGCCCCCGGCCGCACCACGTCAATAGCCGCCTGGAGCGAGGCCTTCGTCGCGTCCAACAGGCGGCGGGTGGTGTCGTCCAGCTTCTCGCCCACGGCCACCGTAATCGCCGCATCCCCGTAAAAGCCATCCACAATTGCGCCAAAGTCGATCGAGACGATGTCGCCTTCCTTCAGAACCCGCTTTTTCGAAGGAATCCCGTGGACCACTTCCTGATTCACCGAAGTGCACAGGACGCATGGGAAGCCGTGATAGCCCTTAAACGCGGCCTTGGCCCCAAATTCCTTCATCTTCGATTCGGCCGCGTTTTCGAGATCGAGCGTCGTGGCTCCAGCCTTCACGGCTGCGCGCACATGTTCCAGTACCGCGCGGACAACCTTGCCCGCGCGCCGCATGTGCTCCACTTCCCGTGTTGACTTCAAAATCACAGCCACAGCTCTTGCTCCCAGGACTCCGCAAACTGCTCGACTCCGACCAGCCAAGTCCCATCAACCATTTGAATCCTGCGCAAACGCGCAAAACCGCCGAGGAGAATCAAGTCCCCGGCGAAAACTTGCTTCAGGCTCTCAACCGCTCGACCGCGGAGACCACCGCGGCCAAAACCTCGGTAACCGCCCGTCCGCCATCCACCTCGGCGAACCGGCCAAGCCCGCGGAAGTGTTCCACCACTGGCGCGGTCAGGCTCTCATACGTGCGCATCCGCCCCTCGAAACAAACTTCCGTATCGTCGCTTCGCTGCACCAGCGCCGCCCCTTCAATATCGCAAACACCTTCCCGCTGGGGCGCTTTCAGGTAGATGTTATAAATGGTCTGGCAGACAGGGCAGTTCCTTCGCCCCGTAATACGCCGCAATAACTGAGTATAGTCCACTTGAATGCTGACTGCAACTGCCGGCAACGCCCCACCGCGGTTGTTGAGATAGTCGTCGAGCCACTCCGCCTGCCCCAGTGTCCGCGGGAAGCCATCCAGAATGAAGCCGTTCCCCGTGTCCGGCTCCACCAGGCGCGAAGCCACCATGTCGTTGACCAGCGAATCGGGGACCAGATCCCCGCACTGCATGATCTTGTCCGCCAGCTTGCCCAGTTCCGTGCCGCGCTGCTTGTGCGAGCGCAGCAGGTCTCCGGTCGAAATCTGCGGGATTCCCCACAGTTCCACCAATCCCTTGGCAACGGTTCCCTTGCCGGAACCCGGAGCCCCAAGAACCAGAATCGGGCCCGGCTTGAAACTGGTCGCTGAGGTCACAATAGGAGATGGAGACGCAGAGGTCGTGCTCATTACCAGGTCTTCCTTCCGCGAATGCGGCCCGAGCGCGGTGAAAATCCATCATAATGGCGCATGATGAGCTGCGATTCAATCTGATTTGCGGTGTCCATCGCCACGCCGACGACAATCAGCAGAGACGTTCCACCGAAGTAAAAGTTCATGTGCAAACCGCTGGTGACCCAGGCGGGCAGCCGCTCAAAGAAGCTCCCCACCAGCCACAGGTGGTTCAGGTGGAAGCCGGAGAGCAGGAACGTCGGCACCAGCGAGATCAAAATCAGGTAGCAGGCGCCCACCAGCGTAATCCGCGTGAGGATGTCGTTGATGTAATCCGAAGTGCGTCGCCCTGGCCGAATGCCGGGAATAAACGAGCCGCTCTTGCGCATATTGTCCGCAATATCGTCCGGCCGGAACACGATCGAGATGTAAAAGTAGGCGAAGAAGATAATCGCACCCATGTACAGAACTTCGTACCAGGGCTCGCCCGGCTGCAGATTGGTCATCACGCCGGAGAGAAACTTGTTCGACTGAACAAACCCGATCTGGCTGAAGAGCAGCGGCGCCGACAGCATCGAACTCGCGAAGATCACCGGCATTACCCCGCCCGAGTTCACCTTCAGAGGCAGATGCGAACTGACCCCGCCCATCGTGCGCCGCCCAACAATCCGTTTAGCCTGTTGCACCGTGATGCGCCGCTCCGAGCGCTCGACGAATACGATAAACGCCACCAGCCCGACCATGGCCACTACAATCAGCACCACGGCGATCCCGGTAAAGGAACCCCATGCGTCGGTGCGGATCTTCTCCGCCATGTCCGCGATGCCGCGCGGCAGCCCGACCACGATGCCGGTAAAGATCAGCAGGCTCATCCCGTTGCCGATGCCGCGGTCGGTGATCTGCTCGCCCAGCCACATAATGAAAGCGGTGCCGGTGGTCAGCGTCAGCATCGTGAGCAGAATGAACCACGGCCCGGAGATGAGCACCATGCCCTGGCTGCTCAACCCAAACGCGATCGCAATCGACTGGAACGCCGCCAGAATCACGGTCAGGTAACGCGTCCACTGCGTAATCTTGCGTCGGCCCAGCTCGCCCTCTTTCTGCAGACGGGCCAGCGGCTCATAGACCACGGTCAGCAGTTGAAAGATGATCGAGGCCGTGATGTAGGGCATGATGCCCAGCGCGAAGATCGTGAACCGGCGCAGGTTGCCGCCCGAGAACATATCCAGCAGGCCCAGCGCCGAGCCGCCCTGGGTGTGAAAGAAGACCTCCAGCAGCTTGCTGTTCACGCCAGGGGTGGGCAACTGCGCGCCCAGCCGGTAGATGGCGAGCAGGCCGAGCGTGAACAGAACCCGCTTGCGAAGATCCGGCACCCGGAAGATATTGAGGAACTTTTCAAACATAATTAAGACACCCACTCCAAAAGTTCAACTACCATCCTACCGCCCGACCCGCCCGCCTGTCTCCAAAGCAAACTGGGTGCCCCCGGTCTCGATTTTGAGACCGGGGAGAGCGCACCACCCGTCCCAGAACCCTAAGCCGCTTCCGCCGCTCCAGCCACAATCGCCTTGCCGCCAGCCTTTTCAATCTTCTCAGCCGCGGATTTGGAAAACTTGTGCGCGGTAATGGTGATCGGGGCAACCAAATCGCCATCCCCCAGAATCTTGATCAGCGCCTTCTTGCTCCCCGACAGTCCCAGCTTCTTGTAGTCCTCAAGCGCAATCTCCGCCACACCCAGCGTCGCCACCAGCTCGGCGATGCGCGAGAGATTGATCACGGCGTACTCCACGCGGAAGATGTTGGTGAAGCCGCGCTTGGGCAGACGCCGATGGATCGGCATCTGGCCACCCTCAAAGCCGCGCATCATGCTGGAACCGGTGCGCGCCCCCTGGCCCTTGTGGCCGCGGGTCGAAGTCTTGCCCATGCCGGAGCCCATACCGCGCCCGACACGCTTGCGCCCTGTATTCGCCTTCTTGGGCGCGCGTAGATTCGATAGATTCTTTGCCATTGTGTTCCTCGCTCATGCGCCGCTTGAGGCTGTGCTCAGGCGACTCGCGTTGGTTGGAAGGGTTCAGAGGTCAGGTGTCAGGGTTCAGCGCATTTCCTGACCCCTGACCCCTGATCCCCGATCCCTAGTTTTCCAGTATCCGGACCAGGTGCGGCACCGTCGCCACCATGCCACGGATCGACTCATTGTCCACGCGCTCCACAATCTGATTGAGCCGCGTAAAGCCCAGGCCCTTGACCACCCGCTTGTGCTTGAAGGGAGTCGAGTTCTTTGAGCGGTAGTATTCGATGCGAATCATCTTGGTTTCCGTCATGGCCTACATCTCCTCAACAGTTTTGCCGCGCATCAGCGCAACTTCGGCCCTGTCGCGCAACTGCACCAGTGCGTCGAACGTAGCTTTGATCACGTTATGCGGGTTGGCGGAACCCAGGCTCTTGGTCAGCACGTTCTGCACCCCGGCCGAAGTCATCACCGCGCGCACCGCGCCGCCGGCAATGACGCCCGTGCCTTCCGGCGCCGGCTTCAGCAGCACCTGGCCCGAGCCGTACCGGCCCAGCACCTGGTGTGGAATCGTCGTCTCCGTCAGGTTGATCTTCACCAGGTTCTTCTTGGCCGATTCAATCCCCTTGCGAATCGCCTGGGGAACCTCCTTGGCCTTGCCAGAACCGTAACCGACCACCCCGGCCGTCGCGTCTCCAATGACCACCAGAGCAGCGAACGACATATTCTTGCCGCCCTTGACCACCTTGGTCACGCGGTTGATCGCCACCACCTGATCCTTCAGGTTGAACTGGTTGGCATCGAGTTTCTTCTTGAAAATTGCCATTGCTCTCTCGTCTCTCCCTGAGTTCAGCGATCCCATCTTTCCTTGCCCGATCGAACGCCTCGGTGATCCCTGACCCCTGATCCCTGTTCCCTGTCTTTAGAAATCCAACCCAGCTTCGCGCGCCGCGTCGGCCAGCGCCTTGATGCGTCCGTGGTAAAGATAGCCGCCACGGTCGAAGACCACCTTCTTGACGCCCTTTTCAATGGCCAGCTCGGCCACCCGCTTGCCCACTTCCTTGGCCGCCGCCACATTGCCACCGGCTTCGATCTTCGCCGCCAGGCTCGATGCCGACGCGAGAGTTTCGCCCTTCGAGTCGTCGATCACCTGCGCGTAGATGTGGTTGAGCGAGCGGTAGACGTTCAGCCGCGGGCGTACCGAAGTCCCGGAAATCTTCTCGCGAATCCGGTTGTGTACCCGGTTGCGAATCTGGTTTCGTTCTGTCTTTGCAATCATCTTTGTCTCTTCCTATCGGCGGAACGGACTTACCGCCCCGTTCGGTTCAAAATCAAGTGTGAAGTGAACAGTGCGAAGTGTGAAGAACAAAGAACACACCGCAAAACCGTAGTTGCCTCTCACACTTCACACTTCACACACCACACTTCACACTCTTACTTCGAGCCCGACTTGCCGGCCTTCTTCTTCAGCTTCTCGCCGGTGTAGCGCACGCCCTTGTTCTTGTACGGGTCCGGCTTGCGCAGCGAGCGCATGTCGGCCGCCACCTGCCCCACCTTCTGCCGGTCGATCCCGGAGATGGTCAGGTGGGTCATCTTGGGGTCGACCGTAACTTCAATCCCTGTCGGCAGCGGGAACTCGATCGGATGCGAGTAGCCGAGGGTGAAGACCACCATCCCCTTGCCCTTCAACTCAGCGCGGTAGCCGATGCCGACAATGTCCAGATCCTTCGTCCAGCCGGCCGTGACGCCATGCACGGCGTTAAAGACCAGCGCACGGGTCAGCCCATGGAACGCGGCGGCCTTGTCGCTCTCGCGGTTCACGTGCAGCGTGCCGTCCTTCGTTTCCAGGCTGATGCCGGGAGCGATCAACGCCGAGACCTTGCCCTTGGGCCCCTCGACGAGCACGGTGTTGCCTTCGACGGTGTACTTCACGCCTTTGGGCAACGCAATCGGTTTTTTGCCAATACGCGACATTGCTCATTCCTTCACTGGTGGCTTGCGAGTCCCTCAGAAACTTCCCGAGTTCCACTGCAGCCGTTTGAGGGGTCAGGTTTCAGAGCTCAGGGGTCAGGCCCTTACTGCCAGTTCCGTCTCTGCAATCACGCTTTTACTGATCCCTGACCCCTGAACCCTTTTCTTACCAAACTTCACACAAAATCTCGCCACCCACGCCCTCGCGGCGCGCCTGACGGCCGGTCATCACGCCCTTGGGCGTGGTGAGAATCGAAATCCCCAATCCGCCCTGAACGCGCTTGATCTCGTCGCGGCCGATGTAAACGCGGCAGCCCGGACGCGAAATGCGCGCCAGATCCCGAATCGCGGCCTCGGAGCTCGCGCCATACTTCAGGTACACGCGCAAAATCGCCTTGCCCTCTTCGTCCTGGGTCTTGTAGTTCGAGATGTAACCCTCTTCCTTCAGGATGCGGGCGATCTCGGTCTTGAGCTTCGAAGCGGGAACATCCAGCTTCTGGTGGCGCGCACGGATTGCGTTCCGGATGCGTGCCAGAAAATCTGCTACAGGGTCGGTCAGACTCATTCCTTCTCCTTCATCCCCCGTTCGCTCCACGTCTCTCGCAGAGAACCAGCGGGAATGTTTACTACAGTTGTCAGGGGTCAGATATCAGGGGTCAGGTCTCAGTTCCGGGCCTTTCTGACCCCTGACCCCTGTTCCCTGATCCCTGCCTCTCTACCAGCTCGACTTCACCACACCGGGAATCTCTCCCTTGTGGGCCAGCGAACGGAAGCATAGACGGCAGATGCCGAACTTGCGGAGGAACGCGCGCGGACGTCCGCAGAGCTGGCAGCGGTTATGTTGGCGGCAGGCAAACTTGGGCTTGCGCGCATCTTTCACTCTCTTTGCTGTGGTTGCCATGAATCCTCTTTGCTTCTCTCGACTTGTTGAAAGTCCCCGGTAAACGCTCTGTGAAAGGGCACGACTTCAGTCGTGCCGATAAAGCCAATCAAACCAACCGGGCTTTAGCCCCTGCGGGGCGGCTGCACCGCTGATCGCGCTTGTTGGAGAACTTTTTCAACAAGCAACCCTAATACCCGTTATGCGCCCTGGCGGAACGGCATGCCGAAGTGCTTCAGCAGGACGCGTGCCGAGTTGTCGTCGGTGGCCGTGGTCACAATGGTGATGTTCATCCCCTTCAGCTTCTCGACCTTGGAGTAATCGATCTCCGGGAAGATCAGCTGATCCCGCAGCCCGAGCGTGTAATTACCCCGGCCGTCAAAACTCTTCGTCGAAACGCCCCGGAAATCGCGCACCCGCGGCAGTGCCGTCGAAATCACCCGGTCCAGGAACTCGTACATCTTGTCCTGGCGCAGCGTCACCATCGCGCCGATCGACATGCCGGCGCGGACCTTGAAGGCCGCGATCGACTTCTTCGCCTTGGTCGTCACCGGCTTCTGCCCGGTGATCGCGGCGAGATCGGCCACCAGCGGGTCGAGCAGCTTGGTGTTCTGGGTGGCTTCGCCCAATCCCATGTTCACCACAATCTTCTCAATCCGCGGAACGGCGTTGATGTTGTCCAAGCCCAATTCCTTCTGGAGCGCCTGCCGAATCTCGGTGTTGAACTTGACTTTGAGGCGCGCCGGTTCGTGCGGAACCTTGGGTTCCTTCACTTTGGGGCCGGCCTCCTGCGGCGCGGCCTTCGCTCCGCCCTTCGCCGCCTTGGTCTCCGGCTTCGCCGCTTTCTTCTGATCTGCCATCTTCTTCTCTCTCTTTCTTCCGGCCCGCGGAGTGGGCTCACAGGAACCCGTATACCGTTGCGGAAGTGACTGGCTCGGGAGCTTAGCTCCCAGCCCGGATCATCTTGCTCATCTTGCTCATCTTGCTCATGCCGCCAATTACTTCTTGACCGCCAGCGTCTGTCCGCACTTGCGGCAGACACGCGACTTCACGCCGCCCTCGACCTTGTACCCGACCCGGACAGGGCCGCAGTTGGGGCACACCACAGCCACGTTCGAAACGTGCAGCGGCGACTCCTGCTCGGCGATCCCGCCCTTGGTGTTCCGGCCCGACTTGGAGCTGACGGTCTTCTTGACCACCCGCACATGCTCCACCAGGACCCGGTCCTTGTCCGGGAAAACCCGCAGAACCCGTCCGCGCTTGCCCGCGTCCGCTCCCGTGATGACCTCGACCGTGTCGTTGCGATGAATATTCAATCCCGCCATTGTTCTTCCCTGTCCCTAACTCAGAACTAACTCAAAACTAACTCAAGAATGGACCCAGCCTGCCGTCCATCACCAGCCTGAAATCCGATTCAACCACCGACCAGAACGCACCGAATGAAGCCTTGGAATACTCGCGTGGAATCACGAGCTCCAGGATGAGGCTGTCCTCATCGGTGTAAATCTTGAAACCCAGCGCCTGACGGTTCAACTCATTCAGCAAGGTGAACATCTCAAGCGACCCGGCCAAACCCTCCGGCGATAGTCCCCAGTACACGGTGCACTTCACCGCGCCCAGGAACGTGTCGATCATGAAATTCGGGTTCCGCTGATGGCGAAGATACAGGTAGGGATGATTCTTCCCTTCCCGCTCTTCCGCCTCGTACCCCAGAAAGCTCAGGTGATCCGCCAACTGCCGAACCACTGGATCAAGCTTCGTCTCCATGACCGGCTTCCCTCTCCTCAAGAAACCTTCGAACAACTCCCCGTCTTGAAAGGGCACGACTTCCGTCGTGCCGCAAAAGCTGAGAAATCATCGTGGGCTTTAGCCCCTGAGGGAAGGTCTGTCCGCCCACAGGAACTTGTCCAGAGCCCCTTAAATCACTTCCGGGGCCAGTGAAACAATCTTCAAAAACTTCTTCTCGCGCAACTCACGGGCCACCGGTCCAAAAACGCGCGTGCCCACCGGCTCGCCGCCTTCATTGATCAGCACCGCCGCGTTCTCGTCGAACCGGATATACGTGCCATCCCGCCGGCGATACTCCTTGCGCGTCCGGACGATGACCGCCTTGACGACCTTGCCCTTCTTCACCGTGCCGTCCGGGGAAGACTCTTTGACGGCCGCCGTCACCACGTCCCCCAACCCGGCCTTCTTGCCCGACGCTCCACCCAGAGGAAGGATGACCTGCAACTTGCGCGCGCCTGAATTGTCGGCTACCGCAAGCATCGTTCTCATCTGTACTGCCATGTGCTCAACTCCTTCCC
>Ga0302275_10004724_pt1 | contig 13356 bp, 13 predicted proteins | sample III_Bog_N2_2_FD_200229 | JGI IMG/M metagenome (GOLD analysis project Ga0302275, IMG submission 200229) | Peat permafrost microbial communities from Stordalen Mire near Abisko, Sweden - III_Bog_N2_2 | ecosystem: Environmental > Terrestrial > Soil > Wetlands > Peat | place: Sweden: Abisko...
CGGAGTTGCGCGAAGAGACCGCGGAACTGCGGCGCACCACCTCGGACATCAATATGCGCCTGCAACGACAGGCATCGCGCCTTGACGGGATGTTGTCCCATGGACTGGACCGCGTGGAGGCGCTGAGCGATCTTGTGGACGTGACCGTGAGCACCCCCGCGCGCCAGGCGAACGGCGTGGTGATGGCGGTCAAAGCCGCCCTCGAAACTTACTTCGGTGGCCTGTTCAAGTCCAGATTCCCGCGCCCCGGCCGCGACAAAGACATGTTCATCTAGGGCATTTTCCGAAATGGTATGAATTTTCCAGCGTTTGCGAAGTTGGATTTTTCTTGAGGAAACGTCCAGTTTACACCGCGGTTTCGGTCTACAGCATTCGGAAAATGCCATCGCTCGCCAATGGAAGATTTCTTCGCGGTCAGCGAAGGAAATTTGCCTTCCGGGAGTCTCACCTCCGTTATTTTCCGTCTACTTGAATAAATCCCGGGGGTTCCAACCGATGCGAGTTTCATTCGCCCGACGTTCGATTTCGGCTGTCCTGCTTTTTGCGGGAGTGGCATTCACGCTGCAAGCCGCTGCCGCTCCCACACCGAAAGAGGCGCTGCTGGTCCTCTCCAAGCGCAACCACACGCTTTCGATCGTCGATCCGGCGACGCTTCAGGTGGTCGCGAGCGCTCCGGTCGGCCAGGATCCCCATGAGGTTATCGCCTCCGCGGACGGGAGAACCGCCTGGGTGTCGATTTACGGCGGGGGCGCGTTCCATGAACTCTCGGTCATCGACCTGATTGCGCAAAGGGCCCGGCCGGCTATTGACCTGGGCGCGCTCAGCGGCCCGCACGGGCTCACCTTTGTGGCCGGCAAGCTCTGGTTTACCGCCGAGGGCGCGAAAGTCATCGGCAGCTACGACCCGCTGAAGGGGAAAGTCGACTGGGTGATGGGCACCGGCCAAAACCGCACCCACATGATCTTCGTTACTCCAGACCAGAAGCACATCTACACCACCAATGTCGCGTCTGGAACGGTGAGCATCCTGGAGGAGAGCATGACTTCACAGATGGGACCACCGCCGGGGATGGGCGGGCCAGGCATGAACAGCCAGGGTGGGCTTCCGCCGGGAGCGGGTGGGCCCGGAGGACAAGGCGGCCCGGGAGGGCCACCGCCGGGATTTGGCGGACCACCGCGCCCAAGCTGGGACCAGACTGTGATTCCCGTGGGGCACGGCGATGAGGGTTTCGACGTCACCCCCGATAGCCGCGAGCTATGGACGGCCAATGCGCAGGACGGGACGATTTCGGTGATCGATCTCGCTTCCAAGACAGTCACGGCCACGCTTCCCGCCGATGTACGGGGTGCGAATCGGCTTAAGTTCACGCCGGATGGGAAGCTGGCGCTGGTTTCGATGCTCGGCGGTGGCAGCCTGACCGTTTTGGATGTCGCAACCCGCGCTGTGGTGAAGCGGGTCGATATCGGCCATGGCGCGGCTGGCATTCTCATGCAACCCGATGGCGCGCGCGCCTATGTCGCCTGCGGTCCGGACAATTATGTCGCTGTCGTCGATCTGAAGACGCTTGAAGTGGTGGGCCACATCGACGCCGGCGGCGAGCCGGACGGCCTTGCCTGGGCCGTCCAGCCTTAGAGTGCCGCCAGCCGGTTACTTCTCCGGCTCGTCCAGTTCGTCCGGCTCCGCGAGCAACTCCCCCAACCGGTCGAACCTGCGTTCCCAGCTCGATTTGCGGTCGGCCACCCACTGCTCCAGCACCGAAAGCCCGCTCGGCTCCATGCGGCAGGTGCGCACCCGGCCCAGCTTCTCCGTGCGCACCAGGCCGCTGCGCTCCAGCACTTGCAGGTGTTGCACCACCGCGGCCAGGGTGAGCCCGGTGGGTTTGGCAAGTTGCGAGACGGTAACCGGTCCGTCGCTCATCCGCTCCACCATGGCCCGGCGCGTGGAGTCGCCCAGAGCGTGGAAGACCAGCGCCGGGCTTGCTTTGACGCGCGGAGTTGCCCCGTGCGTGCTCAAGCCTCCGCCTCCTTGGCCAGAGCCACCAGCAATCCGCGCCAGCCGGCCTCGCGGATCACTGGCCCGTCCGAATTCTCAAAGAACGCCGCCTGCTCGGTATAGACCAGCCGGGTTCCGGTCTCCGCCGGAATTAGCTCGAAGGTGGCCAGCGAAGCCGAAAAGCGGTAGTCGCCCAGAGCCATCGTGTACCCCATCACAATCCGCCGGTTGGGTACGATGTCGTGAAAGACGGTCTCGTTGGTCAGCGGCAGGCCCTTCATCGGGCTCTCCACCGGGGTGCCGCGGCGGGTGGTTTCGTGGCCTCCGACGCGGAAATCCGTCGTAAAGCTCTCGGCCGCATCGCCGGCAAACCAACGGCGTTTCTTGGCGGGGTCGGAGAGTGCGGCAAAGACGCGCTCGGGCGTGGCCGCGTAGGTGCGCTCGATGGTGTACGTGCTGTGAAGGACGGAGGGCGGGGTCGAAATTGCTGCGGTGCTCATGGGTGGAACTCCTCAAGGTGGAATAGTCAAGCAATGACTAAAGTATCCGTCCAAGGCCCAAGATTGTCAAGCGAAAACTTAAGTAAATTTCGGGATATTCAAGCCGAATCCTTCCAGCGTTCACGGATGCCTAAATCGCGGCCGCTACCCTACTTGTGCGATTTTCGCGCCAATACCTTCCCCCAGTTCACGATCACGCGGGTCTGGAACTGCCACGTCGGGCTGGTATTCAGCGTCAATTGCTGCGTTGCGAGCTCGACCTGCCCTTTGGGAAAGGGAATCACGAGCCCCTCCTCGGTGCCCACGGTCTGCTGGCCGGCCGTAGCCTCCTGCTGCAATCCCAGAAAGAAGGCGGTTCCACGCTGGGTGAGGGTGCGGAAGTAGTCGATCAAAGTCAGATAATCGCTGCGTGGATTGGCTGGGGAAACCCCAACCGCGCCGGTCCAGCTGAAATTGGCCGCGAGCAGATTGTTGCCCTTGCCGTACTGGGGTGCAAGCGTTGCGCCTGCGCGCCCGCCTTGTGCACCACGGTCGAAGACTGTCCCGCGCGGCGCAACTGAAAGCAGAAAATTGGCCTTTTGAAATGCTTGCTGTCGAAGTACAAAATCGAAGCGGTTGCCGAAGTGCGTGGCGCGGTGACGCCCCGGCGCTTCGGAATCGAACAGGTTGACGAGTACGTTGATGTCGGTCTGGGTGCGGAAGGGCGCAAAGGAGAGGACGGCGGGCAGGTAGCGGCCATCTTGAACCGACTGGAAGCCGAATTCGGTCTCAATGCATCCAGGACAGACGGGCGGCGGCGAGAAGATGTAGGTGGTGCCGAAGTCGGAGACGGAAGCGTTCCACGCGGGCGGTGGCGGAGTTTGCGCAGCGACCGCGCGGCACCCTGCCAGTCCGAGCAGCGCGGCGGCCGCGTAGATGAGTCGCTTGCTCATGCTCGATGACTCCACAGATTGGGCTAGTAGATCCACCCGCCGCCGAGGACTTCGATGCCATCGTAGAAGACGGCCGAGTGACCTGGCGTTACCGCCCGCTGCGGCTCGTCGAAGGTGACGCGGATGCGATCTTCGCCCACGGGCTCCAACAGCGCCGGCGAGGGCTCATGGACGTGCCGAATCTTCACCTGCGCGCGCCGCGGCTCGGCGAGGCCTGGAATGCTGATCCAGTTGAGCCGGTGTACGTTCAGCGTGGGGGAGTTCAGCTCGCTCTCGGGGCCGACGGTGACGCGGCGGCTCTCCTTGTCGATGTTCAGGACGTAGAGCGGGTTGGGCGAGGTCACGCCCAGGCCCTTGCGCTGGCCGATGGTAAAATTCTGCACACCTTCGTGCTTTCCCAGCGTTGCGCCGGAGCGGGTCACCAGCTCGCCCGAGGAGTCGGGAACCGTCTCGCCCTGCTCTTCCAGGTAGTTGGCGATGAACTGCTTGTAGTTGCCGCCGGGGATGAAGCAGATCTCCTGCGAATCCGGCTTGTCGGCGAGCGTCAGCTTGCTCGCGCGTGCAATCTCGCGCACGGCAGGTTTGGTTAAATGGCCGAGCGGAAAGAGGGTGCGCTCCAACTGCTCCTGAGTGAGGCCGAAGAGGAACCAGGTCTGGTCCTTGGCGAGGTCCGCGGGACGCTTCAGAATCCAGCGTCCGCGCTCGGGGTCCCAGTCGTTGCGGGCGTAGTGGCCAGTCGCGATGCGGTCGGCGCCAATCTGGCGCGCGGTCAGCAAGAGCTGGTCGAACTTGAGGTGATTGTTGCACAGCGAGCAGGGAATTGGCGTGCGCCCGGCCAGATACTCGTCCACGAAGGGGCGCACCACATCGTGCTCGAAGCGCTCCTGCTGGTTGACGACGTAGTAAGGGATGCCCAGGGTCTCCGCCACGCGCCGCGCGTCGTAGACGTCATCCAGAGAGCAGCAGCGGCCGGTCTTGGGCCCGTCAGGAACCCCCGGCATCCCGGCCAGCCGGTTCTGATCCCAGAGCTGGAGCGTGAGGCCGATGACATCGGCGCCCTCGGCACGCAGCATGGCCGCGACGGTTGAAGAGTCGACTCCGCCGGACATGGCTACGGCAATCGTTGTGTTTACAGCAGTTGGCATCCTGGTCAGCTCACACTTCCGGCGTAGGCCGGGGCCAATTCGCGCAGCCGCTTCACCGCCGCCGGCACCGTCTCCAGCACGTAATCCACATCCGCGTCCGTGGCCGTTTTCATCAGGCTGAAGCGCAGGCTGGCGCGTGCGCGGGTTTTGTCGAGGCCCATGGCCATGAGGACGTGCGAAGGCTCCACGGCTCCAGAGTGGCAGGCCGAGCCGCCAGAGACCGAGATGCCCTTCAGGTCGAGCGCGATCACGAGCGCCTCGCCCTCGAGGTGGTCAAACCAGATATTCGACGTGTTCGCCGCGCGCGGGGCGATGACGCCGTTTCGGTCGGCGGCGTTTACGCCGGTGCCGCGAATCGTGGCCAGAATTCCCTCTTCGAGGCGGTCGCGCAGCCGGGCGAGCCGGTCGATGGTGCCGTCGGCCATCGAATGCATCGCGAGTTCCGCCGCCCGCGCCAGACCCACGACGCTGGGGACGTTCTCCGTGCCGGCGCGGCGCTTGCGCTCGTGGCTGCCGCCCACCAGCAGCGGCTCGAGCGGCGTGCCCTTGCGCAGAAACATGGCGCCCACGCCCTTGGGCGCGTGCATCTTGTGTCCACTGATGGTCAGCACGTGGCAGCCGATCCGCTTCACGTCGATGGGGATCTTGCCGGCGCCCTGGACCGCGTCGATGTGGAACCAGACGCCGGTCTGGGCGGCGATCTTGCCGATCTCCTCCACAGGCTGCAGAACGCCCGTTTCGTTGTTGGCCAGCATTACGCTGATCAAGCGTGTCTCCGGGCGAATGGCGCGCAAAATATCCATGTGGTCGATCAGACCGTCCGCTCCAGGCGCGACAAAGGTGGTGGTAATTTCGCGCTGGGCGAGGCGCTCGGCCGCGGCCAGGATCGCCGAGTGCTCGATGGATGTGGTAATGAGGTGGTCGCCGGGGTGGAGGAGACCGAAGAGCGCGGTGTTGTCGCCCTCGGTGCCGCCGGAGTTGAAGATGACCTCCGCCTCATGGCAGCCGAAGAACTCGGCCATCGTGGAGCGGGCGCGGTCCACGGCGGTGTGCGCCGCCTGGCCGTGCTGATGAATCGAGGAGGCGTTGCCGAAGTGCTCCGTCCAGTAGGGACACATGGCTTCCACCACCTCGGGCAAGAGGGGCGTGGTGGCGTTGGCATCCATGTAGATTCGGGGCATCGTGCAATTCTCCTATTGTTTCATTGTACGGATAGTTTGGCTTTTCGCACACACCATGGAGCCAATCGATGATTTCCTCCCGGCTGAGGGGTAAATTTCCGTGTTGGGCAGCGTTGGAAAGCCAGCCTGGGTGGCCGCCCCCACATCGCTCCTGCTAAAGTCAAGGCGCGGCCCCGCGCTCAACGCCCGCCGCTCCGGAGGAATATCTTATGCGTTTCTTGCTTCCCCTCGCCCTGCCCATCACGATTCTGGGCTGTTGTCTCGCCGCCGCGGTTCCCGCCACAGCCCTCGCTCAGGACGCCAAACCGGCCGCTCCCCCGGTCGGAACCGCAATTGCCCCCGCGCAGATCTACGACAAGCTGCTCTCCGGCATGGAAAAGGAATTCGTCGATGCCGCCGAGGCCATGCCGGACGACAAATACAACTTCGCCCCACCGGCCAGCGCGGGGGATTTCAAAGGCGTCCGCACCTTTGGCGAGCAGATCAAGCACGTGGCCATGGCCAACGAGTATTACTTCCACGATCCCGCCGCGCCGATGGTCGATACCCGCGCCGACATCGAAAAGCTCAAGACCAAGGCCGAAATTGTCGCCCGGCTGAAGGCGTCCTTTGCGCTGGCTCATGCATACGTCGCGACCATGACTCCGGAAAACGCCTTCATCATGACCAAGAGCGGCACCCGCGCAGGGATGGCCGCCTTCGGGATCGCCCACTTCATGGATCACTACGGCCAGATCGTCGAGTACCTGCGGATGAACGGCATCGTGCCCCCGGCCAGCCGCGGCGGCGGAATGTAAGCGCGCTCGTCCCGGCTCAAACGACAGAGGGCGCCGCAGGAGCGCCCTCACCTATCCTCAGGCAACCGCGCCTACCCCCGCTCCGCCATTGGAATATACGGTGAAGGATACTCCGGCCCGATGTATTCGGCCCGTGGCCGGATCAGCCGGTTGTCGTCCAATTGCTCGATGACATGCGCGCACCATCCGGAGATGCGGCTAATGGCGAAGATCGGCGTGAACAGGTCTACGTCGATGCCCAGCATCGTATACGTCGAAGCCGAGTAGAAGTCGACATTGGCGTTCAGCTTTTTCTCCGCCTTGATGTAGAGTTCAATCGCCCGCGACCAGTCGTACCACTTTGGATTGCCCGAATCGATCGACAACTGCTCGCTCATCTTGCGCAGGTGCGTTGCGCGCGGGTCTTCCGTCTTGTACACGCGATGCCCAAACCCGGAGATCTTCTTCTTTGCCGCGAGCATTTCCGCGACATACGCGACCGGGTCGGCGCCCGCCTTGTCGATGGCGAAGAGCATGCGCATCGTCGCCTCGTTGGCCCCGCCGTGCAGCGGCCCCTTCAGCGCGCCGATCGCCCCGGTGACCGCCGAGTGAATGTCCGAAAGCGTCGCCGCAATGACCCGTGCGGCAAAGGTCGAGGCGTTCAGTTCGTGATCCGCGTGCAGAATCAGGGCCACATCGAGTGTCCTCGTCGCCGTTTCAGATGGTCTTTCACCGTTGAGCATCCACAGAAAGTTGGCGGCGTGATTTAGCTGCGGGTCCGCGGGCACAATCTCCAGACCCTTGCGCAGCCGGTCGTAGATGGCCACAATCATCGCGATCTGCGAGGTCAGGTTGAAGCTCTTGCGCACATTGGCCTGATGGCTGTTGTCTTCCTCGTCCGCGTCATAGAAACTTAGCGCCGAAACCGCCGTTCGCAGCACTTCCATCGGCGTGGCCGAGGTCGGAAAGCCTTTGATCATCTCCACGATGCGCTCGTCGAGCACACGCGAGTGCGCCAGAGTCGCCTCGAACTCGGCCAATTCCGTCGCGCCCGGCAGCCGGCCATTCCACAGCAGAAACGTCGTCTCCTCGAAAGTCGACTTCGGCGCCAGCTCGTGAATATCGATTCCACGATAGGAAAGAATTCCGGCATCGCCGTCAATCCAGCACACGCCGGAGTTTGCGGCGACGATTCCCTCAAGTCCCTTGCCCGCGGTTGCAGTTGCCATAATAGTCCAGGTTCTCCCCGTCAGCGTGGTAGGAGTGCATAAAAGGCGAGATCATTCCGCCGTCCCGGCCAGGCGATCCCGTAAAGTTGGTAAACCTTTTTATAACGCAGGGATTCCATGGTTGTCACTTCTGGGGTTCCGACGGCATTGCGCGCCGATTTGCGCGGACTCCGGAATTGGGATACTTCAGCGCGCTTGTCCCGCAGGGGATTCCGCCAGGCACTGGAAAGTGAGAGAAATTTTGAAACCGCGCGCTTCCGCGCCGTCCCTGGAGCGCTCCGCGGGATTTTTTTGACGGCGCAGATTCGAATAACCACGGTCCATTGAGTATGCTTGTACCCACAAGCAGAATCCAGCGTCTACCCGTTTGAAGGGCGCGGCATTCCGCTGAAAGAATAGAAGAGACCGGCTCGGCGCGACGGCACACACCGCTCCAACTGGAACGGTTGAAAGCCGCAAAAGCCGGAGGCGGCGAAAGGCGAACCAATGAGCGAATTTGATACTCCCCCCCCGACACGATCCATCTCCGGAGCGCTACTGGCCGTTTTGGCCGTTGCTGTGCTCCTCGGTCTGGGCGGGTTGGCCTGGACTTACACGCTTTCCGGCCGTCTCACGCGCCAGGAAGCTGCCCTGACGGAGGCCAACGAGCAAAACACCAAGCTGGCCGCCGACCTGCGCGAGACCAACGCGCGCCTCAAGGTCACCACCGAAGAGCTCGGTCAATCCCTTGGCCTGACGCAGAAGCAGCTCGAAGCCAAGGCGCAGGACATCATGAAGCGCGAACAGGCCCAGGAGGTGGCCAGCAAGCGCCTTGAGTCGGCTCAGAAGGAAGCGAGCCAGCAGATCAGCGCTGTGACCACCGAAGTCTCGACGGTCAAGACCGACGTCGGCGGAGTCAAATCCGACGTGGCCAAGACGCAAAACGATCTGGCCAGCGCCATCAGCCAGCTCACCTCCATGAAGGGCGACCTGAGCGACCACAGCAGCCTGATCGCGCGCAACCACGACGAACTGGAAGTGCTGAAGCACAAGGGCGACCGCAACTACTACGAATTCACCCTGGTCAAAGGCCAGAAAAAGCCCGTGGGCACCATCAGCATGGAGCTGAAAAAGGCCGACGCCAAGAAGAGCCGCTTCACGGTCACGGTCTACGCGGACGACAAAAACTACGAGAAAAAGGATCGCAACCTCAACGAGCCGTTGCAGTTCTACGCGGGCAAAGATCCGCTCCTTTTTGAAGTTGTGGTGAATGCCGTCAGCGCCAAGAACACGGTGACCGGCTACCTTTCCACGCCCAAAGGCGCGCCGGTGCCGCCGGAAATCAAGTGAGCATCCGCGAGTATCGGCCAGCTTGGTCAATGGGGCGATAGAATCGCTTCACGCGACGGCCTTCTGCGCTTCCGCGGCAATCGCAGTTGCTCAAAGAGCGCAGCCCGCCACCGTAACTATTCAGCAGCCTTGGAGAAGACCGAAATGGCGACGAAGAAGATCAAGAGTGTTGTCGTGCCGGTGAGCCCGGAAAAGCTTCAGGATGCGATTGAGGCCTTCGCCGGCGCGACTCCGGAAGTTCCGGCGAAAACGGGCAAGGTCAAGCCGGCGGCTAAGAAGAGTTCCGGGAAAAAGGCTCCAAAACCCGCTGCTTCCGTATTGCCGGAAGGCGCTCCGCCGGAGGAGGCAAAGGTGGAAGAGACTCCCGCGGCCAAAGGCAAGGGCGGGAAGCCAGCCGCGGCTGAGACGGCGCGGTTGCTCTCCTCCACGGTGGTCTATGACGGCAAGTTGTTTCGCGTCCACCACGACCACATTATCGAGCCAGGCGGAAACGACTCCTACCGCGATATCATTCGCCACAACGGGTCGGTCGTCATTCTCGCCGTCGATCCCGGCAAAAAAAAGAAGGATCCCTGGATCGTCATCGAGCGCCAGTACCGGCATGCGGCCGGCCAGTTTCTGTGGGAGCTGCCGGCGGGCAAGCTCGACGAAGGCGAGACCGCCGTCGAAGGCGCCCAGCGCGAATTGGCAGAAGAGACCGGCTACAAGGCGCGCAAGTGGTCGCCGCTGGTGGAGTATTTCGCCAGCCCCGGATTCCTCGGCGAGGCGATGAAGGTCTTCCTGGCCGAGGGTCTGGTGGCCGGAGACGCCCATCCGGAAGAGGACGAGCGAATTGATTTTCGTCTGGTCAAACTTTCCGAGCTGCTTGCCATGATCGACAAGGGTAAAATCGTCGATGGCAAGACGCTGACCACGATCCTCTTTTATGCCCGCAAACTGGGCCTTAAACTCAAGAAATAGAGTATTTTCGCGGGAATATGGGTGGGAAGAAACGGTCCGTTTTCCGGGAATGACATGGATTCGGGCGGCGGTTTCCTACTCTGTATAAAGGGTAATCAACCTTTCCAAGGATTTGTGCGTCATATACAAACAGCGGCTTCCCCAAATGTCGCAATCGTTAGCTAAGGGAAGGAAGAGATCCTGTGGCTCAATACAAAGGCACAGTCAAGTGGTTCAACAATGCAAAAGGATTCGGATTTATCGGCCGAGAGGACGGTCCCGACGTCTTTGTGCATTATTCGGCAATTCAGGTGGATGGTTACAAATCGCTGAAGGAAGGTGACGAGGTCGAGTTCGACATTGTGACCGGGCAAAAAGGGCCCCAGGCCGATGCGGTTGTCCGGCACAAGAGTCCCTCAAGCGCGGCGGCCTGAGCCCACCGAAGAATCCAGTGCGGCATGAATGCAGGCAGGCAGCCGCGCGGTAATTCACCCGAATCCTGGCCCCGAATCCTGGCTTGAATCGGCTGAGGCAGGAAGCCTGTGCCGGGACAAGCCTCACGGCGACTCTCTGGCGAGGATCGGCTTCGATCCGCGTGGCTCGCGTGTGTGGCACGTTCCCGCCCCGGTAGAGGATACTGTCCGGGGAGAGAACTTTGCCATGGATAACGCCACGCTGGCGCATCTTTTAACCGAAACCGGCGATTTGCTTGAGATCAGCGGCGGCGACACGTTTCGCATCCGCAGCTATCGCCGCGCGGCCGAGGCGGCCGAGCAAAGCACAGTCGATCTGGCCGCCGCGGCGGCCGACACAGCGCGCCTCCTGGAGGTCCCCGGCATCGGCAAGGGGATGGCCGCGAATATCCAGGCCGCCGTGGCGACGGGCTCCATTCCTCTGCGCGACGAGTTGCTCGCGCGTTACTCGCACGGTATCCTCGACCTGCTCAAGCTGCCCGGCATGGGGCCCAAGACCGTAGCCCTGCTTTGGGAGGCGGCGCAGATCTCCAGCATCGACCAACTGGCGCAGGCCATCGACGCCGGGAGCCTCAAGGGCCTGCCCCGGATGGGCGACAAGCAGATTGAGAAGCTGCGCAAGGGGATTGAAGACTTCCGCAAGAGCGCGGGCCGTTTCCGCATCGACGAGGCCGAGGAAGCCGCCGACCGGCTCATCCAGTACCTGAAGGCCTTTGCCGGAGTGGATCGCGTTACGCCCGCCGGCTCCCTCAGGCGTGGTCGCGAAACCAACGGCGACCTCGACCTGCTGGTCACCGGCTCCGCCTGCGAGCCGGGCAAGACAGCCGCGGCGGTCGATTACGTCGCCGCCTACCCCGGAATCCGCGACCTGATCGCCAAGGGCGAAAATAAGATCAGCTTCTATCTCGCCAACAGTCTCCAGGTGGACGTGCGCCTGCTCCCGGCCAACTCCTACGGCGCGGCCCTGCAATACTTTACCGGCAGCAAGATGCACAACGTGGCGCTTCGCCAGCGCGCCCTCAAGATGGGGTACACGCTGAGTGAGTGGGCTCTGGCCCGGCTCGACGACAACTCCGTCGTCGCCCAGGAGACTGAGGAGGAGATCTACGCGGCGCTTGGCATGGACTGGATGCCGCCCGAATTGCGCGAAAACCTTGGCGAAATCGACGCAGCCCAGCGCGACCCCGCCACCGGGCGCGGCCATCTTCCGCGTTTAATCGAGCAGAGCGACATTCGCGGCGATGTCCACATGCACACCCACGCCACTGACGGCCACAACTCCATCCGTGAAATGGCCGACGCGGCTCTGGAGCGCGGCTACGAGTACATCGCCATCACCGACCACTCGAAGAATCTGGCCATGACCAACGGCCTCGACGAGGTGCGCGCTCTGGCGCACATCCAGGCCATCCGGCAGGTTGACCGGGAGATGGAGGGCCGCATCCGGGTCTTCCCCGGCATTGAGGTCGACATTCTCGGCGATGGAGCGCTCGACCTTCCCGACGAGGTGCTGGCCCAGATGGATGTGGTCATCGCCAGCGTCCATACGCTGCTGAATCAGCCCAAGGCGGAGATGACCGAGCGTGTTCTGCGGGCCGTCGAAAACCCGTATTGCCGCATCCTCGGCCACCCCACCGGACGCCTGCTGCTGCGGCGCGAACCCTTCGAGATCGACCTGCCGACGGTGCTGAAGCGCTGCGCCGAACTGGGCGTGGCCGTCGAGCACAACGCGGCTCCGGAACGGCTCGATCTGAGCGATCGCGATCTGCGCCTGGCCCGGGAGCTGGGCTGCAAGATCGTCATCAACACCGACGCCCACGATACGCGGCACCTGGCGAAGATGCGCTTCGGCATCCGCCAACTGCGGCGCGCCTGGCTTACCCCGGATTTGGTGCTCAACACGCGCGGAACGGAAGCATTTCTCGCCGCTTTGCGCCCCCGGCTTTGACAGCGCAGGGCCTGATAGTAAAAAGTAACGTGGGCGCGCGGAGATTTTCAGAAACTCCAGCACTTTTCTCGCAACAATCGAATGGAATTGGGAGTAATATTACTTCGCTATGAGTCTCCTCAAGGTAGATGCCGTACACGCCGACGACGCCAGCGCCCACGGAGAGGACCTGGCCAAAGGCAGCAGCAACCTGCTTTTGGCCGGTGGGGTAGCCTTTGTCGCCACCTGTCTCGCGCTTCTCATTTTCTTCTGGACCATCCATACGCCTCCGGTCGTCGCCGGCGATGTAGTTCATGTCTGGGTGCATCCAATGCACACCATCACCACGCCAGTGGACGCGGCCGGGGTCAGGCAGGCTCCCCTTCATTACGATGAGGTATTCGTCTTCGCGTTGGTGCGTTACCGCAATCAGAGCGACAAGCCGGTTATTTTCAAGGAAATGACGACCAACATCACGTTCGACGACGGCATCCACACCAGTTACGGAGTTTCGGCCACAGACTACGACCGCATCTTTCTCGCCTATCCGGATATGGCGCCGCTGCGCTCCAAGCCCCTGCTGCGCGACGTCATGGTCCAGCCCAAAGAGATGGTCGACGGCATGGTCATCTCGTCCTTCAAAGTGACCAAGGCTCAATGGGATGCGCGCAAGGACATGAACTTTACGCTTGAATTCCAGTTCCATCCGAATCTCGTCCTGGTGCCGCAAGGTCAACCCACCGAGCAATAGCGGACCGGACGCCTCGGGAAAACCGAATCGCTCCTCCGATTCGGAATTTGCATCCTTTTGCGGAGAATTTCCCCATCTGCGCGCACATCGGATGCGACCTTCCCTTCGGGCGCTGGCGGCTTTGGTCTTTGTTTTTCGGATGGAAGGACGCTGGATGCCGTCGCTGGAGCGGGAGGGACGAA
>Ga0302275_10004728_pt1 | contig 13346 bp, 9 predicted proteins | sample III_Bog_N2_2_FD_200229 | JGI IMG/M metagenome (GOLD analysis project Ga0302275, IMG submission 200229) | Peat permafrost microbial communities from Stordalen Mire near Abisko, Sweden - III_Bog_N2_2 | ecosystem: Environmental > Terrestrial > Soil > Wetlands > Peat | place: Sweden: Abisko...
CGTCTGCCGTCTTCTCATTTCTTTTCACCTTCCTTCATTCAGAGGCTCTCAGACCTCAGAATCTACAACCTCCACAATGTAGCTACAATGTGGCTACGCGTCAAGTACTTTCCGGCGTTTCAGCCATGATTCTCTTTTTCTTCGCCCATCGATCCCCGCTATAATCAAAGGTTCGGCTCGGCTCGCGGAAGCATTCAGTGACTTCCCGGGGCGAGTTCACTTCGCGTGAGGGGATGCCGTCGCAATGGAACTCAGGGTTCACAGCAATTACAAGCCGCAGGGCGACCAGGTCTCGGCCATTCGCGGACTCACGCGCGGACTCACCGAGGGCGAAAAGCACCAGGTGTTGCTCGGCGTCACCGGCAGCGGCAAGACCTTCACCATGGCCAAGATCATCGAGGAGTGCCAGCGTCCGGCGCTCGTCATGGCGCATAACAAGACCCTGGCCGCGCAGCTCTACCACGAGTTCAAGAGCTTCTTCCCCGAAAACGCCGTCGAATATTTCGTCAGCTACTACGACTACTATCAGCCGGAGGCCTACATCCCGGCCGGCGACATTTACATCGAGAAGGAAGCCACGGTCAACGCCGAGCTGGACAAGCTGCGCCTTTCGGCCACGCGCTCTCTGTTTGAACGCCGCGACTGCATCATCGTCGCATCGGTCAGTTGCATCTACGGCCTGGGCTCACCGGAGGCCTACTACGGCATGCTGCTCTTCCTCGAACAGGGACAGAAGATCTCGCGCAAGGAGATCACCAGCAAGCTCGTCGAGATTCTCTACGAGCGCACCGACGCTGACTTTGTGCGCGGCACCTTCCGCGTGCGCGGCGACGTCATCGAGGTCTATCCCACCTACGACGACAACGCCTACCGCATCGAGTTGTGGGGCGATGAGGTCGCGTCGCTGACGCAGATTGATCCACTCTTCGGCACCGTGAAGAACAAGTTTCAGCGCCTGCCCATCTACCCCAAGTCGCATTACGTCATGCGTCCGGAGACGCGCACCTCGGCCGTTGACTCCATCGTCAAGGAGATGCTGTGGTGGGAGAAGGAGCTGGAAAACCAGGGCCGCATCGTGGAGGCGCAACGCATCCACCAGCGCACCCGCTTCGACCTGGAGATGATCAAGGAGATGGGCTACTGCCACGGCATTGAGAACTACAGCCGCCACTTCACCGGACGGCTGCCGGGCGAGCCTCCGCCGACGCTGCTCGATTACGTGCCGCGCGATTTCCTGCTCTTCATGGACGAGAGCCACCAGACGGTTCCGCAGGTGCGCGGCATGTGGCATGGCGACCGCTCGCGCAAACAGAACTTGATTGACTTCGGCTTTCGCCTGCCCTCTGCACTCGACAACCGCCCGCTCACCTTCGAGGAGTTCGAGGGACGCGTCAACCAGGTCATCTTCGTCAGCGCCACACCCGGCCCCTACGAGCTGACCAAGAGCGGGGGCGTGGTCGTCGAGCAGATCATTCGCCCCACCGGCCTCGTGGACCCGCAGGTGGAAGTGCGCCCCGTCAAGGGCCAGGTGGATGACCTGCTGCACGAGATTCGCCAGCGTGCAGCCATCCAGCAGCGCGTGCTGGTCACCACGCTGACCAAGCGCATGTCAGAGGATTTGACCGACTACTATACCGAGGTCGGCGTGCGCTGCCGCTACATGCACTCGGAGATCGAGACCCTGGAGCGCATCAAAATCTTGCGCGATCTGCGCAACGGCGAGTTCGATGTGTTGATTGGCATCAATCTACTGCGCGAAGGGTTGGACCTGCCGGAGGTTTCCCTGGTGGCGATTCTGGACGCTGACAAAGAGGGTTTCCTGCGCTCCGCCGGCTCGCTCATTCAGACCATTGGCCGCTGCGCCCGCCACGTGCAGGGCCGCGCCATCCTCTACGCCGACCGCATGACCGACAGCATGAAGGCCGCCATGGGCGAAACCAACCGCCGCCGCGCCATCCAGGAGGCCTTTAACCTTGAGCACGGAATTACGCCACGCTCCATCATCCGCGGTGCCGACATGTCGCTGGCGCAGATCGTCAACGCCGACTACGAGGAAGAGCCGAAGGCCATTGACGGTGTGCCGGAGTTCGCCAATCGCGAAGAGCTCGAAGCCTTCCTCGCCAAGATGGAGGAGGAGATGCGCGAGGCCGCCAAGAAATTCGAATTCGAGCGCGCGGCCAAGATGCGCGATCTCATCCGCGAGCTGCGCAGCCGCGAGCTCTTCACCTAGCGCCTATTGCAGCATCGGCGAGGCCAGGGGAACTTCCTTGGCATGTGCGGCCGCGGATGCAATTGTGACTGTTTCGCCATCCAGCAGCAGGCTTGGCGGCACGCCGACGCACAGCGATCCCCAGCGCCTGCCCTGCACCATCACCGGCATCGTCACATCGTCCAGCACCTCTCCGGTGTCGCGGGTGTAGGTTTGCAGCAGGTAGGGCTCCGTGTTGGCGGCACGGCGGCGCTCCACCTCCGTCGTGTTGTAGAAGCGCCGTTGACGGCTGCGCGCATTGTCCACCGCCGGGTCGCCGGTGACAGGATGCGCGCAGTTGGAGTGATGTGTGGGCAGATAGCCGTTCGTGTCTATGAGTACAAAGTAGATGGCGCCAACCTCCCGGCGCGCATCATCCAGTAGGCTTTGCAGCTCGCGGTCAAAGTGCCGCGCGTAGCCGACCTCAAACTTGGGCGGATTACTGCCCGCCACGGGCTGGTAATTACGGTCATAGACTTCAACGCCCCTCGCGGCGATGTTTTCCATGATCTGCTGCAGACGGTCGCGATAGCCGGTTGCCACGTCCAGTACCTTCTCAAAGCCGCCGCTTCCGGTGTGGAACAGCGAGAGCAGTCCCAGTACCTCTTCGGTTTGCAGGTTCAGCTCCCGCGAGTTTGCCATCGAGCCGTCCATGCGCTCTGCCACTTCGCTGCTCAGGTCGCGTATTTCGCTGACCCCGTGGTGAATCTGCTGGTTGGCGCTGCTGACCTGCTCCAGGGCCCGGCTCATCTGTTCCAGGTTGACGTGTGAATTTTCGAACTCGCCGATCATCCCGTGGAAATCGCGTGCCGCAGCCTCCACAGCCAACTGTATCTGTTGATTGGCCTGGCTGATGTGCGTCGTTTCGATTGCCGTCTCCTTCACCTTCTCCACGATGCCACGCACATTCTGGCCAATCTCTTCGGCTGCGTCGCTGGTGCGCTGCGCGACCTTGCGCACCTCTCCGGCCACAATGGCAAAGCCGCGACCGGCCTCGCCAACGCGCGCGGCCTCGATGCCGGCGTTCAATGCCAACAGGCTGGTCTGGTCGGCAATGTCTTGAATCAGAGTGAGTATCTGGTCAATGCAGCGCGAGCGCGAACTCAGCTCCTCCACCAGCTTTTCAAAGCCCTGCAGGCGCTCGCCGGCCGAAGCCACCTGCCCAGCGGCCTGGGCAAGCTGCTCGTAGGATTGCCTTGCCGTCTGCAACTCGCGCGCCGTGGCCTCGGCGATCTGTGCCGCCGACTGCGCCGTCTCCCCGATGGTCTGCATGATGCCCTGGCTGGAGTCAAAGACCATGGTGGCGATCTCCGCCTGCCGCTGCGAGCTCTGCATCGTCTGCCGTATGTGCTGCAAGGCCACCGCGGAAAGATACGCGGTTCGCACTCCCGCCTTGCGGATGGTGGTCACGGTTTGCCGGAGCCGATCCTGAAAGTGATTGAACTGGTGGGCGATGAGGTTCGTCTCCTCCCAGCCGTTGGCGGGCAGTTCGCGGGCCAGTTCCAGATGCCGCGTACTGGGGTCGGGCATGGCGCTGCCCAGGTGCAGCAGCGGAACGGCCATTCGTCGGTAAAAGAACAGCAGCAGCCCCACGCCACCCGCAATGGCCAGGCCATCCAGCACGAAGAGCCCTGCGAAAGCCGCGTTCAAAAAGCTGTCTGTCATGCGCATGGCAGACTCCGGCGCGTGGGCATGGTTCAGTTCGTTCAGCATGGCGGAGCGGAAGAAAAAACACATGGCGTTGCCGCCGCACAACACCACCGCGAGCGGACCCAACAGGAAGAGTGCGAGCTTTTTGACGAGGGGATGGCGCATCCGATATCTCCAGAGACTTCAGGGAGACTATCGGGCCAGTGCGACAAAAACTTTACCCTCCAAATAAGAAAGAGCCTGGATCGCTCCAGGCTCTTTCCGAACAACAGGGAGAATTAATCCAGTTCAGCCAGGGTATTCACATGCTGCTCCAGGGCCTTGGAGTATTCGCGCTCGGCGGCCAGTTCCAGCTCCAGCTTCTTGACCTGGCTTTGCAGCCGCAACATCTCCAGACGCATGCGGCCATGGTCGCCTCCGCCGCCGGGAGCGGGCGGAGTAGGTACTTTGCCCGGCACCGGAGGCGGCACGGGCAGTTGCGTTGAGCCCGTAATCTGCGCTCCCGGAATGCTGACCGGAGGCGCCACCACGGGCGGCTGCAAGGCGGCGGCCACAGTGGCGGCAATCGAGGGCGCCGGCGGCCGCGAGTTCAGTCGTGGCGGCACCGGCACCGGTCCGGTCACGCGGGTTACGCGAGCCGGCATCGGTCCGCTGAAGATGCTGCTCAACACGGCGCTGGCTTCTTCCTGCGCCTGCGCCGGCGTCACGTCGGGCTCCACGGGACCCTTCAGAAGGTGGCGCACGCGCGCAATCAGGTCCTGCGGCTGGAAGGGTTTGCGGATGAGTTCGTTGGCGTGCACGGCAAAGGCGCGCTCGGCGACGCCCTTGTTCACCACGCCGGACATCAATATCACCGGCGTCTGCCCAAAGCGCGGGTGCTGCTTGATGTACTGGCAGACCTCGTAGCCGTCATGCCCGGGCATAATCACGTCGCTGATGACCACGTCCGGCGCGCTGTGGTCCATCATGTCCATGGCGCTGCTGGCATCATGGCAGGTGATCACGTCCAGGTTCTCCCTGCGGAAGGCGATCTTGATCACCTCGCGCATGGTGGCGCTGTCGTCAATAAAGTAGACGACCGGTTTCGCGCTCATTTATAACCTCCGTCGTTCGCGGCGCGCTCTTCGTCAATTTCACGCAGAGCCTCCAGCATCAGCTCGGTCACGGTGCGGAAGACCGTGCGTGTGGCCGACAATGTGCCGGGCACGAACTTGTATACCCCGCGGTCCAGCCCGTTGCAGTTCTTGATGATGCTGACCACGGCGTCATTGCCAATGATTTCGCCCACCTCTGCGTGCAGCACGTCTCCACGGTGGAAGAAGATCGTGCCGTCCAGCTTTTCGGCGTTGATGTACAGCACGCCGCTCTGCCGCGAGTGCGCCAGCATCTGCACCACGCCGGGCAAATCCAAGTGGCTAAGGCTGCCTTCCAGCACCGTCTGCTCGCTCTCCAGCATCTGCGTCGGGCGGAAACCCTCTTCGCGGCTCAGCAGGAAGGTGCGCACCTGGGCAGCGATATTCTCCGGGCCGCGTCGCCGGTCAATGTAGTCGTCGCAGCCGGCGCGGAAGGCCTCCATCAGCGCCTGCTCGCCGCCGTCGCCCATGGCCAGCACGGGAATGCTCGAGGTGGCCGCGTCCGAATGCAGGATGCGCGGCAACTCAAAGACGCTCATCTCGCGCAAATTGGTGGCGCACAGGATAGCCGTCGGCGCATTCCATTCCAGCATGGTCAGCGCGTAGGAGGGCTGCGTGCAGTGCGTCACATCAAAGCCCTGCGCCTTCAAGGCGTCGGTCAGGCGCTTGGCGAAGAACACATTGCTGTCTATCACCAGGATTCTCTGGTTCAGCGCGGGGTTCGTGCTCATCGCCTAACCTCTCTGGCCGCCTGCGCGGCCGGTTGAATGCAGTGTTCCACCACACGGTCCAAATCCAGAAGGGGCACCGTCGAGCCACCCGTCAGCAACCGTCCGCTGACAAAGGGCTCGGGCTCACTCAGGGGAGCGCTCTCGCCCTGTACCAGCTGGCAAAGTCCCCCCACCGGCAGCGCCACCTCTTCCACGCGGCCGGCGTAGTTCACCCGCGCCACCACGTAAAAACTCACTTCCGCCGGCGAGCGGAACACCGGGCTCAGGTCGCAGACCGGAACCACCTTGCCCCGCCGCATCAAAACTCCCATCACCGAGGGAACGGTGTGGGGAAACCAGTACAGCGGCGCCGGCATCAGCAGCTCCTGCACCTGGCTGGAGTGCAGCGCAAACTGACGGCCCCCCAGCGGAAAGGTCACGTAGCGCTCCAAGTCAACCACGCGAGGCCTCCACTTCCGCACCCAGCTTGCGCCAGTAGTCGGTGCGGATCAGCGGCACCACCTCATTCTCCAGCAACAGCAGCCCGCGGTACCAGCTTCGCTCCATGCCGCGGAAGATCCCCGGCAGAGCTGCCAGCCGGGGAACGGCCGCCATGCGTTCCACTCCCGCTACACTCAGTGCGCAATCTCCCGGCTTTAACACCAGCAGACGCTCCAGTATTCCTGCTCCCAGCCCCACCTGCAAGGCAAAGTCCAGCGGATGGGTAACCTTCGGCTTCACCCGGGTGGTACGTTCGTCACCGCCTAGTACCTCCTGCACCTGGCTGGCCTCCACGGCAAAGCGCGCACCGCCGGCAGTAAACAGGATCACCGGCCCGATACCGGGAGCCTGCGCTCGCGGTGCCCGGGAGATGAAAAACGAGCGCTGATCGCCGTCCCTGCGTCCCTCCGCCATTTGGTTTGCCGCCACGCGCCGCCCTACCGGAGGGCCGCGCGCACCGCCCCCTTCTGGCCGCCCACAAAACGCGTGATGACGGCTGCAATCTGTTCCAGCGGAAGTACTTGCGCCACCGCCCCGGTCTTGATGGCCTCCGACGGCATGCCAAAAATGACGCTCGTCGCCTCGTCCTGCGCCAGCACCTGGCCGCCATTTTCCTGCACGGCCATCACGCCGCGCGCGCCGTCGTTGCCCATGCCGGTCAGGATGACCGAAACTGTGTTTGCGCCCACCAGTCCGGCCACCGACTCCAGCGTGACGTCAATGCATGGGCGGTAGCCGCCAATGCGCGGCCCAGGGTCAAGCGCGATCCTGCCCGGAGGCAACACCCGCAGATGCTGATCTCCGGGACAGACGTAAATGTGCCCGCCCAGCAGCACGTCGCCATGCTCCGCGTGCTTTACCGGGTTCTGTGAGACCGCCTTGAGCTGCTCGGCGAACTGTGCCGTAAAGCTGCCCGGCATGTGCTGCACAATCAGGATGGCCGCCGGAAAGTTCGGCGGAAAGTCCGGAATCAGTTTCATCAGCGTCGCCGGACCTCCGGTGCTGGCCGCCAGCACCACCACCGGCAACCGAGATCCATTCACCGAGGGTGCGGCGGCAAAGTCCATGGGCGAGGGCGTAACCCGCGCCACCTTGGGCGGCACCGGGCGCAGAATGTTGCGCACCACGCGCACCTTGCTGGCCGTGCGCAGCTTGCGCACCAGTTCCTCGCGCACGCTGGACATGTCCAGATCCACGCCGCTCGATGGCTTGGCGATGAAATCAATGGCTCCCAGCTCCAACGCCTTCAGCGTGGCTTCCGCGCCCTCGCGCGATTCCGCGCTCACAATCAGGATGGGCCGCGGCTCAGTGGCCATGATGACCTCGGTCGCCTGCAATCCGTCCATGTGCGGCATCAGGATGTCCATGGTGATGACCTGCGGCTTCAGCTTGGCGGCTTTCTCCACCGTCTCGCGGCCGTCGCGCGCCTCGCCCACCACCTCAAAGTTGCCATCCGAGTCCAGGATGCTGACCAGCACCTTGCGCATGAACGCCGAGTCATCGGCAACCAGCACGCGGATTTTTTCCCCATTCGTCATTGTCTGTCTCTCACTGTACGGTCGGCGCCGGTATGGACTGTCCGCTGGTTCCGATCAGTTCCACCACCTGCGCGATGAATGTCTCTTCCTGCACGGGCTTCACCAGGAACGCAGCCGCGCCTTCCTTGATGGCCCGTTCGCGATGCTTGGCCCCGGCGCGCGAGGTCACCACCATCACCGGAACCTTGCTGGTGCTCGCCGTCTGCCGCAAGTGCAACATCAACTCATAGCCGTTGGTGCGCGGCATCTCCAAATCGGTGATGACCAGATCCACCGGGTTGCTGGTGGCAATCTCCAGGGCTTCCAACCCGTCGCTGGCCAGCTTGACGCGGTATCCGGCCTTCTCCAGCATGCGGCCCACAAACTTGCGCACGCTGATGGAGTCGTCGGCCAGCACGACCAGCTTTTCGCGCTCTACCTGGTCTACGGCCGCTTGCGGAATCTCTCCGTGCGCCACGGCCGCCGCACCGGGCTGGAAGATGCGCGCCGCGGCCAGTGCCGTCGCCAGCGGACGCCGCTCGATGCTCTCGCCCATGATTAAGCGATTCAAATCCACCAGCAGAATCAGGCTGCCATCGGGGGCAATCGTTGCGCCCGGGAAAAGCTTGACGCTACGCAGATACTCGCCCAGGTTCTTGATGACGATCTCGTCTTTACGCAGAACCTCTTCCACCACCACGCCCACCTGCCGGCCGCCCACGTTCACCAACACCAGGCGCAGGTATCCGTTCTGCGGCTCAAGTTTCGGCAGTTGCAGAGCCTCGTCGAAGCGCACCACCTCGGTCAGCACATCCCGCACGCGGGTGATGAGCTTGCCGCCCACGTCTTCGATCTCGCTCGGACGCACGCGGCGAATCTCCTCGACAAAGCCCAGCGGGAAGGCAAAGAGCTGCTCGCCGCACTGCACAAACAAAGCCTGCGAGATGATCAGCGTCAGCGGCACCTTCAGCGTAAAGCGCGTGCCGATTCCCTTCTCGGTCTCAACTTCGATTTCGCCGTTCAGGCTGTTGATGTTCGAGCGCACCACGTCCAGCCCCACGCCGCGGCCGGCCAGCTCCGTACGCCGTGGCGCCGTGCTGAAACCCGGGCGGAAGAGCAGGTCTAAAAGTTCGCGGCGGTTCATCAGCTTCGCCTGGTCGGGCGGCACCAGACCGTTCTCCACCGCCGTGGCCTTCACCTGCTCAAAGTCCACGCCGCGGCCGTCGTCTTCCACCTCAACGTAAATGTGGTTGCCCTTGTGGTAGGCGCGCACGCTGATGTTTCCCTGGTCGGGCTTGCCGCTCTCGTAGCGCTCTTCGGCCGGTTCAATGCCGTGGGCCACGGCGTTGCGTACCAGGTGCAGCAGCGGATCTGCCAGTTGCTGAATGATGTTGTTGTCGAGCTCGGTCTCGGCTCCGGCCAACGAGAGCTCCACCTGCTTGTTGCTGGCCTTGGCCGAATCCCGCACGGTGCGCGCGATGCGCGTGTACAGGTTGCCGATGGGAACCATCCGCGCCTGCGTGATCTCATCCTGCAAACGGTGCGCCAGCTTGGTGAACTCGTCAATGTCGCCATCCACGCGGCGCACAAAACCGTCCAACTGCGACAGCACCTCGCTGATGTCGGCCGAGATTTCGGTCAACGAACGCGACAGGATGCCGAAGTCATCATAGCGATCCATCTCCAGCTCAGTGAACTCCGAAGTGGAGGCGAAGCTCGAACCCACGCCTGCGGTTCCGTAGCCGGCAAAGCTGCTGAGCGGCGCGCCGAACGGAGGCGGTGTGCCGCCACCATTGAAACTCAATCCACTGAAGGCGCTGTTATCCTGCATCGGCACCGGCCACTGCGTGGAAGGCAGCAGCGGAGTGTTACCAATGCGGCTGAACTCGTACTTGTCCTGGAACTCAGCGACCTTGTCGCTCATGCGTCCCTTGGAGAAGTTCAATACCTCGGCCAGTTTTTCCAGCTCCGCCAATCGGCCCAGCATCCGCGTGCGGTTGATCACCAACTCGCCCACCGCGTTCATCATGCGGTCCAACCGCTCCAGGGCAATGCGCACGCTCTTCGATTGCGCCATGCCCACCGGCGTGCGGGAGATTGCCGCCGCATCGCTCAGCACTTCAGCGGGCTCGGGCTTGCCCTCGGCTGTGGCTTCCGCCAAAGTCTTTTCTTCCGCCGTTACCGGCCGCGCCGCAGAGGCAGCAGCTGTAGCCAACACAGGCGCCTTCGCCGCAGGAACACTCTCCACCCGCGCAGCATGCGTCTCGACCGAAGCGGCACTCAATGGCTCCGATGAAGTCGCAGCTGCGGGAGCGGGGGTATTGCTTTCGGTCACAGCCGCCGCCTTCGCGGCAACTGGCGAAACAACCGGCGGCAAAACAACCTGTCCCGGCTCCGGCAGGGTCTCACTGCCCGCCTTCTGCAAACGAGCCATCAGCGAACGCGCCGACTGCTGGAACTCTTTCTCGCTCTCCCACTGGTGGTAGATCGTCTTCTTCAGTACGTCCACCATCTCCAGGCAGAGGTCAATCACCGTGGCGCTGGCCTGCAGCTCGCCGTCGCGCAGGCGTCCCACCAAATCCTCGGCGCGATGCGCGATGGTGGCGATGCGCTGCGCACCCACCTGCGCCGCCGAGCCCTTAATGGTATGCACGGCGCGGAAAAGGCGATTGATGTCGTCCGCCGTGGGATGGGTCTCCAGCTTCAGCAGACAGTCGGTCACCGTCTGCAAATGCTCTTCCACCTCGGGGACAAAAAACTCAAGAACCTCCGGCGGCAGAGCATCGTCGGGCTCCAGCTCAGGCACGGTCTCAATTTCTGCCACCGCAGACGCAGCGGCCACGGCTGGCGGCTCCACTTCCGGCGGCGGCGCGAAAACCGCGTGCACGGGGATCTCACTCGCAGGGCTTGCACCCGCAAAGCTTTCAGCCGGAGTATCCACAGCCTCCGCGGCCAGCGGCTCAACAGGAACAAGCGGCTCAACCGAAGCCAGCGCCGCGTCCAAAGGCTCTGCCAGCGGCTCGGCAAGAGGCTCTTCCAGCGGTTCGTCCAGCTTGACGGGCTCGGCGGCCTGCACCGCAGTTGTGGACTCCGCTGCGGCCGGTGCAGGTGCTGGCGCGGCCGGTGTCACCACAGCAGGCTCCACGGCCGGCGTCACGGGTGCAGCAGGGGCAGCAGCCGGCGCTTTCGGTGCCGGTGCAGCCGGAGCGGCAACCTTTGCGGCGGGTCTCACCTGGGGCTGCGCCTCAGGTGAGAGTTGCAGATTCGCGAACACGTCTTCGTCTTCCGTCTGTGCCGGCGGCGGGAAGGCAAAGGGATAGCGCTGCTTGAAGGAGGCGATCTCTTCGGTGGCCTCGGCGCCCTTGGCGCTCACCATCAGCAGGTCGCTCTCCAGCACGGCAATCGCTTCGTAGATGAACTCCACGAGCGGGGCTGTCGCCTCCGGACTGATCGTGGCGTTCATCGCGTACTGGAAGATGTGCGCCACCTTGCCCGCCACTTCGTGGAAGAGCGAGTAACCGTAGGTGCCGCCCGTGCCGGCCACTCCATGCGCCGAGATGTACAGCCGCTCAATGTCCTCATAGAGAGGATAGGGGTCCTGCAGAATGCCTGAGTACTCGCGCAAAAACTGCAGGTGCTCGCTGGCCTCCTGCAAAAACAGTTCGACCATCTCCGGGCTGGGGCCGTTCACAGGGCACCTCCCACGGCGCGCGCCTCGGTGGCGTCCTCGGCGGCGGGCTTTTGCAGCATCCGGGTACCGTTCAGGATGGTCTGATGGAAGCGCACCGGCACATTGGCTACGCTTTCGGCGTGGCCCAGGAAGAGATATCCCCCCGGCGCAAGATACTCGTAGAAGCGCTGGATCAGCCGCGAGCGCAACTCTTCGCCAAAGTAGATCAGCACGTTCATGCAGAAGATGCAGTCAAAGCGTCCCAGGTAGACGGGCTGCGCCAGGTTCATCGGCGCAAACTGCACCATCTCCCGCAGCAGCGGACGCACCTTGTAGTGTTCTTTCTCGTGGGCGGACGCGCGCGCCGGCTCCAGGGTAAAGTAGCGCTCCAGTTGCACCGGAGAAAGATTTTCCAGCGCGCGCCGTGCATACACTCCGCGGTCGGCCCGCTCCAGCGCTTCGCGGCTGATGTCGGTGGCCATGATCTGGCAATCCGGACGGGTGCGTCCGAAGAAAGACTCGCAGTAGCTAAGCGCAATCGAGTAGGGCTCTTCCCCGCTGGCGCAGCCCGCGCTCCAGAAGCGGTAACTCTGCTCGCGCTCCCAGAATTTCCGGTCGCTCAGCTCCGGCAGCACGTTCTGTTCAAAGGCTGTAAACAGTCCGGGATAGCGCAGGAAACGCGTCTCCTGGGTCAGCAGCCGCTCCAGCATGGTGTCGTATTCCACATTCGACTGGCGCACCAGGCGCAGCAGCTCCATGCCGTGGCGCAGTTGCTTGCGCTGCATGTGCTCCACCACGCGCGAGGTCAAAAAGCGCTCCCGCGACTCGTCAAACACAATGCCGCTGCGCTGCTCGATCAGCGTCTGCAACTCACGGACCTCGTGGTCGCTCAGCACCGGATTGGTCTGCGCTTCGGTCATTCCAGCCTGCTCTTTGCTGCTTCCGCCTCAGCCCTGCGCATGTTGCTCAGCCGTGCGCCATGCTCTTCATCGCGTATTGCCTTGTCCCGCGCAACTCTCTTATCCGCGCCCCGCCGGCGTCGCCTGGTCTTTCTTGCCAGCCGCCGCGGTGGCCTGCACGCGGAAGCCGCTCAAGGTCTCGTTGAGCTGTTCGCTCATCTTCACCATGCGCTCCATGCTGTGCGCCGTCTGCCGCGCGCCCTGCGAGGTCTGCCGCGTAATGCCGCTGATGATCTGCATGGCGTTGGCCACGCCTTCCGTGCCGCGCACCTGTTGCTTGCTGGCCAGTGAAATCTCCTGCACCAGTTCCGCCGACTGCCGCACCACGGCGCTGATCGCCTCCAGAGCCTTGCCCGCCTGGTCGGCCAGTTTGGCGCCCACTTCCACCTCGCGCGTGCCGTCTTCCATCACCACCACGGCCTCGTTCGTCTCTGCCTGAATGGCCTTGATCAGCGCGGCGATGTCCTTGGTGGCCGTGCGCGAATGTTCCGCCAGCTTGCGAACCTCGTCGGCCACCACGGCGAATCCGCGGCCCGCCTCGCCGGCCCTGGCCGCTTCGATGGCGGCGTTCAAGGCCAGCAGGTTCGTCTGTTCGGTAATGTCGTTGATGACGTTGATGATCTCGCTGATTTCCAGCGACCGGTCGCCCAGCGATTTGATCTTCTTCGCCGTGGCCTGCACGCTACTGCGGATGCGCTGCATTCCTTCCAGCGTGTCACGCACGCTGCGGTTGCCCTGCTCGGCGGCGTCCAGTGCGCGGCGGGCGGCTTCGGCGCTGGCCTCGGCGTTGTTGCTCACCTGCTTCATACTCACCGTCAGCTCTTCCACGGCGGAGCTGGTGTTGGTGATCTCGTGATCCTGCTGGGTGGCGCCCACGGCCATGGCCTCGGCCGCCGTCATCGTCTCGTTGGCGCTGCTGGAGACGTCAATGGCGGCGTCGCGCACGCGGCGCAGCACC
>Ga0302275_10004730_pt1 | contig 13345 bp, 20 predicted proteins | sample III_Bog_N2_2_FD_200229 | JGI IMG/M metagenome (GOLD analysis project Ga0302275, IMG submission 200229) | Peat permafrost microbial communities from Stordalen Mire near Abisko, Sweden - III_Bog_N2_2 | ecosystem: Environmental > Terrestrial > Soil > Wetlands > Peat | place: Sweden: Abisko...
CTTGGGCGTAGGGCCTGCCCGCCAGCTCGTCGGCCAGCATCACGAAGTAGTCGGCGACGATCAGATCCAGCTCGCCGCCGGTCCAATCGGTTCCGTACCTGGCTTCTTCTTCGCTCATGGGAGGGTCAAGCCAGGATAACCGTCCCGCCCGGTGCTGTGGATTGTTTCGCCTTTTTTTTCGCCTATACTGAAGCGCATGCGCGACAGGAACGGCCGACACCGCGTGTATCTGTACTTCCAGTTCCGCCAGGGATGGCAATGTCAATTCCTGGAGCCGGATCTCAAGACTTCCCTGCCCCGCAAACCGGTGTTGGCCGATTCGGAGAAGCTGATTGGGCTTGTCGAGCGTGGCAGCGGGCTGCCGGATCTGGCCAGCCGTCAGGCTCTCGACCAGGCGATCGCGAAGGGACGCGGCGGAGTCTTCCTCGAGCTCACCCCAGAGCAGTACGCGCGGCTGCAACACCACGATAGAGCGACGGATTCATAATCCGCGGTGCCATGCCCACCGGCTGCCGGGCGTGCGGACCGGTTATGCCGCGGAAACCGAAGTGCCCGGCGCCGGTATTCGCGGTCACAGCCCGGCTTCAGACACGGCGCTATCGTCTCAACATGACCAGGAAAGCTGTATTCACGGGCAAGGTGTACCGGCAGCCCAAGCCTGGGGAAGGTTTGCAGCCGGGCACAGTGGACTGGGAACTCGCGCGGAGGCAGGCCAGAGCTCAACGGCGCCGCGAGGATAAGGCTTTTGATCAAAGAATGGCGGAGACGGATGAGCTCGAGCCTAAGGGGTTCTGGCGGGTATTCGATGCCATCGTGGGCTTCTTCAGAATTTCGAATTAACCGGGATCACTCCCTCAGGCGGCGATCTCCGCTATCTCCTCGAGGTCGATGTCACGGATGGTCAGATTCGCTCCGATGCAATAGATGGCGTAGCGCACGCCGAGATCTTTATATCCCGCCGGCACCGGCAGATCGACCGGCTCTTTGAGGCTTGTCAGGTACGCATTCGCGAGCCTGACCGCCTGTTTCTTCGAATAGGCTTTCACGGAAACGACCAGGCCGGCCACACCCGTGTTTGAATTGCCCGCATCGAATGTGAACCGCTTGAGCGTCTTTGCCTTCTTTGGCTCTTGCTTCTTCGCAGTTTTCAATTGTTCCTCCGCGCCAGCGGGTTCCAGGCCGCTGGCTGCTTTCGCAGGCTAAGATCCGGCGGTTGGGGCGGGTTGCGGTTTTCGATTCGCGGTTCAATGTATATCCCTTCTTGTAGACCAAGGAATAGGGATAACGAAGAACGGGGCCGCCTGCGGATCCGGCTATCCGGATTGTTCCACCGCTTCGCCGGCTCGCGTTTCCCGCCGGGCGACGAGTTTGAAATGCTGCTTCCTTCGCTCAGATCCCGCCCGCCAGGCGGTGCCGTGCGAAAGCCTCGGCGCTGGGCCAGTCGGGCGCGATGTACAAGTCTTCCGACTTCCCTTCCCTGCTCTCGGTGACCACAAAAAACGAGTACAGCACCGGGCTCTGGCGCACATCCTCGCGCGCGGCATCGCTAAGTTCCCGCCACAGGAAGTCTTCATACTCGGCGCCGCCCGGGTCCGGGATATCTCCGGGGTCATAGTTGCCTTCGATGTCCAGAGCCGCGGCGAGAGCCTTCGTGGCTTCCTCGCCGATAGCGCCGAACACCTCGCGGGCGTAGGAGCGGTCGTAGGTCTTGATAACCTCGACACGCCTGTTCCCCGCCACATGCTCGAAAAATGTTTCCTGCTGCGGCAATGCGTCCTCCGGATGCACATGCACCTCGTTTCATCCATTATGCTTCCGGCCAGCTAAATCCCACCATCACCGGTCGATGACGTGGGTTCGGGGCTCCAGAGAGCGGCGACGGTAAACAGCTTGCCTGGTACGCGAACCGATTTCTTAATGATCGAATGTCCGTGGCGCCGCATGATCAAGCCGGTAAAGTAACCGACAAACTGCTTGGCGGAGTCGAACTCGGCCGGATCGCTCTCCCGCAGAGGCTCAAGGATCGGCGACAGCTGAGATACCAGAGCGGCCACGGCCGGAAATCCTTCCCGTGAAAAAGCCCGAAACTCGACATACCTATCCGGCGTGTCGATGATGTGCGTGAGTTCCTGCCCCAGGGTGGTGTGTCCAAAACTTTCAAAACGAGATGTCATTTGCTCCTCTTTTCAGTGTTTGTGTTTGTTAGGTTGCATATTGTTACCTAACATATTGCAACCTAACATATATCAACAAAAAAGGGCAAGCTCCCTGGCCAAAAAATTCGCGCCTCTTTCCGGCCTTCCTCGACAAGCAGAGCGGCGCGTGGGGAATGCGACTCCAGACGCGTAGAGCAATGTCCTATAAGAGGCTCTACCGGGGTAGCTATAAGCCCCCGTACAGGGAGCCCTAATGGGGTCTCTCCACGCGTAGATATTCATGTACACGCGCGCGTGTATAAGATATTTAATATCAATAATTTAACATTGATTTATGCCGATTTTTCGGATATGCTCTTGGACATTGGAGGGGTAAGAAAATGGACCATCGACTGCAGCCGACACTCGAAGCCGTGGAATCGACAAGAAGCAGGAATTGGACCTGGGACTCTTACCGAAACCGCCGCGGTGTACCAGGAGTCTGGATCCTGATTTCGTACGCCGGGCAGTTTCACAGGATTTCGATCCACAACTGCCCGCGGCGGCCGGAACCAGAGGAGCTGACCGAAGTGATCAAGGGCATCAAGCAACTGGACAGCGATCGCACCTGGTTTTACGAAAACCGGAGGGGACTGCCTGGGTTTTCAACCACGGCCAGGAGCACCGTTCCGTTTCAGGGCTCGGCATCGCGCGCGGTTATGATCAGCCGGTCGCATGAATTCACCGCGCGAATGTGACCGATGTGGAGAATTTGCAGTCTGGCGTATGGGAAGCATAAGCGCGGTTCCATACCGGACGGCGCCCACTGCTGAGACCCGGTTCTCGTCTCGCCGCGCGTCTCCACCAGGCTGCAAACCGCTTCCTCTTCCCTGCCCGCTCACTGCGCATCCTCATCGGCGAGTTCGCGGGCGACTTTGGGGATTAGCGCCACCCAAGCCGAACCGGAGCGATCAATGGCTTCCGGAATCGTATAACCGTACTCGGTCAACCATTCCGGCCGATTGAGGACTAGTGCAACCGCAACCTTTTCGCCGGTGGACATTACACCCCATGCTTCACGGCCGCCTCGCTTCGCGTCACGCGCTTTGCCGATTAGGTGGCGATACACGTCGTCACTCATGACTCTCTCCCTCGGGCTGCACCACGACCTCGACTCTTTTGATCCATGATCAACCTTTTAAAGGAGGTGTATCTGGATAAATTTCCGCCGGTTTAGGTTCACCACCCCATATTGGCAGCCTGGTCTCGATGACGAGACCAGGCTGGCTGTTACTTCTTTTTCCTGGGTGCCTGGGCAAGATCTGACGCGATGGGCCCGCGGTCCCGCTTGGGAGTCGCGGTGTTGCGAAGATCCTTGCCCGCCTGCGATGCGGTTTTCTTTGAGGTGGCCATGGAGAGAGGTTAGGATTGTTCTTGCGTTTTGTCAATTCATATGTAATTTTATTAGTAATGGCCGCTAATATCACTCCGCCTCTTTTCACGTGCGAGACCGATCCCGGGCTGATCGTCTCAGATCTGGAACCTTTGCTGAGCGCTGTTTATGAGGCCTTTGAGGTGGCGCTGCCCCACATCGAGCAGCTCATCGAGCGGGAGGGTTTCGAGCGGACGCCGGCCCTGTTCAGCCACCTGGTCCGGTGCAAAGCCAAGGCGCATCTCCTCGCCTTCGATTGCCGGGACGAGGACCAGCCCCAGATCGAACGGGTGATGCTCGACGGCCTGGCGCTTGAATATCGCGGCTTGCGCTTCCGTATCCTGAAGGGTTCCGTGCTGCCCACAGCCCAAAGCACCCAGCGCCAGTGGTTCTATCAGCAGGAACTGCCGCTCTGGACGCCGGACATGCCGGCGCCGGCTCTCCGGTCGCTTGTGATCCTCTGGGACACCGACAGCGCCTGGCAATTCAGCCATTTGTACCTGGTCGCGCCAAAGACGGGCGACGAGCGGACGGCGGAAGCCTACTGGCAGGTCGAAATCGGCCATCCCGCCGAGGGCATTGCGGCTCAGCCTGGCTCCGCGGGGCCGGACTCGGGCGACCTTGACAACGTGCGGCCGCGGTCCGCACCGTTGGTAGTGGGCAAGGGTGAATGATCTTCGGCGAAAGAGTGAAACAGGCGCGTGAGCTTCGCGGCTTCACGCAGACAAAACTGGCGGAACTGCTCAAAGTCACACAGGGCCGGATCGCGCAAATCGAAGGGGAATTCCGGGACGCCGCCGATTCGGTTATTGCGGAGATCGCATACCATACGGATCTTCCCCTCTCTTATTTCAGCAAGGCGCCCGTGAACCGGCTGACCGCCGGTTCCCTGCTCTTCCGGGCGCGGACTTCGATCAGCAAGCGGGAAGTGACGCAGTCGCTGCGGGACGCCGAGCATGTCTTCGGCCTGGCCGAGTCTATGGCGCGGGATCTGGATATCCCCGTTTCCCTGAGGACGCTCGAGGGAGACCCGCGCGAGGCTGCGCGGAAGACGCGATCGCTGCTTGGACTTCCAGCAACGGAACCGGTGCGTGGCCTCATCCGCGCACTTGAAGGCGCGGGCGTATGGGTGCTGGCCATTCCCGCTCTCAAGGGCCGCGACGCTTTCTGCTGCTGGGCCCAGGTGGACGGCCGTGAGATCCCCGTCATCGCGATATCGCCTGGCTGTCCCGGCGACCGCCTGGCCATGAACGTGGCTCACGAGCTGGGGCACCTGGTCATGCACAAAAACTCGCTCGGCCGGCTCCCGGCGGAACTCGAGAAGGAGGCTTTCGCCTACGGCGCGGAGTTGCTTATGCCCGAAGCCGGAGTCCGGCCCGACCTGCAGCCCCCGGTTTCGCTGACGCGGATCTCCCGGCTGAAGCCGAAATGGGGCGTGTCCATTCAGGCGCTGGTCCGCCGCGCCTACGATCTGGGCGTGATTTCGGAGCGGCAATACCGCTACCTGTTCATGCAGATCTCCTCGAAGGGCTGGCGCACGGACGAACCCATTCCGATCGCTCCTGAAAAGCCGCGGCTGCTGAAGAAAATGGCTGAAGTGCTCTACGGCTCTTCCCTGCCCCTGGACCGTATCGCGGCCGCCGCCGACATGCTGCCGGCCGAGGTATCGCGCATTCTTGACCTGTACGCGGACGCGGAACAGCCGCCGCTGCGCGCGAAGTTGCGAATCGTTTCCTTTCCCGCTCCATCGCGCATACGGAAATAAGTGATGGGTAGGGCTGGACCGGAGGCCCGCGGCCTCTTCCCGGGGCTTTTCCGCTTGAACCAGCACCATCCTAATCGCCAGGCTCAAAAGCCGGACCGGCCCAACCTTAGACAGGCAGCTTTTGTTTTTGTTCTTGCGCGGGTGGGTGCGGGAGGGCGCTAGCGCCTCCCGCTGTAGAGCGAGCGTTAGCTCGCCGGCTCGCCTCGTAGAGGCGCTCCTTTTTTGCGTAGCGAAGCGGAGCAGGGATGCATTTGGGACTTTCTCCACAGATTTGGGGAGGGTACTACCGGAAAGACTATCGGAATTTAACTATAGGATTCTCCTACAAAGTGGCCGTGGGTTTTACCTACAAAGTGGCCGTGCTTATCCCTACAAAGTGGCCGTGGATAAATTTCAGAAACCACAGGGTTTTCAACATCTCCCTACAAAGTGGCCGTGGTTTATTTGAGGAGCTTCCGCACAGGCGGCGGGCTGTTGTAGAGGGTCAGCCCTTTGGCTGGCTTCTCGCGCCAGACATAGCTTCCACCCTGCGAATAAACGCGCGGTGGCCTTGGGTCTTCGTCGTCCACATGGGCGGCTCTGTAGACCGTTAGAACCTCTTTCAAGGCCACCCGGAAGACGCGCCGGAAATTGTCTATGCGTTCGGGATCGTACCCCTGTCCGAATTGCCCGTGTAACGCCAACCATGAAACGCGGGCCGGCTTCCCTGCCGGAATCCGGTGGAGTCGCTGTGCAAGCCAAGTGTAAATGTCGAGGGCCAGGGCGCTATGCGATAACGCCGCGATGTGCGTTTCGTCGAGCGGTACGGCGTGGTTCATCAGGCTATTGAAATACTCATGTGAAAGCGAAATGGTGGATGGCCATAAGACGCGCTGCCGGTCATCCTTTGGAAACCAAACGTCGAAAGCTGTCACGATTTGGGAATTGACGGTGACGGCGTGGCCGTCGCGGACAACGCCCAGACGGATCGACGAAGCCGAAAGCCTCGCGAGCTGGTCTTTCACCACGCGCATGTTGCGGCCCTTGGAATCCAGTTTGAGAACCTTCCGCACAAATTTAGAAAGCGTGTCCTCGACTTCAACGTTCGGCGATTCCGTGACAAGCGCCCGCTGGTTGATGTGCATGAGAACCATGCGGCATTTCGGGCCGAATGGAAGCCCTACTGGTACAAAGCGCCCTAAATCGGGGTGCATTGCCTTCCCTGCCATGACCTCTAGCTGAACATCGCCGTTACTCCGCTCCCACGTCCGGGCATCATCGCCGGGATCGCGGTACGGCAAGCTGGTCTGACAGAAAACGGTGTGCTGGTAGAGAAGCGTTTGCAGGTCTGGCTGTTCCACACTGAACGCGACAGCGTTGATCAGGCGTTGCTGGATGGGCGTCGGCCCCGTGGCTCGGCGTTTGATCTGCTTCAACAGCTTCGGCGTCACAATGTTGCCTAGCTGCGTTAGCTCGCCCTGCCCTTCTTTTCGCTTTGTCATTCCCTGCCCTTTCCTGTAGCAATGTATACAGGTATACGAGTATGCAAATTACTGCGCGGAGAACTCGGCAATCTCCGGCTTACCTCGCTTCGCAAAAACCGTGTTGATGCCTTCGGCCAATAGCGCCTGTATAGTCGTGCGTTCCTGGGCGGCTATGATCTTGAGCGCGGTTTGAACCTCCGGGGCGAAATGGCCTCCTACCAACACGCGCCCCTCGCGGGAACGAACGGCGGCAGGATTTGCGGCTCTCGCCGGTACCACAGCAATGCTGGCAGATTGATGATTAAGTCCTTGCGTGAGCGGGTTCGGCTTTGGCATTCACCCTCCTTTGGGTGTCGATGAATTTACATGTATACGTGTATAGTTGTAGCGTTTCGTCTGCCGCCTTGCCGTTGCGCTCGTATTCAGCGGCGACCTTGCCAACATTCCCGGCATGTCGATGCGCGGCCCGCAGATGAACGATAACCGGCGCGACTGTAAAGCCCTGCTGCCGGATGAAGTCGGCGGCATTGATCCCCTCGCTGCCCTGTACCGGCGCTTTGTTGACGACAACGAAGTAGGGCGCGTTGCCCGCGATTTTGAGAAGGTCGGCCAGCTTACTCAGAGTTTCCATTGCAAAGACGTGCGGCTCCATGGGTGCAACTACAACATCCGCACGACGAGCGGCCTCGGCTGCCTCCGTGGAAGAATGCGGAGGCGTGTCGATCACGATAAAATCGACGCCCTGGCCCTTAGCCTGCTCAATGCTCGCCGTAATTCGGGATGCGTGAGTAGGGACAACCCAAGGCCGCTCCTCGGTGCGCCGGTCAGTCCATTTCGACGCGGTAGCTTGCTGGTCAACGTCCAGCACGGCAACGCTATGCCCCTCACGGGTAGCTGTAACCGCAAGATCGAGTGCGAGAGTCGTCTTACCCACCCCGCCTTTTTCAGCCACGACAGCAACGATGTACATGTATACACCTATACGATGCGACAGTCCTACTCGTATATAAGCAGATCCGAGCAGGGAAGGGAAGTGCCTAGAGGAGTTCTCCGTGCGGCTTGCAAATTCGCTTTTTCTTCCCTTATACTGGCAAAAAGGGAGTGCCCATCATCACCCGCAACTTCTAAGTACATATACCCTACTTTCGGCCACATCTTGCGGAATCCAAGGTGAGCAACCACAACGTGAAGTATGAGTATTGCGGTTATCAACCCGGCGCCGAAGCGTAGAGCTAGTGACTACATTCGTCACCTTCCCGCTCGCAATCTTCATCACGGAATTCGCCTCGCGGAAAGCAAGGGCTTAACGCTCAACACGTTCGTCTCGCTCAACTTCTCTCTGACAGACTGCCCTGCGCCGGAAACGGACACTTCCTTTCAAAAGCTCCGCACGATCTTCACAAAGTGGGTAACGCGACCTCCAAAAGACAACAACTCACCAAAAGCTCCGCCGACGTTCGTTTGGGTGATCGAAAATCAGTGCGAATGCCTCAACGCTCACTGGCTTGTTCATGTTCCTGCCGGTCGGCTGTGCGAGTTCAGGGCCAAGCTATCAACCTGGCTCGAACGTGCGGCAGGGCAGGTCTACAGTGACAAGGCTATTGATATTCGCCCAGCTCAACACCCCACACGGATAGGCAAATACATGCTCAAGGGCATGTATCCTTCGCTCGCGAGAGATTTCGCCATCCGCCCGGAATATCAAGGGTGGGTCACAGGCAGGCGCATCGGCCACAGCAAGAACATTGGCCCCGTCCAACTCGCCCGCATGCGGAGCCTAGGCAAGCACCCTCCCGCAAGCCGGTGGATTCATGGCAAGTACAAGCGAGCTATGCCGTAAACGGCCAAGGCAGGGAATCCGCCCGTGGCTCTCGTCCCTTTCGAGTTCTTGCCCGCACACGTTGAAATGCAAGTTTATGCAGTAGCCTTGGTGCGCCAGTAAAACTGCCTTTAGGAATTGGCACCTGTGCCATACTAGGAAAATTCGCTATATTTTCGCTACGTGCGTGTCGAAAATCATTGACCGCAGCTCTGTACAAGTACGACTATTAAGAAGAATCCGCGGAATGCCGCGGAACGCTGCGGACGGTGCTCATGGGCAAGGATGGCAAAGATTCGATGCGCGTCACCACCACGTTGACAAGGGCGCAGCATAACGCCGTTGAGCGCATCGCAAATCAGAACCATGTCAAGGTGGCGTGGGTGATCCGTCAGGCTGTTGAGCGCTTGATAGAGCAGGCGGAAGGTGGTCCTCTCTTGCCGCTCGATTGGAAGTGAGGGAGGGTATATGCGCAGCGTCGAGTTATTCAGTGGTTGCGGCGGCCTGGCCCTCGGTACGGCCAGAGCCGGATTCGATCACGAGCTGATGGTCGAGTGGAATGCCGATGCTTTCGCCACATTGAGCTTAAACAAGGCCAATGGCGTCGAACACGCGCGAGATTGGCCCTTCATTCGCGAGGATGTGCGCGAAGTCGATTGGACCGCCTTCGCTGGAGAGATGGACCTTGTAGCAGGTGGACCACCATGTCAACCGTTTTCGATTTGTGGCAAACATCAGGGACATGATGACGTGCGCGACATGTGGCCCGAAGCCATCCGGGCTGTTCGCGAGCTGCGTCCACGCTCCTTTCTGTTTGAGAACGTGCGTGGATTGGCGCGCCCCGCTTTCACCAGCTATCTCGCCTGGATCAAGTCCGCATTGATGGATCCAGCCGCCCCGCGCCGCGAAGGTGAAGGACACGAGGAGCACCTGGCGCGCCTGATGCGGCGTAGAACCGCTCCTGAATACCGCGTTCTCGTCCTGAAGGTGAATGCAGCAGATTTTGGAGCCGCGCAAAAGCGTAACCGCGTTGTGGTGGCCGGCGTTCGTGTCGATCTTGAAGTGGACTTGCTACCGCTTACACCAACCCATAGTCGTGAACGGTTGGTATGGGACAAATGGGTGACTGGAGATTATTGGCGACGCCACGGGATGCGTGCTCCTTCCATGCCTGATGCGGATCGTGCCCTTGCCAAGCGGCTAAGCGCTAATGGCGAGGTTCCTGCCACCCACCCTTGGCGCACCCTTCGTGATGCAATAGTCGGACTCGGAGACCCAAACGGAGAAAATTGGCACGTGTTTCAACCTGGCGCGCGAGTTTATCCTGGCCACACCGGCAGCGTTCTAGATGAACCCGCCAAGGCTTTGAAAGCAGGGGACCATGGTGTCCCAGGCGGTGAAAACATGATGGTCCTTGATAACGGAGCCGTTCGCTATTTCACTGTTAGGGAAGCGGCTCGCCTTCAGGGTTTGCCTGACGAATGGAGTTTCGCGACGTCTTGGACCGAAAGTATGCGGCAGATCGGGAACGCGGTGCCTGTCCAACTATCCGAAACGATCGGCGGATGGATGGCTGATACATTGCAAGGCGCGAGGCGGCTTAGGGCGGCCTAAATGACAGAAACTAGCAAGCCCACCCCACAAGCACTCGCACTGAAGCTCCGCAATGACCTTGAACGGCTGTTGAAGGACGCTCGTGACCTCGAATTTACTCCCAGAGGTCGATCCCTTTTATCCGTGGAAATTCAAAAATCCGCTGCTGCCCTCAACGCTTTGGTGGCGGAGATTGATCCGATTGACCGACCTTCTGCCGTTTTCGATCCTGGGAACCCACGTACTGTGGGATTCTTCGTTGCATTGGCGTTGAGTGCGCAACCCCGTAGACCTCTAGCCGCTTTAAAAGATTTCTATGGCACAGGGGTATATGCGCTCTACTACAAGGGCGACTTCGCCCCGTACCAACCCATATCAGGCTCGGAGACTCCTATTTACGCCGGCATGGCGGTGTACGAGCCCAACGATCGTCAAGGTCTTTCCCCATTGGGAACGAGCTTAGCGACGCGTCTTGGGGAACACAAAAAGAACATTCAACGCGCTGGCGAGACTTTGAACATTGACGATTTCGACTATCGAGCGTTGGTTGTACAGAGTGGATGGGAAGGTCCCGCTGAAACACACCTCATTCGCATGTTCCGTCCAATCTGGAACAAAGAAATGAAGATCCTTCAAGGATTCGGAAAGCACGGAGATAGTGTTACGACTCGTGCAAACAAGCGTTCTCCTTGGGATACGCTTCATGCGGGTCGTAACTGGGCGGCCGGAGAGGGCCAGATCGACAAGAAGACATCCGCGCAAATTGAACAGGAGCTTGCTGCTCACTTCGAAAAGACTACTGTTTATAAGACTTTCGACTATGTGTTCGCCGCATTCGTATCTGGACTGAAGCAGTCCAAGTAATGAAGCGCTAACAATGGGTTCCATTTATGCCCATGAAGAAGACGCGCAAGAATAAGCGCCAACTCCCTAAGTCCGCGCCACTCACTCGTTCCCAGGTCATGTCTCGCGTGCGGAGCAAGGACACTAGACCCGAGCTGTTGGTGCGCCGCGCCCTATGGGCTGCTGGAATTCACTACCGGCTACATCGCAAAAACATACCGGGAAATCCAGATTTGGTGTTGGCTGGTCGACACGCGGTGGTGTTTGTTCATGGTTGTTTCTGGCATCGCCATGAAAGCTGCCCTCGTAATCGTACCCCCAAAACTCGGGTCGAATGGTGGACCGCCAAACTCGCTCGTAACAGGGAACGCGATTTTGAGGTCCGCTCTCTCTTGGAGGCCTCCGGGTGGCATATTTTTATTATCTGGGAATGCGAGGTCGAACGCGCGGAGTGCTTAGCCGCATTAATCGCAGAACTGAAGTCTCTCGCGTCCGTAGAAAATCGCTCTTAAGTAGCCACAAGAACTTTCGACTTTCTCTCTTCCTGAATCCCCACAGACAGGCTTTCACCCCTTATATGGAGGGAGAAATTGAACAGACCGCATGGCCCTTCTCTCGTGCCAGGAACTTAGGTCTCAAGAGTCAGCCAGGCCATCTGTCCGGGCCCGCGCAGACCGATAAGCATGGTCGCTAAGGTTAATGCCGAGATTTTTTGTTCGGCTAAACCAGCTCTTTTATAGCTTTAAAGCTATTGATTTTACTGGCTTTATTTTTAAAATCCTCGAAATCCGTATATATAGGTCAGAAAGGAAGGGTACGCCCATGTCGATTTTGAGCAATTTAGATTGGAACGCCATACGGGATCACTACGACCAGAGAGTGGATGTGCATCTCGAAATGGAGCGCCTGTACAAGACCGCAAAGAAGTCCAAGTCCCAATTCGCTGACTTGGCACTCGGTATATCGGACCCGGCGGGCAACTATAGCGCCGACCGGTACAAGTTTGGTCCCGCGATTCTGGAGGCGAACAAATACATGGGAAGCTATCAAGCCGTCTACAACCTTGCGGGGAAGTTTATCCCCGTGACCGATGCGGCGAAAGAAGTGCCGGCTCTGATCAGGAAAGCCAACCTGAAGTATTTGGCAATATCCGTGGGGTCGGAGACCGCCTGCATGATGAATCCCCGGAACTGCTGGGTGGGCAACGCGCGCACGGTTTTCGCTTACATCGGATGGGACCAGGGGCTGGACAAGGCAGTGGAAGCCCACGATTTATTCGCGGACAGATCGCCCGGATCGGAAGCCGACTATTCACTTTGGGAGGAATACTATCCCTTACTCGGGAAAGCCCTTTCGGAAATCGCCGCCGAAGGAGTCAGGCTCGCTCGCCAGGAAAATGCCTTGCCAGGAGACATCATTCCATTTCTGTGGGCCGATGCAATAGCCTCCGCGGCCTATGACTGCTACGCCCTGAGAAAAGCCTGACCGGGTCCCGCTGGTGACTGAATATTCGCTGGCAGCCGCCTAAGAACAAACTACGAGGTGCTCTTAGTAGAGCCCCCTGACGGGAGCTCCACTAAAGGAGTCCTATGGACTACAAACTCTATTGCCTTAACCGCCAGCTCGATTTGCTCTGCACTCGTGTGGACCGTATCGGGCCGGGAGCGTGCCGGAACTCGTTAATCCGGCGCATCGAAATCCTGAATATCTGTCACCATCTGCGGCTGGCCGAACTGGCCGCAGCCGGGAACTGACGACGACAGGCTTAACCCCGGAGGGGGATGAGGCTGGCATTGCTCGTCCTCCCCGAAATTTCGTGACTTCGCCTTCGCCAGCTAAATACCAGCGGGAGGTGACGCCATGAAGATAGATATACAAACAGTGATTGCTATGATCCACCTTGCGCTTGCGCTGGCTGAGTTCATTCAAAATAACCGCCGCCGCTAACAGGCTGGCATCGCGCAAGAAGCCGTGGCTCACAAAGCCACGGCTTCTTGTGTGTTGGTTACTGGCTATTGGCGAAAGCCGGTGCCGGCACAGCCAGCGCAGGGCACAGACAGGGTGTGCGTCGCGTCGAAGGGAACCTTGCCGGTCCCGTCGCAATGCGGGCAGATGGTGCGAGGAACAGCCTTGCCACCGGCAGTACGGCTGAAGGTGGCGGTCGACGTTGCGATGTACTTGTTCTGCATCATGTCTCCACTGTGCGCTCACCCGCGGGTCTAACCAAAGGCTCGGCCCAAGCAGCGTGCGTTTTAGCCTGGGCCGGGAAGTGCAGGTGACCTACTCCGCTTTCAC
>Ga0302275_10004734_pt1 | contig 13338 bp, 7 predicted proteins | sample III_Bog_N2_2_FD_200229 | JGI IMG/M metagenome (GOLD analysis project Ga0302275, IMG submission 200229) | Peat permafrost microbial communities from Stordalen Mire near Abisko, Sweden - III_Bog_N2_2 | ecosystem: Environmental > Terrestrial > Soil > Wetlands > Peat | place: Sweden: Abisko...
GCTGGGTGTGGCGCGGGAGTTGGCGGAGCGCAAGGCGCAATGGCACGGAACGGTGATGGTGATTGGGCAGCCGGCGGAGGAGGCAATCGGAGGCGCGAAGGCGATGCTCGCCGACCATTTGTATGAGCGGTTTGGACGCCCGGACTTTGTGGTATCAGAGCACGACTCAAACGACGTGGCGGCAGGAACGATCGCGGTAAAGGGGGGTCCGCTGCTGGCCAGCTCAACTTCAATCGACGTTACGGTTCGAGGCATTGGCGGGCACGGCTCTGCTCCGCAGGCAGGCAAGGACCCGATCGTACTGGCGGCAGAGTTTGTTTTGGTGGCGCAGACTATCGTGAGCCGACAGGTGGATCCGCAGGATCCGGCGGTGCTGACGGTGGGGACGATTCATGGCGGGACGAAGAACAACATCATTCCCGACGAAGTGACGATGGGACTGACGCTGCGAACCTATTCGATGGGAGTGCGGGACCAGATTGTGACGGCGATCAGGCGAGAAGCGAACGGGCTTGCGGAGGGTTATGGGATTCCGGCGGACCGGATGCCGACGGTGACAGTTACGAGGAGCAACCCGCCGACGCTGAACGATGCGGCACTCGCGGAGCGAATGAGGGCTTCGGGGATTGCGGCGCTGGGCCAGGATGCGCAGGGCCGGGATCGCGTGGTGGAGGCGAAGGCGATCATGGCGAGCGAGGATGTGGGACTGTTTACGCTGGACGGGAAGATTCCGGGGGCGATGTATTGGCTGGGCGCTGCGGATGCGGAGAAGCTGGCGGAGAGCCGGAAGACAGGAGTACCGCTGCCAAGCCCGCACTCGGCGCTGTTTGCGCCGGTGTATGCGCCGGCGATCAAGACGGGGGTTGCAGCGATGACGGGGATGGCGCTGGATCTGCTGAAATGAGCACCTAGTGTGCGGCAGACGTGGCTGCGCGGCCAGAGGAGATTCTGGCTTCCCAACCTAACCGCAAGGAACCGCGGTTAGGATGGGGCACCCGGCACGTTGGGCTAATTGAGAAAAGACCGCGAGCAGATTACTTTGCTGGGTCGACGAGGGCACCGTAGACGGCGCTGCGGCTGAGGTATTGGAGGTTGGGTTGGCCGGGACCGCCGGAGCGCTGGATCATTCCGATGAAGACGACATCGTTGGTTGGATCGACCCAGAACCAGGTTCCGGCAGCGCCATCCCAGAAGAAGGTTCCCTTGCCTTCAGGGAGATTGGCCTCGGGCGGGTCGAAGACGACGGCGCAGTTGTATCCATATCCGAAGCCTGGACGCATGACCTGGGAGCCGATCTTGAACTGGCCGGTGAGGAGCTGGGTGGGGACGTGGTTGGAGGTCATGAGATGGACGGTTGCGGGGGCGAGGATGCGCTTGCCATCGAGCTCGCCGCGATTAGCCATCATCTGGGCAAAGCGGTAGTAGTCTTCGGCGGTGGAGACGAGGCCGCCGCCACCGGAGGGCGCAGTGGGTTGCTTGGTGAAGTCGCGCTCGACGGTGCCGGGGTTTGTGGCGGCAACGAGCTCGCCTTTTTCGTTGCCCCTGTACATGGTGGCAAAGCGGGCGAGCTTGTCGGCGGGGACAAAGAAGCCTGCGTCGCGCATATGAAGCGGCTGGGTGATGTGGTCGCGGACGAAGTCGGGGAGAGACTGGCCGGAGAGCTTCTCGACGATGTAGCCTTCGATGTCCATGGAGACGGAGTAGGTCCAGCCTTTGCCGGGCTGATAGAGGAGCGGGATCTTGGCCAGCTTATCGATCATCTCCTGGAGGTTTTTTGCGGCGAGCGGGTTGGACTCGCGGTACATGCGGTCGACGGGCGTATCGCCAAAGAAGCCATAGGTGAAGCCGGCGGTGTGGCTCATGAGCTCGTGCATGGTGGGGGCGTGGTCAGGGTCGACGAGGATCATTTTTCCGTCGGCATCGACGCCGTTGTAGACCTTGAGATGGGCGAACTCGGGGATGTATTTGGAGATGGGATCGGACGGGAGCCACTTGCCCTGCTCGTAGAGGATCATCATGGCCACGCCAGTGATGGGTTTGGTCATGGAAAAGTCGCGGAAGATGGTGTCTTTGGTCATGGGGGTGTTGCTGGCGATGTCGCGCAGGCCGTAGGTGCGATAGTCGACGATTTTTCCGTGGCGGGCGAGGATGGTGACGATGCCGGCGATCTGTTTCTTGTCGACGGCCTGCTGCATGATGGCGTGGAGGTTCTCGAGTCGCTGGCTGGAGAAGCCGACAGACTCGGGCTTGACGACGTTGAGGTCGAGGGCGTGATGCGCGGCGGCCACTGGGGCGGCAGGCTTAGGTTGCTGGGCGTGGGCCATGTTGAGGCCTAGGGCCAGGACAAAGGCGGCAAGCATCAAGCGAAATAGGCGGGCGTGGTGGAGAGATTTCATGGGACTCCCTCGTGATTCGGAGCGGCTCAAGTGGCCCCGGAGTGGAACAGACTTTATAGCACTCGGCGGTGAGGGTTGACACGACGGTTATTTCGATAGACTCAGCGATAGGGAGTATCGATGGCCGGGAACGAAGCTGTGGCTAGATGGCAGGCGGTTCTTCTGTGGACAATGGTTGCGCTATATATGGGGGGGCGAGTGTGCCAACAGTATCCCGGGCCGGTTCCGGTGCTGGTAATTGTTGCGTTGCAGGTTGTTCCGCCGGCGGTTTTCGCATGGGTTCACGGGGGCATCGTCTACGGGGTGCGAGGGATGGTGGTGTTCACCGCGTTTTGCATGGGAGTGGGTGGCTTGTCAGAGAGCCTGAGCCTTCGAACAGGGTTTCCTTTCGGGCACTATTTCTTCACGAGCCTGATGGGCCCCAAGTTTCTGCGGGTGCCTGTTTTGCTGGTGCTGGCGTACGTGGGAATTGGGTATTGCTCGTGGGTGGTTGCTTTTTTGATTCTCGGATACCGTGATAAGCCGCTCGTGGGCTGGCGAGTCGTCGCGCTGCCGTTGCTGGCGAGCGCAGTGATGGTGGCATGGGATGTGTCGATGGATTCGATTTGGGCGACACTTGACCGGGCATGGATCTGGCGGGATGGGGGGATCTACTTTGGCGTGCCGGTCAGTAACTTTATCGGGTGGTATCTGACTGCTTTTCTTTTCTATCTTGGCTTCGCGGTATATCTCAGGGCTAACTCGGACCTAATGAAGCCAGTAAGTTTGAGGTTTTGGCGACTGGCCATTCTGATTTACGGAATCTGCGCGCTGGGAAATCTGCTGGTTTTTCGGAAGGGGCTGTTTCCGGCTTCGGCTGCGGACGCGACAGGAAGAGTATGGGCGACGACGGACATTCTGATCGCTTCGGTGCTGGTGTCTCTGCTGGCGATGACGCCGTTTGCGGTGGTGGCGTGGATGCGGAGCGGAGGCGTTCAGGAGCCTCTGCAGAAGTAGAATTTTGGCTGGGAGAAGATTTGCAGGGGCTGAAGCCCAAGCTTTTTGCAGGCATTATTGGCACGACTGAAGTCGTGCCCTGTTACAGGGCCGCCTTGCGCAGAGGTTTCTTAATAGATGAGCTTGAGGGAGAACTGAATCTGGCGGGAGTTTCCGGCGGTCTTTGAGATCTGGCCGAAGCCGGAGCCAGTGAGGGTGTTGGCGGGCAGGCCCATGTTGACGATGTTGAAGAGGTTGAAGAACTCGGAGCGGAACTGGAGGTCCATGAACTCGGCGCCGGATTTGCGATGGCCGAAGGCGGTGGTTTTGATGAGGGCGAAGTCGTAGTCGTAATAGGCAGGGCCGCGGAAGCTGTTGCGGCCGAGAGTGCCGAAGAAGCCGCTGTTGGGTCCACTTCCGCCGGGGCGATTGATGGGGATGGAAAAGAAGTTGGCGGCGTTGGCGGCACCCTGACCGAAGTAGTCCTGGCGGTTCTGGCGAGCGGTGGATAGGTGGGGTATGGCGACCTGGTTGGGGCGATCAGAGCCAGCGGAGCCATAGCCGGTCTGCTGGATGCCCGAGTAGATGGTGAAGGGCGCGCCTGAGCTGATGCTTGAGATGGAGAGGAGCTCCCATCCGGCAGTGGCTTTGTGGCCAAGTGGGGCAAGCCAGGAAGCCTTGTCGAGATGAAGATCCTGAGCAAGGCTGAGGCCAAAGCCGTTTGTGACATCGAAGGACGAGGGGCCTTTTTCGGGGTGAGTGTCAAAGGGATTCTGCGGAGAGGGTATAGAGACCGCGCCCGTGGAGCCCGTTCCACCTCCCAGGCCACTGAGATCATCAATCGACTTACTCCAGGTGTAACTGGCCTGAATACCAGGACCGCCGTGGCCCATAGTTCCTGAGAGGGACGCCTGCATCGCGTGATAGCTGGAGTGCGATGTTGCGGTGATTACGTTCTCCACGCCGAAGCCGCCGATGACGTTTCCTGCATTGTCAAAGGTGGAGTAGGGAGCAAAGCCGTTGACCGCTCCGGAAAATGCATTGGGATAGCTGATGTGCGGCAGTTTGGTTGCAGCGGTTCCCACGTAGCCGAGATCGCCGGTGAGATTGCCGAATTTGCGCTCGAGGCCGAGGGACCAGTTGTAGAGCGTGGCGTTGTCGAACTTGGCGTCGATCCCGCTAAGGTTGAGGTCACTGACGCCGTGGCCGGGGGTGAGGGCGGCCATCTGCTGCTCGTAGCGGTTTACGTCCATGATGGTGTTTGGGGCGACGGCTTTGGGATTTCCATCAGGGAAGATGTTGGCTCCGGCCAGGGTGTAGACGGTGGGCAACTCGGCGGGCGTGATTTGAAAGCCGTAGTTGACCGGTGCGCCGGGAGCTGCCACAAGCCGCGGGTAGATGACAAAGGGCGTCGAGCCGGTAAGGAAGTTATCCTGCCAGATATTTGGGGGAATGGTCATAACGCTGCCGCCGGCACGGATGAGCAACTTGGCCGGGGCCTGCCAGGAGAGTTGAATGCGCGGCTGCCACGCGTTCCAGTTGGTGGCATAACCCGGCTGTGGGTTAACAACGAACTGCTGGACGCCGTTGATGGTGCGAAAAGAGGAGGTGCGGCGAGCGCGCTCGGAGATGGGGGTGTAAAGGTCCCAGCGGACGCCGTAGTCGAGAGTCAGGCTGGGGTTGATCTTCCATGTGTCCTGGAGGAAGAAGCTCAAGTTCTCGCGGTTGATGGCAGCGGGGCCGATGTGCGCGCCGTTGGAGAATGGCGGAGCGGCGATGGCGACGATATAGGTAAACGAACTTCCGGAGAGAAGACTGGAGAGGGTATCGGGCAATGGATCGCCGGGTTTGAGGTTGTGCTTTCCTGTTTGCGAAGAGATCGGGGTTGTGGCGTAGGCGGTGCCGCCGCCGAAGTCGTATTCGCCGTTGGGGCTGATGCCGAAGTAAGTGGTGTCGCGATTGAGGCGCGCCTCAAATCCGGCTTTGAATGCGTGGTTCGCCGTGGTGAAGGAGACATTCTCGCGGCCCTGGAAGAGATTGCCATAGGCCTGCATTACAGAACCGGCGGCGGAGTTGAAGGCCTCGAACAATCCGTCGTTGAATTTAACGGCAGGGTCGGTGTAGTCGGTGGTGGGAAAGCCGGGCGTGGTGCGCTCGATGGAGATTGAGGACTCGAACATGAGTCGAGGCGTTGCATTGCGGGTCCAGGTGCCGACGACATTGCGCTGGTGGTCGATGTATACAACGCCGAAGGATGGATCGATGGCGGTCTGGTCAGGATTGGTGGTGGGGCCGTTGAGATCGTCGATGTTGAAGCGGGCGAAGAACTGGTCTTTGGAAGAGATCTTGTGGTCGAGGCGGAGGGAGAACTGGTTGGCATTGGTGTCGACCTTGGAGGCGGTGGCGTAGGTACGCGCGCCGAAGGGGCCGGTGGGGTTATTGGGCTGAGGATAACGGGCGAGGATTGCGGCGATCTGGGCGTTAACGGGAACGGTGAGCGTATCCGTGGATCCGTCGGCGTAAGTGACAGGGTCAATGCCTGCGCGCTCGTCTGGAGTGGGAACAGGCATGACCTGAGTGGTACCCAGCACCTGGCGGAAGCCCTGGAACTGGACGAAGTAGTAAGTTGACTTGCGGCCGTCGAAGACGTGGGGGATGTAGATGGGACCGCCGTTGGTAAAGCCGAACTCGTTGCGGCGGAAGGGCGGGATGCGGCCTGGATAGGGGATGGAGGGGTGGTCAAAGTAATTGCGGGCGTCGAGGGCTGAGTTGCGCAGGAACTCGAAGAATGAGCCGTGGAAGCCGCTGATGCCGGAGCGGGTGTGGATGTTTGTGTAGCCGGAGGCGCCGCTGCCGATTTCGGCGGGCATCCAGCCGGAGCTGGAGTCTATGCTTTCGACGGCATCGACGTTGAAGTTGGAGAAGGTGCTGCCGCCCATTTCGGGATCGCTGATGTCAGCGCCGTCCATGGCAAAGGTGGCTTCAACGCCGCGCTGGCCGTTGATGGCGAATTGAGCGGTGAAGTTGGTGGCTCCGTTGGCGTCGGTCATGGTTCCGGCGGCAAGGAGAAGAAGGGAGCTGAAGTCGCGTTTGTTGAGCGGTAGCTCGCTGACGGCCTGGCTGGAGAGCTCTTCGCCGCCAGCGGCCTTTTTGGGCGTTTCCTGGGTGAGGGTGAGCTCGCCACGATCGGAAAGGGTGAGCGCTACGGGAAAGTCTCCGGCTGCGAGGGCGAGAGGCTGCGCGTAGGCGGCCTTCAATCCGTTGACTTCTACGGTGAGGCGGTATTGGCCGGGCGCAGGAGCGGTGAGCTGGAAGGTGCCGTCGGAGCTGGTGGTCGTGTCGAGCGTGGCGGCCGGAGAAGCAAGACGAATCCTGGCGTTCGGAATTGGAGCGTTTCCAGGGTTGCGCAGAACGCCCGAGACAATGGCCTGCGAGGATTGCCGCGGAGACGGCTGGGCCGAAGCGAGAAGCGAGAGGAAGAATCCTGCAACGAAGAGGACCAGAGTGGAGAGAGCGCAAACACGAGGTTGAGGACAGACAAACTTCAGGGGACCCAGGTACAGATTCATCGCCGGTACTTTACTTTCCAATTCTGGTTAGAGGGAGGGCACGGGCTGATTGCCGGGTGGGCGCAAGGCAAGGGATTCAGAGGAGGCCACAACTCAAACAATTCTATTCGTCTGCATTGGGGAGAGAAAGTGTCAGCGGGCACAAGAACTTCTACACTGGGAGGGACCATGAGCGAGCAGACGGGCACCCACGACACGATTGCCGCGATCTCGACGCCGCCGGGACGTGGCGGGATCGGGATCGTGCGGCTGAGCGGGGCGGAGGCGGCGCGGATTGCCGAGGATCTTGTGCGGCTGAAGAGGGCGCTGGAGCCCGGGCGAGCGCAACTGGCGGACGTGGTGGACCGGGAATTCGACGAGGCGGCGCGCGGCGAGACAGAAGGGCAAGCGGCCGAGCGGATCGACGAGGCCGTGGTGACCTTCTTCAAGGGGCCGCACTCGTATACGGGCGAGGACGTGGTGGAGATTGCGGCGCATGGGTCGCCGGTGGTGCTGGAGCTGCTGCTGAGGCGGGCAATTGGGCTGGGCGCGCGGCTGGCTGAGCCGGGAGAGTTTACGCAGAGGGCATTTTTGGCTGGACGGCTGGACCTGACGCAGGCGGAGGCGGTGCGCGACCTGATTGAGGCGCAGACACTGACGCAGGCACGGCAGGCGGCGAGCCAGATGGGCGGGTCGCTGAGCCGTCGCGTTGGTCCGGTGAAGCAGGGGCTGGCGGAGCTGATTGCGCTGCTCGAGGCCGGCATCGACTTTGCCGAAGACGACGTGGAAGTAACGCCCGCCGAAGAGATTGCGCGGAGGATTGGGGAGATACGGCCAGAGCTGGCAGCGATGGAGGCGAGCTTTCGGCGGGGGCGGGTGGTCCACGATGGGCTGACGCTGGCGATTGTGGGCAGGCCGAACGTGGGGAAGAGCTCTCTGTTCAACCGGCTGGTGGAACGGGAGAGGGCGATTGTGACGGCTGCGCCGGGAACGACGCGGGACACAGTGTCGGAGAGGATTGCGCTGGACGGGATTCCGCTTGAGCTGGTGGATACGGCAGGGCTGCGCGAGGGGGTGGAAGAGGCCGAGCAGCTGGGGATCGCGCGGAGCCGCGAAGCGCTGGCAGACGCGGCGCTGGTGGTGGTGGTGGTGGACGCAACCGAGAAGCTGAGCGACGAAGAGCAGGAGCTGCTGGAGTCGGTTGCGGGGCGGCCGGCGGTGGTTGCGGTGAATAAGTGCGACCTGGCTGAGCTTGAATGGAAATCTGGCGAGGTGGAGGGGATTCCGGCGGTTAGGACTTCGGCGCTGACGGGCGAAGGGATTGCGGCGCTGAAGGAGCGGATTCTGGCTCTGGCGACGGGCGGTGCAGCGGCGGAGCCTGGGATGCTTACGAGCCTAAGGCACCACCAGGCGGTGACGACCGCGTTGGAGGCGCTGGATGTGGGGGCCAAAGCGAGTGAGGAGGGGACACCGCACGAGATGATCCTGATCGACCTTTATCGAGGACTGTGGGCGCTTGATTCGCTAACCGGCCAAACCACGGCTGACGATGTGCTTAACCTGATCTTTTCGAGGTTTTGTATCGGGAAGTAGATCGGTCTATTTGGCGCCGGTCATGTTGCGGATGATCTCGATTTCGCGCGGACGGTAGGGCGTGCCGTCCGGGTGGAAGATGTCGTGCTGCCAGAGCATGGGCTGGTCGTGGATGTACGGATGTTGCCACGAGTCCCAGGGGATCCAGGTTTGGCTCTTGCCGGCGACGAGGCCCCAGTTGATGGCGCCGACGTGGTACTGGCGGGCGAGGGGCAGGATGGCATCGAAGGTGCTGCCGATGTTGCGCGCCATGTACTCAGTGCAGATGAGCGGACGGTGGTACTGCTGGAGCAGCTTGACGTGGGCTTCGAAGTCTTCGGGCCAGCCGTAGTTGTGGAAACTGATGATGTCGGATTGCTCGATCTGGATGCGACCGACGGGGGTCATGGTGTCAAGCGATGACCAGTCGCCCTGCCAGACGCCGCTGGTGAGTGGCTGAGTGGGATGGGCCGAGCGGGCCCAGGCGAAGACCTGCGGCAGCAGGCCACGGATGATCTCGTTTTTGTTTTTGGGGTCGCCTTTGGCGTAGGAGGAGTCGTTGCCGTTGTCGGGCTCGTTCCAAAGGTCCCAGGCGAGGATGCGGTGGTCGTTGGCGAAGGCCGAGATGACGCCGCGGGTGTAGGCCTCGAGCTTGGGATATTGCGATGGGTCGTTGAGGACCTCAGTGCCCGGGGCCTGGACCCAGCCGGAATTGTGGACGCCGGGGACGGGCGGGTGCTGGCGGCCGAGCTTGGGGTGCGGATCCCAGCAGGAGTCGAAGAGGACAAAGACGGGGCGGATGTGATGGCGGGCGCAGATAGCGAGGAACTTGTCGAGGCGCTGGGTGAAGCCTTTAGGGTCCTGCTCCCAGAGCAGGTTGTGGAGGAAGACGCGCATGGTGTTCATGCCGATGGCTTCAGCCCAGCCGAGTTCGCGGTCGATGGTGACGGGGTCAAAGGTGTCGGACTGAAACATCTCCAGCTCGTTGATGGCGGTGGAGGGGAGAAAGTCAGCGCCGACGGGCCAGGGCTGCTTGGCGTACCAGGAATGGGCCTGGGACTCGGTCCAGCGAGCGGGAGCGGCGGCCGGAGTGGGGGCCTGCTCGGCGCAGAGGGCGGTGCATGCGATGAAAGCAAGCAAGAGGGCAAAGGATGTGCGGATGGATTGCACGGAAGAGAACTTCATTGCGGCTCCTTGACTGGACGCGAAGGAATGGACGCGAAGGAGCATTCTAATTCGAGCGAGGGGTGGCCGTCGCGGGAGATGTCTGGCGAGCCGTCGTGGAGCGCATTGATTGCCTGCCTGGACGGAGTATCCTCATCCAGGTGGGACGAACATGTCAAAACTTTGGACGGCACAGATCAGAGATCAGGGATCAAAGATCAGAGTGTGCGCCGACGGTGGGTAATTCTACGCAAACTGAAGGGCAGTTTTTAGGGGGCCCTCGCGCAAAGCAGACGAGGGACGGGCGGCGAAGTGGGCCTGTTTTTTGAACCATCGCTCTCGCGGGAATCTACCGGGAACGTCCCGTCTGTCCCTGGGTTTTTGGTCTCTTTTCACCGGGATACCATGACTCCCCGGCCTACACGAATTTTTACAGGTACTAGCGGAATCGAAGGTCTGTGATGCGAATTTGTCTAAGGATCGCGTTGAAGTTAGCTATAGCGCTCTCACTCCCTTGTGTGTCGTACGGGCAAACTGAGGGGACATTCACGATTTCGAATTCGGTCCTTTTGTTCGAGACGACAGAAACATCCATGTCTGGGCAACCACATGAGGACCTCCTCGTTGTCTCCACCACGGACACGGTCGTCGTGCGGAGCCCCGTAGGTTTTTTCGGTCAAGACTATAACACCGTGTTTCCGGCCCTTGCGCCTGGCGCGGACCGGGTCGCTTGGGGTCTTTCAACCCACGATGAGTCTCGCAAAGTTAGACTCAAAGCCGTCCTTGGGCTTTATTCGCTCGTGGATAAGACGTGGAAGACCTACGGGGACTTCTGTGCTGGCGGAGTCGGTTCGGTGGCCTTCGCGCCTGACGGAACCAGAGTTGCTTTTGCGTCACAGTCTAAGGACTCGCCTGGAGATGGCTATTGCTTCAATAATCCGATCATGCTGCAGATTCTCGACACTGCAACAGGCAAGCTAACCCCAATCTCCTACCCTGGTAGAGCGATTGAGAACGCCAGGCTCAGCTGGTCCCCGGATGGAAAGTACCTAGTCGGGCAATTCTGCTGCTCGGCATCGTCGACTTATCAGATTGTTGTGATCGACTTAGCTGGGGGAGGCGGGACGGTTATTGCGGAGGGGACTGATCCAGCATGGTCGCCCAAAGGCGATTGGATTTCCTTTGAAGATCAGAAGAAAAAGAAATGCATGCTAATTCACCCGGATGGCACTGGAATGAAACCTGTTGAAGATTTGAAAGGCTATTGGCTTTTTCTCAAAGGCGCAGTATGGTCACCCGATGGGGACAAGCTACTCTTCAACGAAGAGGAAGTCGATTCCGGCGGGAACGTGAGCATACTTGATCTGTCAAATGGAGATTTGACCAGGCGGTCAAAAAACACGCTGTTTGTCCTTGGTTGGGCCAGACAACCTCCAAACTAATTACGCAGCAGGATATCCACGCCGGGAGGGACTCTGAGCTACACCTACGACCCGGCCAGCAACCTGGTAACGGCGAAAATTCCGAGCGGCCCCAGTGTCGGATACGATACCCTCAACCGGCTCAAGTCGCTGTCAACGCCGGTGTCGAGCTACGCCTACCAGTTGGGCGCGGTGGGCAACCGGACAGGAGTGACAGAAGGGACCGGGCGCACGGTGGTGTGGACCTACGACGGCGTCTACCGGCTGACCAACGAGACCATCAGCGCCGATCCGGCCAGGGCGAACGGCACGGCTGCCTATGGCCTTGACCCGGTGGGCAACCGCAAGTCGGAGACCTCGACCATCGGCGGCCTGGATCCCGGCTCGTTCAATTTCAACTTTGACGACGAGGCGGCGACGGACAGCTACGATCTGAACGGCAACACAATCTCGACCGGCGGCAAGGCGTTCACCTACGACTCCGAAAACCGCATGATGACCATGTCCGCGCCGCACACGTCGGTAAGCATGATCTACGACGGCAACGGCAACCGCGTGGCCAAGACGGTTGGCGGAGTCACGACACGCTATCTGGTGGATGATCTGAATCCTACCGGGTACCCGCAGGTCGTTGAGGAGCTGAGCGGTTCTTTGGTCGACCGTCAATACACCTATGGTTTGCAGAGGATCAGCGAGAACCAAGTCCTGAATAATGCCTGGACGCCCAGCTTCTATGGCTATGACGGCGGCGAAAACGTGCGGTACCTCGAAAACGCCGCCGGGGCTGTAACGGATACATACGAATACGACTCTTACGGCAACCAGATCTACAGGTCTGGGGCGACGTCCAACAATTTCATGTATCGCGGCGAACAAAACGACCCGCACCTCGGCCTGTATTACCTCCGCGCCAGACATTACAACGCGCTGACTGGAAGATTTGTCTCAAGAGACCCCGACGACGGCTTCGCCGAATCCCCGGGCACGCTGCACAAGTATCTCTACGCAGATGGGAATCCAGTCGGTTTAATTGACCCTAGCGGGAGAGCAGCTTTCGCAGAGGTGATTCAAGCGAACTGGAAGGACTTCGCAGTGGCCGCCGGGCTGACCGCAACTGCTGTCGCAATCAACTGCATTTATCGCTGGAACGCAACGAACTTTACGACTACCGTCGATACCGGTTTATACGGTGGGCAAAACTGGAGGATCGGTCCATGTGATTGGTTATGGAGATCGGCCCCCGCGATACCAGCGAGTAAACCAACAACGATAACGGCTGCACCTACGACAACCTTTCCGAATAAACAACCCCCGTGTCCACAGAACGAAGACAACCACCACATGCTCCCCCAGCAATTCAGGTCATGGTTTGCAAAATGTGGTATTCCTGACATCGATTCTCCGGAATTTACGCAATGCGTTCCGAGGGCTTGCCATACGGGATCGGGCGGTCTTCACTCAAATCAGAATGGCCCGGGTACCAGCTGGAACGGACGCTGGGCAGCGTTCATTGGCAACGGCGAGTGTCCGGCCGGGGGCCCCCAAGCGATTACGAATTTCATGAACCAGTTGGAACAAGAGTTCATTCAACAGCTTCTCTGCATCGGCGGTAGTTCTTAAGGAGAATATGGTCAAGTACTCTAATCTCACATATCCACATTCCGAACGTCTTATGGCTGATTTCAACCTGGCATTCGGGGCAGTTGAGAGCTCCGACTGCCCTATCACGAAAGATCATCGTGACGGCCACCGTCGCACCGACCCGCTTTATCTTGAGGTGCGACATAATCGTCGGGAAGAGCTGATCATCTGGGCGTGGGGATTGGGATTCGCAATTCACCAGCAGATTCTTGATGAATTCAAAAGTGAAGGGTTTACGGGATACCGGACTATGCCAGCAACCGTCCGTTTTCGAGACGGGTCAGTGTCGAACGAATACTACGAGTTTCTCGTAACTGGTTGGGCAGGGATGGTTTCTCAGGACTCCGGCGTTCATCTGGTAAAGAGCTGCCCGGCTTGCTGCTGGAAAGAATATAGCGCAATCACGAATTACCAGAAAGTAATCGACTGGAACAACTGGACCGGGGAGGATTTCTTTATCGCTTGGCCAATCCCGGGTTACCGATTTGTCACAGCGCGAGTGGCTCAATGGCTCCTAGCTCGCAAACCAAAGAGCTTCCGACTAGAGGAGGAACTTGCGGATCGAGCTAGAGACTCGATCATTTCTAAGCTGGGCTTCGGTTGTGGGCGACTTACTAACTA
>Ga0302275_10004739_pt1 | contig 13325 bp, 12 predicted proteins | sample III_Bog_N2_2_FD_200229 | JGI IMG/M metagenome (GOLD analysis project Ga0302275, IMG submission 200229) | Peat permafrost microbial communities from Stordalen Mire near Abisko, Sweden - III_Bog_N2_2 | ecosystem: Environmental > Terrestrial > Soil > Wetlands > Peat | place: Sweden: Abisko...
AATACCCCTTAAAGCGAATCTCCCCGCCTGATTTCCCGGGGCAGTCATGTTTCGCTCCCTTCAAAATGGCCTTTCTTGATGTGTTTACGCCTTTAAATCAAATTATTCAATATATGCGTTGACAAATTTAATTAACTTAACTATTGTGGCCATTGAGATCAATAATCATGGCTCAAGAGCGAAACGACGGATTAACTAAAGTGGGTTCGGACTGGCAGGAGTTGCTTCGGATTGCGGGGGGGTACCCGATCCTCATCGAGCGGGTGCGGATTCCTGGCAAGTCGATCTCTATCGAGGGAGGGTTTACCCTCCCCCCTCTGGCGCAGCTTAGCCTTGATGACCAGGTTTTTGTGATGGCCTTTCTGCGCTCGCATGGCTCGATCAAGGAAATGGAACAGACTTTTGGGGTGAGCTACCCCACCATCAAGTCCCGGCTTAATCGCATTTCAAGCCAGTTTGAGTTTGTGGACAACGACCCCGCGCCCTCGCGCGCCGATGTGCTTGAAAAACTCAAGAGCGGGGAAATCAGCGCGGACGAGGCAGTTCGCATTCTGGAGGGCCTCAAGTGACCCCGAACGTTGCTGTGGTTGAGATACGGGCTTCGCATTGGTGCATGCCGCGCCTCTGGCTGCCGTTGTTTCTTTTGTGGATTCCGGCGATCGTGCTGGCGCCCTTTGTCTTTCTCATCCTTGTGGCGGCGTGCTTTGTCTTTAGGGTCAGGTTGTGGAGGACGATTGCTGTGTTTTGGGGCCTCGTCTGCGCGCTGCCGGGAACCGATGTTCGCGTTACCGCTGAAGGAACGCATGTGTTCGTGAAGATTCTGTGAGGTCTGAGGTGTATACCAATCGCCGCGCCATTCTTTCACTGGTCGCACTACGCCGCATTACTCCGGCCGAGGCTGAGCGACTGATTGCCGCTTGTTCAAACGACCGCGAGGTTTGGTGGCTGCTGGCTGGGTGCGCATTGTGCGCCGGACTGTTTCAAATGCAACCGCATGCTTTGGCAGAGATGATGCATTTATTCAGGCCGGTGATCAGACTCAGTTCGGAGATTGTGGGCTCGATTCCCGTACTTCATCACGCAGTGGTACAGATTGTAACGCGATTAGGAGGGAACCAATGAACGAGAACCGCCGCCAGATTCTTGAAATGCTTGCCGCCGGTAAAATCACCGCCGATGAAGCTGAGCGGTTGCTTACCGCGATCGAACCAGGTTCCGCGCCCGCGCCAGGAGAGTCGATTGGCCGCGGCAGCAATGCCGCCGCGGCCGGCGGAGAAGGGCAGCCCGCAAAGGCGCGCTCAAAGTACCTGCGCGTGCTGGTTGAGGCCGACGAGTCAATGAGCGGAATCAAGGGAGGCACGACAGTGAATGTTCGCGTGCCGCTGCAGTTTCTGCGCGCCGGCGTGCGCTTGGCCAGCCTCATTCCGGCACAGGCTCATGGCCAGCTGGATGAGGCCTTAAGCAAGCACGGCGTACCAATTACGCTGTCGCAGATCAAGCCCGAGAACCTTGAAGAGCTTATCGACCATCTCGACGACCTGACGGTTGACGTAAACGGAAATGACGGAAAAACGGTGAAGGTAAAGGTGTTCTGCGAGTAGGCACAGCGAAAAGGCGCTCAGCGAATGAAATGGGCGGCGCATGTTCAGGTATTGGTCGGCTCAGCATAGCCCGCGCAGCAGGTGGCCAATACACACAGCCAAGTGGCACGAAGAGTAGAACGCATTCGATTTTGATTCCTTGAACTCATTCGTCAGTCGCCTGCCTAACGTGGCGACGAGCCTGGTTACACTTCGAGCAGAGAAGTCTCTCGCACTTCTGCGCGCCCGTTGCCGCGCTTGACGAGGAGAGTCTTCAATTCCCAAGGAGCTAGTTGGATGCTTTGATCGAGCCCGAACACGGCGCTCTTGATACTTGCATTCGTCGCAATGCCGGAGCGCTCTTGCAGACGGATGATCGCATTGTCCTCGTTCTCAGCTCGCTTCACGGCCAGGACCCAAACGTTATTCGGAGTGATTTCAAGAAAGCTTTGTTCCCAGGGTTCAGTGCCTTGATGCACCGAGTCCATCACGTATTCGGCAGGGCTCTGCAACTCCTCCGCTCGGCGATCCAAAGACAGATCGGAGTACGAACCTTGTCCTGCGAGTAGCCAGAATCTGCGCTCCTGGCGCCCCTGGTCCTGCCAGGCGTTGTTGTCGTTGTGGGGTACCTGGTAAGGAATGTGCCGCGCAAACGGCGCGGATCGAATCAGCACCGTACGGAACAAGCCATTTAAACAGTCGTAGCTGTAGGTTTGATCGTTGATCAAGGCAACCGTGTATTGATTGCCGGCGGTCGTTCCCTGGACGGCGCCCCAATCCTGATATGGCTCTTCCTCGCCATTGACGGCATGACTCTCTATGGCGCCCGCAACTTTGACAACGGCTTTCGGATTCTGGAGCGCCGTAGGAATCTCGAGTTTCAAAATTTGCTCGTGCTCATGCCAGTCAATCACAAAGCGAAGCTCAACGAAATCGAGCCCTGCAAATTGCGCAATGTCGAGCACAATTTCGGAGTCCTGCCAGTGCGCGCGTTGACGAGTAACACGGGTGACCGGTCCATCTTCAATGACGGTCGATGACACCATCATGGGCCGCCCCATTTCCTGGCGAAACTCATTGATGCCGTGCGACCATGTGTCGCTTGTGTCGCTTATGGCGACCATTCCGATAGGGCCGGCAAGTAACTCAGTGCCATTGGCTGCTTTAAGGGAAGAGATGCCAAAGCCCGAGTTGGATACCTGGCAGAAACTCGAGTAAGGCTCAGACTTGGCCTCATCCCCATGGGCAAGTTCGAAGACCTTGTAGCCGCAAGGAGGAAGCTCGACCCAGGCCGATAGCCGCGGCCAGAAATTGCTCATGCTTGGTGAAGGACGCCATTGAATGGGATATTTCTGCCGATCCTGCGATGACAGATGGGTGATGCGCGCCTTGTGCGACGGATTGTCCTCAGTGATGAATTCAAGCAGCGCCTTTCTGCGCCATGGTAGCGGATTATAGGCAAATACAGCACCCTCTTCGACGTGGCTCAAATTCACCCGTTTGGCCATGGTTTCAAGGGCTTCGACCTTCGACGTCTGCGCTGTTTCGCAGGCGTAGCCGACGCTGTCGCGCACATCCTGATAATCGCTGTAAAGAGAAGTTCCGGCCATCATGTCATGGAATTGACAGAACAAGACTTTCCACCAACTTTCGGCATACTCCTGGCCCGGATAGGGATGGTTTGCAGTCCGATTTGCGAACAGGGAGATTGATTCCGCTTCTACCAACGAACGCTCGGCGCGGCGATTCAGAAACTTGCCCTCAGCGTAGGTTGAGTAGCAGCCACGCGCGTGGTGCTCCAATCCACCTCTTACGACAGGCAGAGATGCGAAGGCGGCAGAATGTTCAACCTCGCTGAAAAAGCTCTGAAGTGTGCTCCAACGTAATTCGGGCATTCCAGACTGACCGCGCATCTGGATCACCCGTTGAATATTTTCTTTCGTGACTCCGCCACCGTGATCACCGACTCCCAAAAAGAAGGCCGCATGATCGATTCCGGGAGGGAAGGCGTTCGCGATTGTAGAGACGATCATGCTGCCCGGATCAGAACCTGCCCATGTGTCATATGTGCCCCATATTCGCAAGGCCAGTACGCGAGATCCATCGGGGCCCTCCCACCAGAACACAATGGGCAGATTCATGTCCTCGGCAGGAGGGCGCATGAAAACGTAGTAACCATAGCCAGCATTCTTCAAGATTGTCGGCAGGCCGGCGGCATGCCCAAATGAGTCGGGATTGAATCCAATTTTTACATCGACGCCGATTTTTTCCTGACAGTATTTCTTGCCATAGAGCGAGTGCCGCACGAAGCTCTCAGCAGAAGGGATGTTGCAATCTGGTTCGACAGGCCATCCACCAACCACCTCCCAGCGCCCCTGACGAACTCGCTCACATATTTCTCGAAACATGCCGGGATCGGCCCGCTCTGTCCAGCGATAGTGAGCTGAAGAAGAATGCGAATAACAGAAGCCTGGTGTTTCATTCATCCGATTTAACGCGCTGCGAAAAGTAGCCAAAGCTTCATCGGCGCCGTCACGCCACGGCCATAGCCAGGCTGCATCAATGTGCGAGTGGCCGATAATGTGCAGGACTTTTGAGCTCGTGCCTGGCGCCGCCATGCTCGTCAATGCGGGAACTCCCGCAATCATTCCGACTGCTGCGGCCCCCTGGGTCACAAACTGCCTTCTGCTTATCCCTTTGCCCAAACTCTTCATATTGTTTGCACCCGCGCGATCAGTCTCACTGTGAAGATCATCTAAGCACGCTTTCTCAATCTTTAGCTTGCCCGGGAGCCTCAACTGCATTGAGTTGCCTTGTAGCAACCGATACCGAAGATTTATATGCGGTAGATTCCTTTTCTGCATTCAAGGCGACACAAATTGCAGCCACGTCTCCAATTTCTTCGTGCAGGGCGGCTGGGACGATTCGACAAGCGCTAACTGATTCCGTGAGAGCTTCTTGTCGCACCACCTCCCACGCCGGTCCCAGCAATGCTTCTCCCATTCGAAGCGCCAGTCCGCCAACCACGATTCGTTCCGGATTCAAAAGATCGATCAATATGGCTAAAACCCCTCCAAATCGCTTGGCTGAGGTATTCACAACACGTCGCGCGACCTCATCTCCACGCTGTGCCAATTCCCAAACGCGCTGGGCCGTGAAGAGGGGCGACTTTCCGTCTGATCCCGCAGACAATCCGGTTGTTTCACCGCTTGACACTGCAGCCAGTACGGCACTCTCCGCAAGCCGGGCCATACCGCCTCCGCTGGCCCATCCCTCCGCTGAACCTGACTTTCCGTAGCCCATAGGCCCGTCCGGGCTCAACCTGACGTGTCCGATTTCTCCGGCGAGATTCGAGATTCCACGATAAAGTCTTCCGTCGAGAATGAGCCCCGCACCGAGCCCTGTGCCCATTGTCAGGAACACCATACTCCTGCAACCTGATCCCGCACCGTACCAATACTCCGCCAAAGCGCCGGCATTAGCATCGTTTTCAAGAAAGCAGGGAACTTGAAACTCTTCCTCAAGAATGGATTTGATTTCGACGTTTTTCCAGGTGGGCAAATTGGGTGGCGACTGGATAATTCCCTTGATCGGATCCAACGGGCTGCCGCAACTTACGCCGATTGAGTGCAGGTCGCTGGCATCGAGGCTGCACTCGAATAAAGCCGCTCTCAAACTCGAGATAATGAGCTTCAAGGCTGGATAAGGACCATTAGCTTGTTCTGTGGGAAATACGATCCGTCGAAGCATCGCCGGCGGTGTTGACGAAAGGACGACTGCAGTCTTGGTACCGCCAATGTCCACTCCTCCCCAGACCTTGCCACTCCCCATGCCGAGCTCCAACTGACGCAATCCAAACCATTAGATAAGGTTTCCCCGAGAGCGTAAATGGCATGAAGATTCTCGTCAAGTTGGCCGGTCGAGTGGCCGAATGAATTTGATGTTTGCCTTGGGTGTCCGCAACCAGCGCGGATAAAAAGCATTCTTGATACAATCCCGGGGGAGCAAGTGTGATTGACCTAATTGATCCGTGCACTGAAACGTCTAATTCAGGCAAACGCGCATCGGGTACTGTGTATCTCGTCTTATTAACGAGCGTGGCAGCGCTGGGCGGTTTGCTGTTTGGTTATGACACTGCAGTAATTTCAGGAGCAATCGGACTTCTGCAGGCACACTTCTCTTTGAGTGCGGCAGTAACGGGATGGGCTGCCAGTTCAGCGCTGGCCGGATGCGTTCTGGGAGCAGTTATCGCAGGCATCTGGGGCGATCGATGGGGCCGCAACAGAATACTCAGAATCTCGGCAATCACTTTCCTGGTCTCTGCAATTGGCACTGCCATTGCACCATCAATCGGCTTCTTTACCGCATTTCGCATTGTGGGGGGAGTAGGAATCGGCGCCGCATCCATCGCGAGTCCTCTTTACATCTCCGAAATCTCCCCAACCCGCTGGCGTGGCCGGCTGGTTGCCTTGAATCAATTCGCCATTGTTTTCGGCATGTTGGTTGTATACATGGTGAATTACGCAATACACAGTGCCGGTACCGCTCAATGGAACGAAGCGACAGGATGGAGGTGGATGTTTGCTTCAGGCATTGCGCCCTCGCTCTTATTGCTTGTGCTGATCTTCCTGGTTCCTGAAACGCCTCGCTTCCTGCTCATGAAGGGGAATAAAGAAGAAGCAGAGAGAGTAGCTCGACGCATTGGCGGAGGCATTCTTGAGGACCTTTACGAAAGGCCGGCCATTGTGGACGGGATCCACAAGCATCCAAGCAAAGTGCTTTGGTTTGGTATCGGGCTTGCAGTGCTTCAACAGGTCACGGGGATTAACGTTTTTCTCTACTACGCGCCAGAGATTTTCGATCATGTAAGTCACTCGGGAAATACTTCGCTGCTTGAAACAATTCTGGTCGGCGTGATAAACATGCTGTTCACCGTGCTCGCGATGACACTTGTCGATAGGGCAGGCAGAAAGGTGCTCCTGATTACGGGTTCTCTGGGCATGGGTGTATGCCTGGTGGCCATGGGCGCGGCGGCCATGCGCACTGATACAGGCGCATGGCTTTTGATCTTTGTGCTGGGGTACATTGCCTGCTTTGCACTGTCGGTTGGCCCGATAACCTGGGTTGTTCTGTCTGAAATATTCCCGGCGCATTACCGCGCTCGCGCCATGGCGCTGGCATCTGTCGCGCTTTGGGGCGCTAATTTTGTTGTGTCGCAGACGTTCCCGATGATGGACCAGAGCCCCACTTTATTCAGACATTTTGGCCACGGCTTTCCTTATTTTGTTTACGCGTGCTTCTGCGCTATTGAGGTGTGGTTTGTGTGGCTACTGCTTCCGGAAACAAAAAATCGCACCCTCGAAGAGATTTCTTCCTGGTGGAGCAGTTAGATCTGGAGCGTATTAACGATGGACCGCATTGCCTTTCTTAGAGCCAGCACCTTGCTTCCGTCAACGCAACCTTCTGTATCTTGAACCTACGTGCATTACGGAGAGGACGGGCTGATGAGCGCCCTTGTTGAGAAGGTTACGAGCCGCGAACGTCTTGCAGCAACATTGACCCACAAACAGCCGGATCGTATCCCGATCGATTTCGGAGGGACCGCGGTCACAGGCGTGCACGCCAGTTGTGTCGCGGAGCTTCGTGACTATTACGGGCTTGAAAAGCGGCCGGTGCGCATCCATGAACCTTTTCAGATGCTGGCCTTGATTGATGACGATCTCTTCAAGGCGATGAGACTCGATGTAGCTGGCGTATTTCCTCGAAACACGATGTTTGGGTTTCCGGTAGATGAGTGGAAGCCTTGGCGGTTCAATGAGCTCGATGTCCTGGTAGGGAAAGATTTCAACACGACGGTCGATGCGCGTGGAGACACTTTGATCTATCCAGGAGGCGATACAACCGTTGCAGCCAGCGGACGTATGCCGCGCGGCGGTTACTTTTTCGATTGCACTCTGCGGCAGGAACCATTCAATGAGGATGCTCTAAATCCGGCAGACAATTGTGAAGAGTTCTACGATATCACGCAGGAAGATCTCGACCACCTTAAACGCTCGGCCGCGGCCGCAGCGGCAACCGGCGCGGGTGTTTGCGCGTCCTTTGGAGGGACGGCCTTTGGTGACATCGCTCTTGTTCCGGCGCCATCACTAAAGCATCCCAAGGGCATTCGTGACATAACGGAATGGTACGTTTCCACATCCAGCCGCCGGGAATACATTCATAGGATCTTTGAATATCAATGTGAGGTGGCGCTCAAGAATCTGGAACGAATTTACGAGGCAATCGGAGACAGTGTCCAGGCAGTATTTGTGTGCGGGACTGACTTTGGCACGCAGACCTCGGCATTCTGTTCGGTCAAGACGTTCCAGGATTTGTACGTGCCCTATTACAAGCAAGTCAACGATTGGGTACACACGCACACACAATGGAAGACCTTCAAGCATTCATGCGGAGCGGTCTCCAAATTTCTGCCTTCTTTCATCGAGTGCGGGTTCGACATACTCAATCCCGTGCAGTGTTCGGCGACGGGAATGGAACCCGAACAACTGAAGGCCAAATTCGGTGATCAGCTTGTCTTCTGGGGCGGGGGTGTTGATACGCAAAAGATGCTGCCATTCGGAACACCCGCCGAAGTCAGGGAACAAGTTCTGCGGAGATGCGAAATATTCGCGCCCGGAGGCGGATTCGTGTTCAACACAGTTCACAATGTTCAAGCTGGCACTCCAGTTGAAAACATTGTTGCCATGATTGATGCCGTGCAGGAGTTCAATGGGGATTATTGAATGGTAAGAGCCGTGTCGAAGTGAGAACTAACCTTTGTAGCCGCGTCCTTCAGGCGATACTTCAGGCAAGTTGAACCGCCCCGCGGCGAACTGGCTGAGTGCTTCGCAAAAAGCTGGATGAATGCCAGGCCGACTCTATCTTTCCGTGATCCTTTCGGTGCGTTCTCGATGCGGGTGCCAATACTCTTGAATTTCTTCCAGCGATCTGCCCGCAGTCTCAGGAACCAGGAAATAGATGAATATCACCGAAAGAACTGACATCCCTGCATAAATCCAATACGTTCCGGCTACCCCGACGGCGTGAACTATGGATAAGAACGTGAGTGTTACCAGGAAAGTGGAGATCCAAACTACCATGGTGCTGATTGAAGCGGCCCGCGCCCTGAGGGCATTGGGGAACAACTCCGACATGTAAGTCCAAATGACCGCACCCCAACTGAAGGCGAAGCAGAAAACGTAGGCGAGGATGCATGCAACCATGAGTAGATAGGCCTGATGCTGGCGACTGAATGCGAACCCCAGCACGGTGAGCGCAACTGCCATTCCCGCGCAACCGGCCAGCAGCAATGTTCGTCGTCCAACCTTGTCAATGATTGCCATTGCCAAAATAGTGCCCGCAAAATTAACCGCGCCCACTAGCACGTTGGCGGCAATCGCAGACGAGGCAGACCGGCTCGCGTGTTCCTGAAGTAGGAGCGACCCGTAGTAAATGATTGTGTTGATGCCGGTGGCCTGGCAGAGAAAGGCAAGCACGATGGCCAGCCACATGGGACGGCGCAGGGCCGTGCTGAAAAGAGCCGATACCGTGGTGCCCGATTCCTCGATCAGGCTGCGGCGAATCTCAACTATTTCGAGTTGCGCTTCATTCGCAGTGGTCACTTTGGCGAGGACGCGAAGCGCTCCTGCATCGTCGCCTTTTGAAGCAAGCCAGCGTGGACTCTCTGGAATGCCGATCAATCCAGCCCAATATGCAAAGGACGGAAGGGCTGCGACTCCAAACATCCACCGCCAACTGTAAGGCCCCAGCCTGGCCAGCAGCCAACTACCCAAGTAGGCAATCAGGATTCCGCTGACAATCGCTAGTTGATTGAGACAGACCAGCCGGCCGCGAATCATTGGAGGCGCAACTTCAGCGATATAAACCGGGGTGAGCGCGGAAGCCATGCCAATGGCGATGCCTGCAATAAATCGAGCAGCTTCGAGATCCGTCAGCGCCCTGGGAAAGGCGGAATAAATTGAGGCGGCGGCAAATCCGATCGCACAGCCGATCAAGGCCCGCCGGCGGCCCAGTCGGTCGCTCACCCAGCCCGAGGCTATCGAACCGGCAATCGCTCCGACCAGTAACGCGCTGGCTAACATTTCTACCTGAAAGTCGGTGAGCCGGAATTGCAGACGAAGAAACGGCAGCGCGCCATTAATGACGGCCGTGTCGAATCCGAATAGCAGCCCTGAAAGTGCCGCGACGGCTGAGATTCGATATACGTACCCGCGATGATAAGAGTCGATTGCTGGTTGCATCTGTCTCCGGTGGCTCGATTTCACGCATGTTTCGCAGTTGCGATGGTACCGCAGCCTGTGTTCTTGCTGCGCACGGCTGCAGAAGGCCTTCTGTGCACGCTTGTTGATTCTGGAGCTAATTTCGGAAAAGCAATGGCGCCAGTGCCAGAAGATCATTGCGCCACGCGGCGAAAGTGTGCCAGCCCTGGGTTTCAAATGCAGTGACAGGAAGGCCCTTCTCTTTCGCCCACGCAACGAGTGCGCGATCGTTGGACATCAGGAAGTCGTCGGTTCCACATGCTATCCAGAGCAGGCGGAGCCGCGCCTTCTGCGCATCCACTCCTGGAAAGCGCGTGTCAAAATCCTTGCCGGGCACCGCGGCGCTGATGCCGCCGATCCAGGCAAAGAACTCCGGATGAGCAAGCCCAATCTCAATACTTTGTCCGCCACCCATTGACGAACCGGCGATGGCCCGGTGCTCGCGATCCCTGGCCACGTTGTATTCGCGCTCCACTGCCGGCAGCACTTCCTCAGTGAGGGACCGCATAAAAAGCTGTCCGCTGTGTTCATTTCCCGTGCCTCTCACCGGCGCATTCACGCCGCGGCCGACGATATCGAAATCCCCGTATCCCCGCGGCATCACTACGACCATGGGAACGATCTTGCCCTCGGCCAGCAACCGATCGAGCATAAGGTTGACCTTGCCCGTCGCTGTCCAGTCATCTTCAGTTCCGGAGTAGCTATGCAGCAGATAAAGCACCGGGTAGGCAACCTTGCGAGTGGTGTCATAACCCGGCGGAGTGTACACCACGTAGGCCGTCTGGTCATTGGGGTAATTCAGGCAGAAATGGGTTGTGAAGATGTGACGCGTGATTTCGCCGTGCGGAATGTTGGTGAGCTCCCATGGAGCCGGCGTCGCGCCGGGCACGAGGATGTCGCTGAAGAAATCAACGAAGTTCGGATGTATCTCTCGATTGAAAGGATCGAGCATGTGCACGCCGTCGACGACGAACGTGTACCCGTAGTAATTGGGGGTTAGTGGAGGAGTGGTGGCCGACCAGACCCCGTTCGAATCCTCGGTCATGGGAAGCGGATGCAGCATGGCATCTGTGGTTACAGAAACCTGCTTTGCCCCGGGAAATGTAAGCCGGTAAGTGATCGACCTGTCTGCATTGATAGCTGTTTTTGGCTGAGTTCCCGCCGGGTTCTGTCCCGCAAGTGTGCATGCCAGGAAAAGTAAGAGCGCTCCTGGCAGAAAATGTATGCGAAGTCTTGCAATCATTTAATTCCCATCTTTCCTTCGAATCGGCTATCAATGCCCATTTCCGCGCCGGCGAAACCTGGCCAGTTCTTCGTAGCTCTTCGACGGATCTCCGTATTGATTTCCGGCATGGTCGCTGCCTCTGGCAAGGTAGATTCTGTGCCGCGAAAAAGCGGCATCGTTCAATTTCACGGTTGTTGGCATGTAACGCATGGTGTAGCCGCAGCGGCGCAGATCGCTGGTGTTTGCGGGGCTCCCGTGCATCAGCCGCCCATCGTGAAGACTGGCATGGTTGGGTTGCAATTCAATCGTCACGGCTCTGGAGTCGTCCCGCGGACTTTGCTTGATTTCCCACGGCAGCACATTCTGGTTGGCGTCTACTGGCTCATGGGCGCTGTCCCCAGCCAGCGACCGGGGGATGACCACCATGGCTCCGTTCTCTCGCGTGCTCGCGTCCACAGCCAGCCAGACCGTAACCACTTCCATGGGAGCAATCATGTCGCGCCAATAGAAGCTATCTTCGTGCCACGGTACCCGGCGCCCGTTCCCTTTAGGCTTGCAAATGAAATGACTCGAGAACAGTGCGATATCCGGGCCGATGATGGGCTCGACGAGATCCAGCACTTCATCGCTGAGCAACCACTCGAACAGTTTCAAATCGGTGAAATGTGGGACGTCCATCGATTCGGGGCGCACTTCGGGAGCCAAGGCTAGTAGCTCTTCTTCGAAATGGTCTTTCAGATCGTCAAATTTCTCATGTGAAAAGACGGGGCGATCGTAGACGAGGAAGCCTTCCCTTCGATATTCGCCCACCTGATCAACGGTCAGGCGCAAATCGCGGTGGTCTGTCATAAAACTTCTCCTGTTGATACGTTTGAGCCTGCTATTCCAAGCGTGAAGATGGTTGTCGAACGCATTCTTTCAGTTCAGCGCATGAATGCCTCGCTGCCGCAGCACGCGGAGCCAGCGCTCGATCGTTTCATTGTTAAGCTTTCCGAGTGCGCCAGGCTGTAGCGGCAAGCCGAGGCGTTTCAGTTTATCCGAGCCCAGGGGATGATACTGGAGCAGCCGGACCGCGCGAAGCCTGGGCAAAGACTCTGTCAGCGCGGCGATTCCGGCAAGATGGTCATCGCGGTCATTGAAGCCCGGGATCACAGGACAATTCAGTTGGATCTGCGCTCCACTGTCATGCAGCGAATGCAGGTTTTTCAAAATCGCTTCATTCGTTTTGCCGGTGTACTGCCTGTGCCGTTCGGGATCGGTTTCCTTGTAGTCATAAAGAAACAAGTCAACGAGAGGCAGGAGCTGGCATAAGCGATCCCACGTGGCGTGCCCGCTGGTTTCAACGCAGCAATGAAGCCCTTCTTTCCGCGCCGCTTTCAATAATGCGACGGCGAAATCGATCTGCGCGAGCGGCTCGCCGCCGGATAGAGTAATGCCACCGCCTGAGTGTGCGTAGAACGGCTTGTCTTCGAGAACTTCGGCAAGCACCTCTGCCACTGAGACATCCCGCCCGATCAGTTCCATTGCTCCGGCTGGACAGACCGATGCACAACTGCCGCACGTTCGGCAACCCCTGCGCTCGTAAGTGTGGCTGGGCGACAGAACAGACTGCTCGCCGATCTTGTGACAACCGTTCAAACACGCGGCCACGCACTCCCCGCACTCGATGCACTTATCTGGCGAATACGCAATAGATGTTTGCGGGGACAGTCCCTCAGGGTTATGACACCAGGCACAGTGCAGTGGACAGCCTTTCAAGAAAACGGTAGTGCGAATCCCCGGACCATCCTGAGTGGAGAACCTTTGGATGTTGAAGACACGCCCGACGACCGAATCATATTCAGTAGAAAGGCGCGAAGTGTTTGTGACCAGGTTCATCAATCGCAGAGGAGACGGTCAACAACAAGTTGGCGTAATTCCGGAGAAAGGCTTGAAAAATACGCGCTGAAGCCGGTGACACGCACCACCAGATCCGGAAATCTGGAGGGATCGTTGTGCGCTTCAAGTATCTGCTCGCGATTTACGACATTCATGTTGATCTGCGTTCCGCCCAATTCAAAATGGCCGCGGATCAGAGCTTCGAGCACGGCGACATTCTGAGCAGTGTCTCCGTAAGTGGGCGCGATATCCATTTGCATCGGCGAGGTGTTTCCATACCCGCACTGCACCTTGGCCACAGCCACAGCCGAGGCAGTCGGCGCT
>Ga0302275_10004742_pt1 | contig 13317 bp, 9 predicted proteins | sample III_Bog_N2_2_FD_200229 | JGI IMG/M metagenome (GOLD analysis project Ga0302275, IMG submission 200229) | Peat permafrost microbial communities from Stordalen Mire near Abisko, Sweden - III_Bog_N2_2 | ecosystem: Environmental > Terrestrial > Soil > Wetlands > Peat | place: Sweden: Abisko...
GACTGGAAGCCCGGCTTCAAATGAAAAACTGGAGGCTGCTGCAAAGGCAGCTTGGCCTTATGCGATCCGCTGCGCCTGGACGTATCTCTACGATCACGCCGCCGCGTATGACCTCATGGATCACGCGGTAGAAAATGCGTCAAGCTACGTCCTCCGCCATGCGGAGTGCCCGGAGATGAAGTTGGCGGCGCGCATCAAGAGCGTGATCAAACGCCGCGCGCAGCAACAATCCGCAAAGCGGCGGTTGGAGATTCCGCATGGGTCGTTGATCGATATGGAAAAGTTGTATATTGGTCAACCAGAGGCAGAGCAGAGGGTCTATGGGAGAGAGTTGTTGGAGCGGCTCTCACCCGTCGCCCAGTCGATTGTGAAATGGCGCGCTCTGGGGTACTCGTGGCGGACAATCGCTGAGGAGCTTGAAATGGACCACACCGCCGTTCGGCGAGCGTATATCCGGGAGATGGAGTCGCTGCTCCATGATCTCTCCCAGCCTGGAGAATTGTCTCAACGATGATGAGATTGCATTGGTTCTCACGTGCGGAAGATCGCCTTGATGCTTGGGTCACAAGGCAACATCAGGAACGTGTCCTCGAAGGGAGGACTGCGTCCGTCGGCCCTTGTCCTGACGAAGCGTTCCTGGAAGGCATCACCAAACAATCCAAGCAGATTGCCTTGTCGGACCCGAGAGTGGATCATGCTGCGAACTGTCCTGTTTGCTTGAAACGGCTGCTCGAATTGCGGTCCCAACATCAGTCGCGCCGGCGAAGACTGGTGTTTACAGCCGCCGTTGGCTGTTGTCTTTTGATAGTCGCAGCATTCGCCGTAGTGTCGTGGCGCGGAGCCAACACGCCGCACCCGGCAGACAATATGGCTGCAATTCCTGAGACCATCGACCTGTCGAATGCTGGAACGCTTCGGGGGCTTCCAACCAACTCAGCCGAACCCAGTCCGTTGCAATCGGTGTCGTTGCCGGCAGCATTGGTCAAGGTGAGGATCATCCTCCCCCGCTTCAGCAGACCTGGTCAATACACGGTTGCTGTCACGCGCGATCAGTCGGTCAATGACCCGCTGGCTCACGGCGAGGCCGCCGCAAACGGTGGTGGAGACCGAGAAGAGGTCTCCGTTGATCTTGATCTGCGGAAATTTAAGCCGGGGTTCTATTTCCTTTCGACGACCCATGAGCAGGATCAGGCATCGTACTACTACCCTCTCCAAATCAAGTAGAAGGGCGTCGGACGTGATCCTGGGAACGCGAATTGGGCTGCAACAATCGAAGAACAAATCGCCTTATAAGCAATTTTGGTTGATGTTGGCCGACTTATGAGGCTGATCTGGTGGCCTGTGCGGCGACCAAGCATGCTCTTGTCCTGCCTTCGATCACAATAGATGCCAAGTCCATTCGATCCGGGACCTTATAACTTTGTGTGGCAGCAGACAACTATGGACTGTCGCTCACGCCAGCGGAGACGCCCCACGACTCTGGGAATACCACTATCGACATCTACTCATCGGTGTTGGCCTCACGTGCCGGATAGGGTGTATAGGTAGCCGTGCAAAGCGTACCCAACCCGAAATCCGTCTGATCCTCCAGCAACTCGTCGAGCGCGAACACTGGCTCGCCGACGTCTTGCAGTTTCGGGCTCATCGCGTGTTCGTCCACAACGACTGCCGAACGAACTTCCCACTGCTTTGTGAGGTCGAGCTTTGCCCAAGCAAGCAATGCATCGAGATTTTCTCTGAGCCAATCCACACGACGTTGATGCTTCTCGATCATCGACCGGTGTTGAGGTGTTGTTTCGGTCAGAGCGCGCAGTTCCGCTGCCAATTCGAACGGTGTCCGAGCGAACGCCAGATTCTTGCACTCCAGGATGTAGATCCTGCCTTGTTCCTCATCTATAACCAGAACGTCAATATCGCCTGGCGGCTGGATGGACCCTTTGCCCACCCCGATCTTCTTGAGTCGGCGATGCACAACGAGCGTCGGCTTTTCCGCGAGGCGATCAGCGACTTCATCGTTGAACGCTTCTCCTTCGCGGTTGGCGTAGCGGCTGACCAGTGCCTTCATCGCATCGCTCGTCGCCTGCATTCGCCCACCGAAGCAAGTCTGTAAGAGGTACAGGTGAGCTTCCTTCATGTGACGATGGCCCCAGATAAGCCATATCCCATCCAGTTCTTCCACAAGGAACGGCCGCCGCAGATAGGACAATCGCCGCCCATACCGCCACGGGTACACGTCCTCAGCTCGATAACCGTTTCCCGGCTTCAGGAAATTGTTCCGCGGCCGGTACAGGAACATCTCCAATGCAGCCTCCACCTGTTGCCGATCCCATCCATCCTGCGTGGCGAATGCGGCTACGGCGTCCTCATACCTCATCCGTACTATGGGTGGGTTTCGTAAACCCGTCTCGATTGCAAACGAAAGCAGTTCGACCAGCTTCGAGAGGGGAAAGCCAAACTCAGCTTGCGTCGCCGTTTCTACTTCCTGCCGCCACTCGTCGTTCGCAGGCTTAGGCTGCAGCCAATGTCTGCGGAACCGGTCGGCGGCCTGTGTTGCTTGTGCCGCTGCGAAACGCATCCTGTAATCTTGCATTGCCGCGCGGTATTGATCTGGGCGGAATCCCAGGCGCCCTGCACCGAGCATATCGACATCGACGCGAGCGATCTCGAAGTGCACGATGTCGCTGAGCATGCCGTACGTCGTGATGATCGCCGCCCGAGCTAACAGCGCGTCATAGACACTCAGGCTCATTGGGCGAAGACCCATCGGGGGCCGAGCCGCCACGTACTCGATGAGGAACCGTCCTGCCACGGCTGCCTCCGACTGTTCCGAGAGCCCGTCCGATATTTCCTTGAGAAACTCCGGCGACTGGCCGAAACATGCAACCCGCGTTGCCATCAGCAGCTTGGCTCTGGTAGCGCTGCTCACGTTCGATTCGTGACGCAAGACGATCCACTCCAACAGACCTTCGGGCGAGAGAGAGGCCACCATCTCTGTGAACTGCTGAAAGCAGAATGAGACGATCTCGTTGATCACAGTCGGAGTTCGTGCCGGATCGATGGGGCCTACGGCGAATTGCTGGTCACGACGAAAGTGGTCTCCGATAGGATCAAGCAGCAAGTTCTTGTCGACCTCCTGCACAGGGCGCTGGTGCGGCAGACCACGACCATCGAGTTGCGGCACATTTCCTGCATTCAAGAAGAAGACCTTCTTCTTCAACCCTAACGGAGCGAAGTTATCGATGGTGTTCGCGAGAGCATGATCGCGCAGCGCCCGCGCAACGTCGTGGTCTGTCAACCTCCGTATAGCGACCAGGATTTCACGCATGAAGAGCCGTTCGCCGGCATTGTCCACGGTTGCGAGGGCGTCTTCTATCGCCTTTTCGAATCGAACGACGATCACGCCGCGCTCGGAGTCGGTTTCGGTGACCGCAATCGGCTGTTCGGCATCCGTCACGCCGGTGGGTTCGTCCGGGGCATCGCCTGTCCAGTTCAATTCCACAATCACGCGCAGCACGGGGAACTTCCTGCGGATGTCCTGCAGTATCGGTGAGATCGCCGCCGCAAGTTGCCACAGCCAGTAAGCAATGGCATCGACGAACTCGGCGTACAGATGTCGCTGCTCGCGGGCGACAGGTGTTTCTGGCCCCGTCACCCAAACTGGCATGGGGAGCCCTTCCACCAGGAGTGCCAACTCAGATCCAAGGCGCTCCCATGGCACATAGACAGGAACATCGGGCGACATCAGGCATGCGACCTCCACGAGCCTATTGGCCTCATAGGACTGCACCCCGTGCGGATCTCGCTGCCGAAATACTTCGCGCCGGAGGACCCCTGCTCCCCCGGGGACTAACGAGATCCAGTTTGGCCGATAGTCATCGCTCGCGTAGAATGTGTAACGGTTCTTCCGATAGAACTCGTACTCGTCGATCTCGCCGGTCGGTAGGATGTACGCCTGTTCGCGCGTCGCGGAGCGAACCAGCGCGAATTTCCAGAACGCGAGGTCTTTGCCGCCCTCCAGCAAACACAGGGTGCATAGGTCCGCTGCGGGCAGCGCCAAGGTCGGCAGGTCGGGACCGCCAACTCCAATCGCAACGAAGCGCCCAACAGACTGTGTGAGAAGAATCAGGAAAATCTCGTTCACCCAAGGTTGTGCCGCATAGACGTGGTTAGCGACAATATCGAGCCGTGCGCTGAGCGCGTCGTTCAAGCCGGGCGTTTCCCAAAGCCCAAAAGGATTCTGTCGGTCGTAGCCCGACAACGAGTCCGTCACTGCAAGACAGTAGACGATCTTGTCCGTGTCGAGCGAAAGGAAACCATCGTGAATCACTCTTGGGCGATCAAGCCAATCCGGTACGCGCAGGGGAATCGCGTCGCAGTTCACGTAACTCAGGTGTTCCCGTACGGCCTGCCAAGTTGCGCTGCCGAAACGGTCTGCAAGTTCGTCCGCCACGTCTCTGTCCTGAGCGAGTGCGATGAGCGCATTGCGGAGTGCTGGCAACAGTTCGGTCGGCGAAGCCACGACTACATCCGTTCCCGTTGCGATGATCGGCTTCCGGGATAACAGGCCAGAGATTTGGAAGTCCGCATCGGGCTGCAGATCCTGCTCGGTCGCCATTAAAGGTTGCAGGCAGTCCGGCGGCAAATGCAAATGTTCCAAGAAAAGACCGAATCCTACACGGCTGAATCGCACCGCACCCCTCAGCCGCGTCAGCACCGTTCCGTCAGGTACCACGATGGCTTCTTGGAAACGGGTTTCGATCAGAGGATTTCTGGTAATTTCTGCCGCAGCACAGATCCGTTCGCTGAGCGCCAATGTTCCGTGGATCAGCCGAGTCGCCATCCTCACGAACTCGCGATCTGGGAAGTTGTCACGGTGAAAAAACAGCGTCTCCAGAATCCGTTTCAGGATGAACGTGGCATGCTCATTGATCCCAGGCAGAACCCTGTACGAGCCGCCATGAAAGCACATCTCTTCGCAGAAGACGCTGTCGAAGGGGTCTTCCGCGTGGGCAATCGTTCCCAGTGCAGGCGAGTTGCAAAGATTACGGAGCGAGTGCGGCGCAATCCTGCGAGATCGGTTGGATTGTCCGGATGCAATGCGGTAGGCCAAAGCCTCAAGTCGAACGATACGCTCCGCGTTCTCCGGCAAGAGTTGAAGTCCGGCAACGGCAGACAGAAGGTCAATCCGGTTGAAGCCGGAGACGGCCGCGTCCAGAGCAGCGAGATCATTTATGGGTGGTTGCGTGGCGCACATGCGGAAAACAGGGCCTCACCATCACTAGCAAGTTTATCGCCTCTACTCGATTGGTATCGACACAAGCCGGAAGGACGATGATGTCGAACAACTCGCAGGAGGACCAAGTCAGCTGCGAGAAGTCGGGCTGGCAACTCGCAGTCGTTCTTAACTTGCCAGAGGACGATGTGGAGAAATCCTACCTTAATTGAGCGAGTACAGGAAGCTTATGGTCTTCGGCAAACTGGAGATTAGGCATGATAGCTCCACTGAACCGCCGCAGGTTCCAGGAGTCTCCTCGGACCCCGGCCTGGCGGAAGGCCACGAGATCCCAGTCGCCATGGCGACTTCAGGTTACCAATTTCGCCGTTGACGAACGCCTCTTGGATTTGGCTTCTTTCTAGAATCGGAGTTTAACGGAAACCTAGTTGAGGTTTGTGCTCTCCCCGGTGCCCCAAAAGCTGTTCACTTGGGGCACCAGGCGCCCGACACGTCGCGTTATCAATCACGAATTGGAATCCCGGAGACTCGCACCCGATCAGCGGAATCGGCGACTCCAGCCTTCGCCAATTCGTTCACAAATGCGCTGTAGATGGGCTGAGGATAGGGTGTGGGTCCAATGATAAGGTGATCGAATATCTGCGTGAAATCCAAGTCCGCGATCTGGTCCGAGACAGACGCATCGAGTGGAACCTTGCAAACGACTTGCGGCACCCCGGAGACGACTTCGGTCGATGACTCCATGAGTCGAGACTGCCCAAGCACCGGTGCATAGGCCCCAAGCGTCGGTGCATAAATTGCTCGCCACTCCCTCTCCTCGTGAAACCCCTCGTGTTTCACACAAACCACGCGAAACAAAAACATGTTTAAAATGGTTCCGGTAAGGGCATCACGACCAATCAGCCGAAGAAACTCGCGATTGGCGCGAACGTTTCGAATGACTTCTTCCATGTCCTCGTGCGCCGCAGATTCCGAAAAGTATGCAACGGAACTGAATATGATGTTCAGGGGGAGAGTAGAAAGAGTGTATGGGATGTTAAGCACTATCCCGATTCGAGTCGCAGTTCCACCGAAGGCTCGCCACATCGAAAGTCGCCCGTTTGAGTCTTCGCTGTCCTGATGCTCCGACAAACACGCGATGTACGTGTTCAGCAGAATGTCTTTCCAAGAGTTGTTGAACGCAGCGATTGCTTCAGAGGCAACACCGGGGATGCAATCGTCCAGAGCCTCAGTGAATGATTCTTTTCTCGCTTTGTTAGCGAAGAATTTATCCAAGATATCAAAGCCATGCTGCACTTCGCTGAAGTCAGACATACAGTTGGTGTTGCGCATCCAGAAACGTTTGGTTCTGATTATGTTGAGAGCGGCCTCTGCTGTTGTGTAGTGAACGAGGCGTCCGCATGTCTGGCCCGGCTTCTGCAGGAATAACTCTCGCGTCTTCTTCATGAAACGTGGCATCATGATATCTGCAATTCGTATTCCCTGTTCGAATATCTCTGGTGTGATAGCGGCCTTGAGGTGTGCATTTTCCACGGCGGTGTCTCCCAATAGGTAAACTATATTCTTTCCAGACCCAGATATCTTCGCACGCTACCTCGACATAGAAGTGATCGGTCTTAGATCGGCTCGGTCTGCGGTCTCGACGACCAAAAAACCACATCGAGGGTGCTCCCGGTCGCTCTCGGGAACCGGCGGGACTCCGGACCTCAACTAGCAAGAAGAAGCCCACGGTCTAGCAGGGTCGGTCACGGTAAACGCCGATGTCGCCAGAATGGATATTGGACTTACGCAAAATCGCAGAGTCACTCGTCGGGAACTCCATTCGGTTTTGTGGAAGCGGCGTTTCCCGGAGATTCAACCACCTCATACATTTTGTCGATTCCCGGTAGATTCGGCGACATATTCAAGTTGGCTGTCCTTGTTTGCCCGTGCTGCTTGCCAATCGAATGCAACCAGTTCGTCCGGCTCGATGGAGGTTCCTTCAAGAACCAAGCCATTCCATGTGTAGTAGGCACCAGTTGGCAATGCCAGCCGGAATCCTTGGCCAACCTTGACGGAAGTGGCGGAGAGAAGCTTGCCGGCGGTCTTCTCGCCGACGATCCGGGCCAGATTGTTCTCGTGCGCAAACGCAACGATCATTTCCGCGGCGCTTGCGGTATGGCGGTTCACGAGGAGAGTCATCCGTCCGTGAAACGCCTTGCGGCCCAGCCCCTCAGTCTCAAGCACGATGGGCGTCTTGGCCAGCATTGCCGGCGCGAACTGCAATGCGAGCAGCCAGAGCGCATTCTTGGAAGCGGGGATGGCGTGGAATCGCCGGAATCGCAGTTTCTCCAAATCGAGATGGGGCGTGACGCGCTTTCTGTCGAGGGCGAACCCCACGGGAATCCTGCCGGGCGTGAGCAGACTCATCACGCGAAGGGCGCCGATCCCTCCTCCGGTGTTGCCGCGAAGGTCGATGATGAGGCTGTCGATCTTTCCCATCCCTTCGACGGCGCGCGAAATTTCATTGGCCACTTCGACGCCAACCAGTCCAGGGAACATGGCAACCTTCAGATAGCCCAGTCCGTCTTCGAGATGCCGCGCCTCGACCAGTTTCGGCTCGACAAAGTGGAGTTTCTTCCCCTTGGGCCGCGCCACATCGACCGTAACGGCGCGCCGCTGATCGTCTCTGCCGACAATCTCCAGACTGGTTTGCTTGCCCATCGCGAAGACTGGATGCTCTGGCGGGGCAATCTCTCGCCCATCTACGTTGAGAAGAATGTCTCCTGGCTTGATTCCGACATTCGATGCGGCGCCGCCAGAGTGAACATCCTGAAATATCCAACGCTTGCCGAAAGGCGTTTCGTCGGCAAGGTAGGTTGCGCTCAGCGCGGCCCGGCTGGAAGCTCTGCGGGCGCTGCCGTGAAAGAAGCCCAGATGCGAGGTGTGCAACTCTACCAACAAATCAGCCATGGCCTGCTCAAAGCCATCTGGCGTGCTGGCTGCTTCAATCAATGGCCGGTGGTGATCGACAGCTGCGCGCCAATCGTCATTCAACTTTTCAGGTTTATAGAAACGCTTGTCCAGGGCAGCGAGCACCTTGTCGAGAATGGCGCGGCGGTCGTGCTGGGAAAGTTGCGGAGGCGCGGCTTGAGCAGATCGATCCACCGTCATCTGGAACTCCTTGAAGTGAGATTGAGCGCTGGCGCTGGGAAGAGGCTGCCGCGAGAATTGCCAGCGAGCACGAAGGCCGCCCAGTAGTACGGCGCCGCTCCTGAATTCAGCATTTCAAGTTGCGCCTGCCGCAACGCCGCAGCTTTCTCCTCGTGCCGGCCGAGGTGATCGTAGAAGTTGGTCATCAAATGCGCCGTTGCGTGATCTTCAAGTTCCCAGAGTGTGGAGACAACGCTCTGCGAGCCGGCCTCGATGAACGCGTTAACGATACTCGCGACGCCCTCTTCTCCGACTGGCCCGACGCCGGTGTTGCAGGCAGAGAGCGTGACCAAGCTGGCATTGAGATGGAGGTTCCTGATCTCCCGTATCTGGAGCAGGCCGTCATCCGTGGGCTGTTGCTGGGGAGCGAAGACGAGAGCGGAACGATCTGGAATCTCAGGATCGACATAGCCGTGAAGGGCCAGGTGGATCACGCCGTAATGGCCGAGTGGAAGTTGCTTGAAGTTCGTCTCCGTCGCGTTGGCCCCCAGGAGAATGGTGCTTGGTTTGGGCAGGTCCGCCGCAATCGCTTCCACTTCATGACGGCTTTCCGGGAGCGCCACAAGTTCGCTCCTCTCCGGCCCGGAGACCGCTCGATGAATGCTGGCCAGCAGTGTGTGCGGCGGCGAATCAGTCGTCCACGCCGCCACCCCGACGTACGGCAGTTTTGTCGATTCAGTCTGCTGTGCTCGGTGCTCCAGGATGTGAAGCACGGTTCCTGATGGGACCACAGTTACCTGATGCGAGGCCAGGATGTATTGGCCGTTGTCGGCCAGAGCAGCGAATGGAAGCAGGTGAAGCTTTCCATTCGGCACCACGATCAATACCTGCTTCTCGTTGAATTCAGGAATGCCGCCCAGGAGTCCATTGAAAAGCTGTTGTGCAAGAGCCAGGTCCGTTTTCTGCTTCAAAATCTCTGAACGATACTGGGTTGCCGCCTGCTCCAATTCATCACGGGACGCCAACGTGTATCGGTGAACGGTGCTATGCGTCAATGCGAGCGCGTAAGAGTGAGGATTGTCCAGAACATATTCGACCAAAAGCTCCGAGGGACGGAGTTCGCGCTGGAGTTGGCGAAGATCAACCGGCTCCGGCGCTTTGGCCCCCGCAGTTGAATCCGTATCAAGCTGTAGTTCCGTCTCGTAGATCGAATCAAGGATGTGCGCTCTGGCTGTTGAGTTGTCGGTATTGAGCAAGTCAATGTTCAACTTCGTCAATCGCTGCTCAACAGTATCCGATTCGTGGGGTGCGAGGATTTCGTGATGCGCCAGGGATTGCGCCTCGACCCGCCCGCGGGCGCGCTCGATCACACGAAATGCGTCCGCTGTCCTGCCCTGATCGCATAAAAACTCAAAATACCCTGAGTAAACCTTGCTGAGATCGGCAAGCAGTTGGCGTTCAACGGTCGGCGTCGGAACTCTGCTGAGCAGTGCGTCGAGCATATCGGCGCTCTTCTCGTACAGAATCACCGAGGACTTGCTGTCCCCAAGACGAGCCATGATTTCTGCCTTGATCGCGAGATCGCGTGGGACAAAATACAGCTCGTCAGGGATTCGTTCGTTGGATGCAATGGCCTCGTTGATCGCAGTCAATGCCGGCTGCAATGCTCCTTGATGCAGGTACGTCGTTGCGAGTGAGCCATCAACCTGCGTCAAGCCGCGCCAGTACGAAAGCTGTTTGGCGTATTGACCTGCTTGACCATAATCAGAAATCGCCTGATCCCATTGGCCCATTCTCTCGTAGACGCCAGCCCTGGTCTGGTAAAGCTCATAGAGATGCCCGGCAAGGTGGTAGTCGCTCACTCGCCGCATCTCTTCACTGGCCAGCGCCAACGCTTCCTTGTTCTCCCCAAGGCCGCTAAGGGCCTCTACCTTGGCCGAAATGGCAATCGTCGGATACGCCGCACCTTGGGTCTTTCCAGCGACCTTGATGGCTTCGTCCAGCGGTCCGAGGGCCTCCGTGTACTTGTGCATTTCCACCAGGCCCGCACCATACATACTGGCGTATCGAATGTGAGCGCCTGGGTCGGCTGTCTTCGCAACGAACCAAGCCTTGACGACATTCTTCTTCGCTGTCGCAATGTCGCCGAGCAGAAAGGCGGCGATCCCTTGCTCGCCCATAGCCCTGGACGCCAGCAGATAATGATGCTGGCGGATTGCCAGTGCCTCCACATCAAGCCATGTCTTCCGTGCCATCCCGGCGTCATAATTCACTTCGAGCATTCCGAGGATGGTCAGTACACGAAGCCGGGTCTCAGGCTCCTGCGCCTCTGGCAGCGCCAGATCATGCGCCAACAACGCGATCTGCGCGGGGACGCTGGTTGACGACTCGCTGCGCGCCGGCATCTCGCTGACACGCGCGTAGAGCGCCTTCGAAAGCTGATGCCTCTGCGTGAATTGAAGTTCAGCTTGCCGGTAAAGAGGTTCGGCCGCGATCCAGCTATTGAGCCACGACATCTCGTCGGCTCGCGCCAGGAGCGCCTCGGGAGAGACAGGATTCCTCCAGCGGAGGACTTGGCATCCGACCACACCCAACAGGACGACCAGTAGCAAACCGGCAGCAATGCGAAAGGAGGGGAGGAAAGCGATTCGCATGACGCCTCGTCTACTTTGGACGCCCAGTTTGCCAGAAAGTTGCTCGTAAATCAATCCACCATCAGGAAACTATCGAACAGAAGAGCCTTTAGCTGCCCTAGCTGACCACGATTTGGTCCGGGCTGGAGTCCACAGAGTCAACGGCCTCAAACGTGGAACATGGCCATCAATTCTGGATTCAACAGAGTTTCCGGTACATTGTTGCGAACCAGTAACGACCGAGACGGTTTCGAAGATCATTTACCCGCAATCGATGGCATTTGCCAAGCCGAAGACTACTACCGCAAGGGCACGATTGTTTGTTGGCATGCCGCTTTTTCATCGAGGCAAGGCGAACAAAGTCGCAAACGACTTCAACTCCTTTGATCCCGAAAATGGAGGCGAGATCTTCGCGAATCCCCTGTTGATGATGTGACAGTTCGCCAAAGGGCATCGCTCCATATTGTTTGTAAAATGAATAGCCGTACAAGTAGGGAATGACACACCGCTCTACGAACGCAAGAATGGAGGGCGATTCCGACAATAAAAGTAGAAGGCGAGTCGGAGAGCCCAGGCACAGTGAGCCGTCGTCGAGTTTGTGGAAATCGGGCGGGATTCTACCTTCTGTCTCACGAACAGAGGGTATCCACTTTGGAAACCTTTCCGGAATTGCAATTTCGATCTCGTATTCGTCCTCGACCCGTTCCTTGTCTGGCGCTTCTGCACGGAACAAAAGGGTGCCTGAAATTATCACTTCCCTAGCAGCAACGGGACGCAGTCGCAGACCTGGGTACTTGCAGAGCAATTCCTCAACGCACCAGTGTTCGAACTGCCGGCGAAGGAACTCAGTCATTGTGCCCCCATGGTCTCGGAGCTGATGGGATGGATAGAACAGGAGCTGTTCTGATGGCCACTGACACTGGACGAATGACACGCGCATCAAACTGTCTCAGTTCGTGTTCAGTCAATTCCACGCGGAACGTGCGGCGAACCTCCGAGAATAGGTTATTGCCACTCAGAATCGTCGGCAGCTTAGCGATGTCAGATTTCGCCTGCGTATGCCATGCCCAGAAATTGGATTCGAGCAGGTGATCTTTCGTCCATTTGTCAGCGTAGTCCTCTGCTGGATTTGCTGGATTCGGTACCCGCGGCCAGTTCGGCCTGACAAACTGGGGCATCTTATCCACGATGTTGGTCAACGCTGAGAGAATGTCGGGTTCGCCGGCGTAAGCGTGGGCAGCGAGATTTGTGATGATCATTGATATTGGGCCAACGCTAGGGTTGTCACGGAACATTACATCACGATGACGTTTCAGGAGCTGGATGCTCCTCTGAAGCGGAGTTTTCCATTCATACGGCGGAACGGTTTCGATGGACGCGTAGAGCCTTTGCTCTACCAGACGACGTATTTGTGCGGTAGCCCATGGACGCACACGATCTTCAAACCATGTAGCAAACCCGCGCGGGTTGCTGCTAAACAGATTTCGGGAGAATATCTCGTACTCCGGATGTCGCCTATCAGTAATCGCGACAGCCATGCCTGCCAACTTTGGGTGAACTCCAAGGGCTGTAATCGCATGGACAACATCGATCTCTTCGGAAATACATGGAAGAGTATCGAGGTGGAAGGTGGCTTCGTCTGAGTAATGAAGGCGCCAGCAGCGATTTTTCTCCTCGACCGGTTCTAACATTCCATGGGACGTTGCATAGTCCTTCACCTCATCGCCATAGAGATTCTTGAGTTGCTTCTGAGTCATTGCGGTCTTAGGCATATCAAGCGTGGTCACGTTGTCGAGGTCATACTCGCCACCCGCGAGAAGCGGTCGAACGACTGTGCCAAATCGAAAGGATCCTTGTGGCGAGACGTTCGGCTGGAAGGCGGCGACTCGGGACTCTGCACGACAAAGCCACTCTCCAAGGGAGTGGTGCCTGTCGACGGCTTTCTGGTAATAGGACTTCGGAATATCCAAACTGTCCACGATCATGTCGAGCAACTTTGTAACCAAAAGCGTCGTCATTGTCTTTCTCCTTCAGGGATTGATAACGCGGGAATGAACCCGCCGCGAGCATTCACTTGGTCATAGATCAACCAGGGCATATCGGCCTTGGGCATACGCACTCGTCCAAACTCCACGGCAACTGATATTGCAGCAGCAGGGAATACGTGCAGAACTGTTGATTGGCTGTATGCTGCCTTGATTCGATCCAGAGCTAATCGCAGCAATGAACGTAGTCGGGAGAGCTGATCCCGTGACTTTATCGCGTCATTGTGAGGGGTTGGCAAAGTCACCATCCAAATGCTCGCACCCTCTCCGAGGA